>OCVV011299186.1_pt1 | contig 13297 bp, 11 predicted proteins | sample 1539721 | NCBI WGS metagenome assembly OCVV01 (sample SAMN02144230, study PRJEB22623) | gut metagenome | biome: sheep rumen | host: Ovis aries | place: New Zealand
CATGATGAACCATTATGGCTGGCGGCTCACTATGATCGACGGACCATATGAGAACATAAAGATTACTACACCGGATGATTTTTATTCGATGCGGGCTATTCTGCAGGCCCGCGAGGATGCTCAGATTTATATTTCGGACTGATAACAAGGAGCGAATATGACGCACGAAGAAATTTTTGTCGAAGATATGAACCGTATTCTTGCATCCTGTGACGATGCGCTGCACACTCTCACAGGAAAAAACATTCTTGTGACCGGAGCGACAGGTCTTATCGGGAGCACGCTGGTGAACGGCCTTTGCGCGTTTGCCATGGCATGTATTGCAAATGAAGCGGAGCCGCCCCACGTACTCGCCCTGGTCAGGAATGAAGCTAAGGCCGAGGCGATGTTCGCGGGAATCCCCGAAGAGATTCTCACCCTGATTGTCTCGGATGTCACCGATTACAGTGTCCTTGAAAAGTTCACTGACCTCGATGTGGATTTTATCGTGCATGCAGCCAGCGAGACGAGCAGTATGGCATTTGTGAACCGTCCGGTCGACGTCATAAGTACAGCGATTTCCGGTACATGCAATATGCTTGAGCTTGCGAGAATCAAAGAGTGCCGGGGATTTGTATACACTTCTACTATGGAAGTGTACGGCGCTCCGGAAACGGATGAGAAGATATTTGAGAGCTCCGGTACAAATCTCGACACAATGTCCGTGCGAAGCAGTTATCCGGAGAGCAAGAGAATGTGCGAGAGCCTCTGTGCGTCCTATGCCTCCCAGTACGGCGTACCTGCCAAAGTGCTGAGGCTGACGCAGACCTTCGGGCCGGGCGTGCGCTATGACGATGGGCGCGTATTTGCAGAATTTGCGCGGTGCGCGATCGAAAAGAGAGACATCGTGCTGCACACAAAGGGTGATACCTGCCGCAGCTATCTGTACACGGCGGATGCCGTTGCCGCTATTCTTACCGTTCTCGCGTTCGGCGAGGTGGGAGAAGCCTATAATGCCGCAAACGAGGCGACTTACTGTTCCATCTATGAGATGGCACAGATGGTTGCAAATGAATGCGCGTCCGGCGACATCACGGTCCGCGTTGAGGTCGAGGATGCCGATAAGTTCGGCTATGCACCTGTCCTGCACATGAATCTGGATACGTTCAGATTGCGCTCTCTGGGATGGGAAGCGGCAGTGGGGCTCAAAGAACAGTTTGACAGAATGATTTGCTGCATGTAGATGGAGGTATATGGGACTTAACAAGGAAAGCAGAACGATCAACGCGTCAAAGAACGCTTCGTCTGCGTTTATCAACAAATTTGTGATCCTGCTGCTCGCGTTCGTGAGCAGAAGGTTTTTCATAAAGTACATCGGTGTCCATTATCTGGGCATCAACGGGCTTTTCGCGAATATACTGACCCTGCTCTCCATGGCGGATCTCGGACTCGGGACAGCCATGAATGTCAGCCTGTATAAGCCGATCGCCGAGGGGGATACGAGGAAGATATCTGCCCTGCTCAACTATTTCCGCAAGATGTATTATGTGATCGCCGCCGCGGTCATGGGCATCGGAATGTGTCTGATCCCGTTCCTCAAGTACATTGTGAACATGGATCAGAATATTCCTCATCTATATCTCTACTATGTGATCTTTGTCACAAAGAGCGCGGTATCGTATCTCTTTGTATATAAATCATCGATCATCAAGGCGGATCAGAGGCAGTACACGGTCAACAGTGTTGACGTTTATGTCAATATTATCAAAGTAATTCTTGAGATTATTGCCATCTGTCTTTTCCGCAACTATCTGGTCTATCTGCTCCTTGAAGTAGGAGGTGTTGTCGCTCACAATCTCGCGATATCCTTTATCGCTGACAGGAGTTATCCGTTCATAGCGGAAAAGGCGGAGATAAAACCGGAAGAGAAGAAAGGCATTTTTACGGATGTATCATCCATTTTTCTGTATAAGATCGCGTACAGTCTTCTGAACGGCACGGATAATGTCCTTATGAGTATTATCGTCGGAACCATCTATGTAGGTCTGTATTCAAACTATCTGACGATCACCAGCAACCTTGAGCAGTTCATCGCGATGCTGTTCACTTCGCTGACTGCCGGCGTAGGCAACCTTGTCGCGACCGAGTCGCCCGAACACCGCTATGATACCTATAAGGCCATGCAGATGGTGAGCTTCTGGATCTGCGGAATAGTGTGTGTATGTCTGCTGTATCTCATGCAGGACTTTATTGTGATCTGGGTAGGACGGGATCTTCTTCTTGACGATCTGACTATGATCGCCATTGTGCTCAATGTATTCTTCTCGACCTGCATGCGTCCGGTCTGGACATTCCGCGAAGGTACGGGGATGTATAAGCAGATCCGCTATATTATGTTCGCGACCGCTATTCTCAATCTGGTCCTCTCCATCGTTCTCGGAAAGATCCTTGGGATCAGCGGTATTCTTTTTGCGACATCGATCTCTAAGCTCTGCACGTATTTCTGGTATGAGCCGAATATCCTGTTCAGAGATTTCTTTCATAAACCGGTCAGAGTCTATTACCGGGAATATCTGAGGAACACTGTGCTCCTTGCTTTCTGCATCGCTGTGTGCGCGATTCCGGGTCGCCTTATTCCGGGGACAAATATTATTTTCTGGCTCTTTAAGGCTGTGATTATATGCTTAATAGTGTGCGCGTTCTATTATATGCGCTACAGAAAGGCGCCTGAATTTGCAAATATCAAGGAAAAAGCTGCCGGTCTCGGCAGAAAGATCACCGGGAAATTCAGAAGATGAGGGCAAATGGGCATTCCGGAATTGAGCGGAATCATATCTTAGCGGAAGAGCGGTTCTCATTGCGATATGAGCTTCCCCGCGAGATGGTTTATATGATATAATATAATACTGAGCTTTTTCGAATGCAGATCCGGACGAAAATGCCGTCCGGAAAGCCCAGTTACCAAGAAAGGTGCGATAGGTTTGTATAAAAAGAAATCACCGAGCTGGCTCAAGCATGCTGATTTCCTTGTTCTGGATATCATTGTTGTCGTCATTGCTTTTTTTCTTGCTTTCAGGATCAGACACGGACTCACCGGACGGCATTTGATAGAAATGTATAAGACGGGAGCGTTTGTCGTCGCTCTGTCCGATCTGCTTGGAGCCTTAATATTTGAAAACCATAAAAATATATTGAAAAGAGGATACGGAAAGGAATTTCTGGCCGTAATAAAGATGGTGATCATCGACATGATCGGACTTCTTTTCTACTTTTTCTTCTGGAAGATCGGAAACAGATTTTCCAGATCCATAATGGGATACTTCTTTATCGTCGCAATAATTGCAATGTTCATTGAGCGGGTGGTGTGGAAGAAAGCCCTGATTTATATAAGGAACCGGCAGCCCTATCAGAAGCGGCACATGCTTCTTGTGACGACACACAGCGCGGCGGAAGCAGTCATTGAAAAAATCCGGAAGAATTCTTTCGGAGAGATCGAGATCATCGGTCTTGTCATTGACGGCGAAGACGTTCCGCTTGGAACGAGGATCAATGATATCGTGGTCGTTGCGACTCTGGCCAATGTCGCCGAGTACATGCAGACTCTGTGGATCGACGAGGTCATGATATATCTGCCGGGCAACATGCCCATCCCGAGCCATGTGATTCGTGTGTGCGAAATGATGGGTATTACGACCCACTTGAATCTCGACTGTATCTCTGACACCGACTGTATGAGGACGATCGATAAGGTCGGAGGTATCCAGGTCCTGACAGAGAGTATCCGCCTGGCATCCGGAAAGCAGATGTTCGCGAAGAGGGCCCTCGATATACTCGGAGCCCTTGTCGGTCTGGTTTTCACCGGGATACTCATAATAGTCGTAGGACCGATGATTTATTTATCGGATCCGGGTCCGATTTTCTTTTCACAGAGCCGGGTCGGCATGAACGGAAGAAAGTTCAGAATATACAAGTTCCGCAGCATGTACCAGGATGCCGAGGAGAGAAAGAAAGATCTCATGGCAAAAAATGAGATGCAGGGACTCATGTTCAAGATGGAAGCCGATCCCAGAATCATAGGAAGCGGTCCTGACGGGACAAAGCACGGTATAGGCTGGTTCATCAGGACGACATCGATAGATGAGTTCCCGCAGTTCTGGAACGTTCTGAAAGGCGAGATGAGCCTTGTGGGAACCAGACCTCCGACGGCAGACGAGTGGGAGCAGTATGAGGCCCACCACCGCGCGAGAATGTCCATACGTCCCGGCCTTACAGGATTGTGGCAGGTCAGCGGACGAAGCGACATTAAAGATTTTGAGGAAGTAATAGCTCTGGACATGCAGTATATCAACAGCTGGACGATTTATGAGGACATAAAGATCATTTTGAAAACTGTCGGCCTGATTTTTTCCGGCGGCGGTGCAAAGTAAACGGATGTCTGCCTTTGGCAGTTTCATGATTTTCTGATGAGGTATATATGGCAGGAAGAGAATCGATAGGAAATTCAGAGTTCAGCACGAAACACGAACATGGGTATGATTCTCTGTGGAAGTGGATCGGAAAGAATTTTATCAGTATACTCCTTAGCGCAGTCATGTTCTTTTTGGCAGCTCTGCTTGCCGTCATGACGTTTGTTCCCGGACTGTACGAGTCTGAGGCGAAAGTGTATGTGGCGGCAGAGAGGGGAAATACGAAGGTCAGTGCCGCTGTAGTCGGAGAGGTGCTGGAGAAAAACGGCCCGTACGCCATTCTTGAAGGCCTCGAGGGGTTCGAATCGGTTCCGCCTGAGCTCTGTCTTCGAATAGACGCTGATCTTGGCGAAGGGACCGTGCGCATCAGGTCCGCTTCAGCGGATCCTTACAGCGCGTTCGATGCGGTTTCCAGAGCGGTCGATGTGGCGTATGATTACCTGGAGGATAACAAGGCTGTCTCCTCCATGCGTGTTGTTAAACATCCTGAGATCCCGAAAGGGGTATCACGCCGGATCCTTCTTGTTCCGTCCGTCATCGGTGCTCTTGCGGGCTTTCTGCTCGCGCTGGTGCTGACAATTCTGAGCTATGGAAGCTACAGAAAAAGGTACATTGCCGAGAAGCGAAAGAAAGAACAGGAGGCAGCTTCAGCTTACGCGGCTTTTACTCCCGGTGAGAGCAGGACCGGTCGGAACAGTGCAGAGTTCCTGAGAAAGGATGATTTGTTCAAGTCTCTTGACGAGCACACCGATAGAGTTGATCCTGCGAGGGCAGGTGAGAATATTCGCAGGATCATGTCTGCTCAGGATCCGAATGATGACAGCGGGAAAATCACTATACCGGCATATGCTGAAGATTCGGACTTCGATCTTGACAGCGATGATGAAGATGATGCGCTCAACTTCCTTTCATTTAAGCATGAAAACGGGTATGCCGCGGATGAGGATGAATTTGACGACGAGACGGGAGAAGAGGATCTTGCCAAATTGTTCGCTGACGCCGAGAATGTTTCGAATGAGCCTGACGGTGAGAAAGGAGGTGCGTGATCATGAATTATGGAAGAAAGCATCTCATAGTTATCCTGCAGCTTGTTCTAATAATGATACTTGCCGGCGGAGTCGCCTTCAGCGTATTTTCGGGTGACCGAAAGGGACCGGAGATCGCGCTGCCGGACAGCGATGCAGTGCTGACGGAGAACACGACCGACGCACAGCTTTTTGAAGGCATTACAGCAACTGACGACACTGACGGAGACGTCTCCGATACCCTGAGGCTCGAGAGCGTGACCAAAGTCTCTGACAACCTCGTGCTGCTTGTCTATGCTGCAAAAGATAGAAGCAATAATGTTTCCACGGTGACCAGGGCATTGATGACGAATGGCAACTTTAAGTACAAAGGCATGATCGAGGCGGGAAGCACCGACCAGACAGCCGCTGAGAGCCGTGTATCTGAAAGCTCGTATCCGTCTGATTCCGGTGTTGCGGCATCCAGGGAAGAGAGTGCCGTACCGCACGACGAATCATCTGTCTCCTCAGAATCAGAATTGTCTCATGCGTCTTCTCTGCCGGCTGTTCCGGATACCGAATCGATTCCGTCAGATGAATCCGTTGCCGCCGATTCCTCTGTAGCTGAATCGCTTCCCGAGGATACGGAGAGCACGGATAGCGGAGAGAGTACAGCGTATGTCTATGACTCGGAGATGAGTACAGAAGACAACTACGACGTTGCTCAGTTCGTAGATACCGGAAAGGATCCGTCAAGCTTCGCAAAAGCGGATATAGAGGCGCTCGGCGAGAGACTTCGCAACGCGAATAATATGTCGATTTCGAGACTGCCGGACGGCTATCCGGTCATTCGTCTCAATACGTATGCGGTGTCAAAGAGAGCATCCGAAACGTTCTCAGCCCTCGATTATATATCCGACATACGTGATGACGCTGATTCAACCACTGACATTTTCGGACGGATCAGTGTCACGGGCAACACAGATCTCGATAAGACCGGCATCCACACAGTTAACTATTACGTGACAGATTCCGAAGGCAAGAGGTCCAACGTAGCCCATCTTATAGTGGTCGTCACAAAATAAGAAACAGAATAAGAATTTGACTGAGGCTGTCACCTCGGTGTATCATCACTTCTCCATTCGGCGGGAACCTGCCGCGAGAGGTGGTGATATCGCCGGAGGTGGCAGCTTTTTTTCAGTGGGGGGGAGGTCCGCGCTTCTGCAAGCGGTGAGTCGTTCGCTTTTACACGCAGGGCACGTAGGCGCTGACCGCAGCGAAGCGGAGACCGTAGGATCATCGAGCAATACCCTTTACTCTGGATATGCGGTCAAAGTGACATTCGCTTTCATCGTGAGTACAATCACTCGGTGGAAACGGTCGCTAAAAGACCACAATAAGACCATAAAAGAACCGATTGCAAAATATGGCCAAACAGTTACTATCCAAAATGCAGGATTTGTCGGTGGATAAGACCGTGGATGGTGTTAATAAGTCATATTTGGATCCAATGGTCACAAATGACGTCATAATGGGACAATTAATCTCTGAGCGAGACTATAATGACTTTAGACGTGAGGTGAATGCGCAAAAGGAAAGCTATCTCTGACATTGCTTCGCACTTTGCGCGGCGCAGCAAGACCGCCGAGTCGCCTTGACTTTACATAATAATGTTATGTAAAACAGATGCTGCGTATCGGGACTCTATGTCCGAATACACATCATGGATCCATGGCAGAGGATTCACGTATTACACAAAATACTGGCGCTGAGAAAAAAATATGTTACAATAGGAAGTTATGAGAGACAGATACGATAAAGAATATGAGGAAGAATTATATAGAGAAATTGAAAGACATCGTGAAATCTATGAGGAGAATACGCCTGCCTCTGTGAGACGGAGAAGAAAGAGAAGGAGGCGAAAGAAAAGAAAGAGCGGATGTCTTGGCTGCGGCACATGCATTATTCCCTTTCTTATGTGTTTCGCTCTGATCTTTGTATTCCGGGACAGGTATCCCATAAATCTCCTCACCAGCTTCCTGCATGATCCAATCCTTAGTACGTCGGACGATCCCGTGCTGAGCGTTACCGAGAGCATCAATGATACTTCCTCGGTATCAGGGCAGGAGGATATCGGAATTCCCGTGGAAGTCGTACCCGAGGAGGCTTCCGGAACTGAAGTCGTGATACCGGATGCGGCGGAGGAGAGGTTCCCGGGACTTTGTTATCAGACGATGTCCCTGGAACAGAGACTGATTTATGAGCAGCTCTATGAGGGAATTGCAGCCCGGGAGCAGGAATTTTATATTGATGCCAAAGAGGCCGGAGATATAGGACTTGTTCTGAATGGGCTCCTGGCTGATAATCCCGAATTCTTCTGGATGGACGGTGCTGCTTCGATATATGGTCTTGAGAGCAGGTCGAGAAAGAGAATTACACTGGAATTCAACTGTGAGCCGGAAGAGATCGAATATCTGTCGAGCCTGATTGAGGAAGAGGCTGACAGATACCTTGAGGGACTGTCCCCTGATTCTTCAGACTACGACAAAGTGAAATCCGCCTATGAGTTCGTTATAAACAATGTATCATACGATATAGACGCCGTGCAGGGTCAGAATCTTCAGAGCTCCATGATCTACCATAAAAGCGTGTGTGCCGGATATTCGAAGGAGCTGCAGTACCTGCTGCATAAGGCCGGCATAAAGTGCGATTATATAACCGGCACTGTCACACGGGAAGATGTCGTAGAATCACACGCGTGGAATCTTGTTGAAATAGACGGCACGAACACATATGTCGATACGACCTGGGGCGACCCGAGTTACGTAATGACTTCAGAAGCAGCGAGAGATCTTCCGGACATCTCCTATAATTATCTGTGCCTTACAACAGAGGAGATGGACAGGACCGGACATGAAGCCGGTGAAAGCTATGTGCTTCCGGAATGCGATTCCTACGAGTATGACTACTATATTCGAAGCGGCAGGTACTACGAGTACTGTGACACGGATGCGATACGGATGCAGATCCGCAATGCCGTGGATAATAATGTTCCGGACGTCCACATGAAGTTTGCGACGGCGGAGGACTTTTACGCAGCTCAGGTCGAGATTTTTGACGAAGGAATGCTGTCAGACGAGCTCCAGAACCGAATGAAATGGGACGGACTTTCGACGATCACATATTTCCCGCTGCTCAATGATGATTTGTATACAATTGAAATTCTCTGGTAAAAAAAGAGCCCCCGCGATGCGGAGGCTCTTTTAAAGTTGTCGCAAAATCAGACGTCCGGTTCATCGATCCGGAATCAATGGAAGAATCTCATAACTCCTATGACTTTGCCAAGGATCTGCAGGTCATTCTCGACAATGATCGGATCCATCGTATCGTTTTCTGGTTGTAGGCGGATGTGTCCGTCTTCACGGTAGAAGGTTTTTACAGTGGCGGAATCTTCGATGAGCGCAACGACCATGTCACCGTTGCGGGCTTCTGACTGGGCGGCGACCAGCACGTCGTCGCCGTCAAGTATACCCGCGTTGATCATGCTTTCACCTTTGACCCGCAGCATAAAGGTCTGTTGGTTGGGAAGATATTCCGCCGGAACAGGGAAGTAGGATTCTATGTTCTCTACGGCGAGAAGCGGCTGTCCCGCAGCCACGGTCCCGACCAGCGGTACATTGACAAGCTCGCGGCGAACGGCATTAAAACCTTCGTCTACGACCTCGATCGCGCGCGGCTTGGTCGGATCCTTGCGGATATATCCGTTCTTTTCCAGAGCTTCCAGATGGGCGTGGACGGAAGAAGTCGATTTGAGGTGGACCGCTTCACAGATATCACGGACTGCCGGCGGATAGCCTCTGTTAATGATCTCGCTCTTGATATAGTTAAGAATCTCCTGTTGCTTGGCGCTGATGCTTCCGTAAGCCATAAAATACCTCCTGCACAAACTCAGCAGCTGCTGATGATATTGACATAGGGAAGAACTTCTTATGCAGATACATAAAGTTCAGGTTCTTTTCTTCTGACAGTATAGCACAGGGACAGATGATTTGCAAACAGATATTCGGAAAATATGTTCGAAAAATATGTTCGAACATGTTGACAAACGCGCGTTCGGCTGATATTATACTGACAGAACAAATGTTTCGAACAAGTTTTCCCGGGGACAGGACGGGAGACGTGATCAGGAGGGATATCATGACTGCCGAACGTACCAGATATATGTACAGCAAAGTTTATATGGAACCGGAACGTTACTATAAGCCCGAAAGAAGAACTTCCGGGAGAAGGATCAGCAGGGCTGAACGGATCGCAAGGCGCAGGAGAGAGCGCGCGAAAAGAATGGCTGCTTTTTTTCTGACTCTGGTCATCATGACGACGGTCGGTCTGCTCATCGGGATCAAACTCACGACAACTTCGGCCAATGCGGATACGAAGGCGCCGCGCCAGAAGTATTACAGAGAATACCAGATTGAAAAAGGCGATACGCTTTGGAGTATTGCCGAGGACGAAATGGGTCCCGGCTGGAGCGATATCCGTGAGTACATCTATGAGGTCGAAGTGCTGAACGGAATTGATGGAGATGACCTGACAGCAGGGAATTACCTTCAGTTACCATATTATGAATGATCTGGCTTTGTGCATCGGGTATCCATTCCCTTAAATAAACCCGATGTTTCAATATAATAAATTCCAGCTGCACCCCGCGTGATTTCCCCGTCACGCGGGGATTTTTGTGGTGGGGGGAGGATGGTTTTTGAGAGCCATCTCTTCGCAAAACGCGAGTTTAACGAAAAGATAGATGCACTTTTGGCCAGGTTATGCTATAATTATGGAGCATCCATCTGTTTCGTTAAACTCGAAGGGAATTATTAAACATATGTATTCCGTATACCTTGATGTTTCGCTAAGCTCGATGATCGTATACCTTGGTAATTCTGTTTCGCAAACTCAAGGGATTTTTATTTAAGGAGATATTTTTTATGGCTGATAAACGTGTCACTTATTCTCAACAGGTCGACCGCAAAAATATTATGCTTCTCCGCGATGTCCTGGCAACCCTGCCCGAATATGTTAAGGATTATTTTCGCTCGATCGACGCCAGCTCCCAGACCCGAACAAGAATTTCTTACGCATATGACCTGCGCGTCTTTTTTGAATTTCTGAAGTCTCAGAACCCTCTATATAAGAAGTATGATCTTCGCGACTTCACGCTTGAGGATCTGGATCGTGTCAACGCCAGGGACATCGAAGAATACATGGAGTATCTGAAACTCTATAATTCGCCCGAGGAACGCGGTACGTCCTCCGGGCTGAACTCCAATGGGCAGCTCGGCATAAAACGCAAATTATCGGCTCTGAGAAGCTTCTACGGGTATTTATTCCGCAACCAGATGATCAAGACCAACCCCACGGTGCTCGTTGAGATGCCAAAAATCCACGAGAGAACGATTGTTCGATTGGATGCCGATGAGGTAGCTATCCTGCTTGATTATGTTGAGAACTGCGGTCAGACACTGACCGGCAAGGCTCTGGCCTACTACAATAAGACCAGGGAGCGTGACATTGCCCTCATTACTCTTCTGCTCGGAACCGGGATCCGTGTCTCAGAGTGTGTCGGCCTTGATATCGAGGACATTGATTTTCGGAATAACGGGATCAGAATCGTCAGAAAAGGCGGCAACGAGGCAGTCGTGTATTTCGGCGACGAGGTCGAGCGCGCTCTCCTCAATTATCTTGAGGTCAGAAAAGGCATTGTCCCGTGCCTCGGCCATGAGCACGCCCTCTTTTATTCGACCCAGAAACGCCGAATGACTGTTCGGTCCGTCGAGAATCTGGTCGAAAAGTATGCCTCTCAGGTGACGATCAAGAAAATTACGCCGCATAAGCTCCGCAGCACCTATGGTACAGCTTTGTACAGAGAGACTGGCGATATCTATCTTGTTGCTGATGTTTTAGGACACAAGGATGTCAATACGACGAGACGGCATTACGCTGCCATGGATGATGAGCGCAGGCGTAGAGCCGCGGGAGCCGTGAGGCTCAGGGAAGACAATGTCTGAATAATAATTTGAATGAATTAGGGGATAGCTGAAAAACCCTGATTTTTCGCGTAAATAATACGTTTTTTGTGCAAAAGAACGGTGGAAACATCTGCAAAAAATGCTATAATTAGAGAAAGTGCTCAGATTTTTTTCTTATTTCGACAATGTGTTGTTCAACTTTACTTACAGGGGGAAGGAATCTGGCGCGGAGGTTTGATTCTATAATACTTTGAAGGGAGATAGCGTCACATGTTTATTAAATTCATTCTCGCATTGCTGCCCATCATCTGGCTGATCGTGGCAATGAGTATCCTGAAATTTCCGGGATATAAGGCGTGTCTGATTGCATTTGCAATCACAGTTGTAATTGCAATCGTAGGATGGCACCTCAGCGTTATCAATACTGCGACAGCCGCCCTGGAAGGCATCTGCAACGCATTATGGCCGATCATCATCGTTATCCTTGCTGCCCTGTTCACTTACAATCTTACGCTTAAGACCGGAGCGATGGAGAAAATCAAGGCCATGCTTGCCGGCGTCTCCACAGACAAACGTATCCTGATGCTCCTCATCGCGTTCGGATTCGGCAACTTCATGGAAGGTATGGCAGGCTTCGGCACTGCTGTCGCTATCCCGGCAGGTATTCTCGTAGGCCTTGGATTCGACCCGCTTCTCTCAATCGTTTCATGCCTGATCATTAACTCGACCCCGACCGCTTTCGGCTCTGTCGGTGTTCCGACAACGACGATGGCCAATATCACCGGTATGGATGTAGTTAATATCGCCGGTCATGTAGCCCTCATTCAGCTGGTTGTCTCCTTCATTATTCCGTTTATCGCAGTCATCGTTATCGGTGGCGGCGTGAAAGCCCTGAGAGGCCTTGTGCCGTTCATTCTCATCGCTGATATTGCGTTCCTTGTACCGCAGTATATTGCAGCCAATATCATCGGTCCTGATCTCCCGGATATTCTGGGCGCCATCGTATCCATGGTAGTCATGATCATCGCCGCAAAGAAACTCCCGATGAAGAAATATCCGGAATATGAGGTTGACAGCGGGGGTGGTCTCAATATGACGCTTGGCGAGGCAGCAGTCGCCTGGTCGCCGTTCATATTGATTTTCATCTTCCTGCTTCTCTCCTCTACTCTGGTTCCGTTCATCCATGATCCGCTAGCATCGATCAATTCGAAAATCTCATTCTATGCGGGCGAGAACCCGGCGACGCTGACATTCTACTGGATCAATACTCCGGGTGTTCTGATTCTTATCGCAGGCTTCATCGGTGGTCTGATTCAGGGAGCAAGCGTCGGAACGATCCTCGGTGTTCTTGGAACGACCGTGAAGAACAATGTGAAGACGATTCTCACGATCTGCTCCGTCCTCGCAGTCGCCAAGATTATGGGTTACAGCGGTATGATCAGTGACATCGCGAAGGTTCTCGTTGCAGTTACAGGATCCTACTTCCCGCTTATTTCTCCGCTCATCGGAACAATCGGCGGCTTCGTCACAGGATCCGGAACATCGACGACAGCCCTCTTCGGTCAGCTTCAGGTCGAGACGGCTAATGCAATCGGAGCTGAACCTGTCTGGCTGGCAGCGGCCAACCTGATGGGCGCAGGTATCGGAAAGATGATCTGCCCGCAGTCGATCGCGATCGGTACCGCAGCCGTCAACCTGAGCGGTGTTGAGAGCAAGATCCTCAGCAAGACAGCCCTCTACACAGTCCTCTTCGCAGCCATCGGCGGCGTCATCTGCTTCGTGTTCCCGATGCTTGGTCTGGTCTGAACGGGTCCCGCTCGCGGGA
>OCVV011287651.1_pt1 | contig 13295 bp, 9 predicted proteins | sample 1539721 | NCBI WGS metagenome assembly OCVV01 (sample SAMN02144230, study PRJEB22623) | gut metagenome | biome: sheep rumen | host: Ovis aries | place: New Zealand
GCTGTTGTAATTACTGCAAATTTTATAGAGTTGAAGAATGCAATTACTGTAGATTTCTCAGTCATAATTGAGAAATTTGTAACAGTCCAAGATAATCCTTGGAATGAAATTCCTTCAGTGTCTATAAACATTAATACAAACATTACAAACATTGGAAGTAGTGCGAAAATATATAACCAAATTAGGTATGGTCTTGATAATCTATCAAGGTGATGAGACACCTGATGAGGTGGGACTATTCTATTGGAACTATTTTTTTGCATGATCCGTCTACCTTCATTAAACAGATTTCGTATTCATCAATTTTCAAGCCTACATCTTCACCAGTTTTAACATCCTCATATGTATGAACAATGAATTCCTTGCCTTCAATTTCAACAATCAATTCGAAATGTACGCCTTTAAATATTGATGATATAACCTTACCAACGATATGAGCTTTTTCAAGAGGAACAACATCCCAGTCCTCTGGTCTAATAACTACATCCACTTTTTCATCATCATCAAATTCATATCCTACTACCTTCCAGTCAGCACCAAGGAAGTGTACAATATTTTTTCTTAGATAAACGCCTTCAATAATATTAGATTCACCGATGAAGTTTGCAACATATCTATTGATTGGCTCATTATAAATATCCTTTGGAGAACCTTGTTGTTGAATAATACCATCCTTCATAACAATGATTCTATCTGACATTACCATAGCTTCTTCTTGATCATGTGTAACGAAGATAAAGGTAATACCAAGGTTTCTTTGCATTTCCTTTAATTCATATTGCATGTTTTGACGAAGTTTTAAATCTAATGCTGATAATGGTTCATCTAGTAGCAAAATCTTTGGTTTTAACACAATCGCACGTGCAATTGCAACTCTTTGCATTTGTCCACCAGATATCTTATCAATAGTTCTATTTTCAAATCCACTCAAGTTAACCATTTTTAATGCTTCACTAACAGCTTCTTCAATCTTTCTGTTAATTGTTCTTCTCATATCAAAATAGCTAACTTTTTCAGGATTCTTCTTACCATATCTCTTTTTATCTTCAATTGCTTCTTGTAGCATTTTTTCTTTGCCACCAAAGAAATCGATAAGTCCACTTGGGCATTCTTTAATGTCAGCCTTATATTGAGCCTTTAATTCTTTAACCTTTGCACTATATTCAGCCTTTAATTTAGCCATTTGGTTTCTAATTTCAGCTTTCTTTTCTAGCGAAGTATTTTCATCATTTAAAGTCTCTAATAATTCAGCAGTTGCGTTAGAATACTTTACCTTCTCATTTTCAACTGATCTAGTATATTTTAACTTACAGTTTGTCTTAGCTGTTGATCTAGCATAATTTCTTAAACCAAACGCAACATTTTCAAAGACATTTAAATGAGGAAATAAAGCATACCTTTGGAAAACAGTATTAACTGGTCTAGCATATGCTGGTAATTCGTTAATAATCTTTCCATTAACAATGATTTCACCTGAATTTGGGTATTCAAATCCAGCAATCATACGAAGAGTAGTAGTTTTACCACATCCTGAAGGTCCTAATAAAGTTACAAATTCATTAGGATAGATATCAAGATTAATCCCATCTACTACACAGTTGTCTCCATAGTATTTAACTATGTTATGAAGCTCAATAATTGGCTGCATCAAATCAATCCGTGTTTGAAATAAATTTCAAATCCCTTTCTTTATTTTTTTTATGAATAAATTATAATGAATATTTCAAAATATGCAATAATAATTTTATATTTTTTTTATTATTTTTTTAAAAATATTTTTAAAAAGAAAAATTGAGGATGAAATCCTCAATTATTGACTCTTTTTTTGAAAAATCCTACAACAATATAATATAAAGGAATTGTTAGGAATATAACCCAAGTTGGATGCCATAAATAGAAATTTAAGCCAATGAATAAATAAACCATAGTAGCCATTATTGCATAAGCAAATTTATTTGCATCCCTAGTCTTAATTGACTCAAAAAAGCTCATTAATACAATCCATAACAAGAATACTAGCCAGCACCATGTCCAGAAATGCCATACAAAGCCTAAAAGTAAAAATGCTATTAAGGCAACAAAGAATAATGATGAATCTAATAATGTAAGCCAATTATGCTTATTTACCTTTTCATTATTATTAGCTTCCATTTCGTTTGAGTCAATTATTTCTGTTTTGACTATTTCATCTTTAACTTGCTCATCTTCTTCATTTACTTCATCTTCTTGATAATTAACAATATCATCAAGTGAGACATTATAAAGCTTCGCAAGCGCAATTAGATTCTCAGTATCAGGAAGAGCTTCTCCTCTTTCCCACTTTGAAATTGTTTGTCTTGATACGCCAATCTTTTCAGCAAGCTCATCTTGTGACATACCAGTTTTCTTTCTTAATTCATATAATCTTGTTTCCATATTTTTCATCTCCTAAGCACCTCCAATTATATAGTTTTAGGATATTCATTCAACCAATTCTAGTTTGAAATTACGCAAACTTTAGTTTACATTTGGCATATTTTGCCTATTTTTTTAAGTTTTTCCTATATTCTACATATTTTTTTATTACAGGTATAATAGGCTTTGATATATTTTTAGGAAGATCATCAATATCAAAAAAATTAAGATCAAGCATCTCACCATCAGCAGGATATGGTATACCTTCATATTTATTACATCTAAATACTATTTCAACATTTGAGACCTCATCACCATTAGGATAAATATAATGGGCCTCTGGTCCAGCGTTAGATGTAAAATATTCAAGCTCTAGCGCATTAAGCCCCATCTCCTCGAGTAATTCTCTTTTGGCACAATCTTCTGGTATCTCATCAATTTCAATTGAACCACCAGAATAACCCCATTCTAAATTGTCACTTCTAAGGCCTAACAATATTTGCCCCTTTTCATTTTCAACAATAATACTTGCAGCACATTGTATTAAACAACGATGCCCAACTATTTTTCTTAAATCCATAATGTAATTGCTCATAAAATCACCTATTTTAAATCAACAATATATTTTATCATTTCATATGCCGCAAGTCTTTTGGCAGTCTTTTTAGATGTATCCTCAGCTGAGAAAGATTCTCTATATCCCTCAACTAAAACACGGCATTTCCAAATATCCATTCCATTGTTAACACCCTTTAAGGCTATTTTATAAACTGGTTCATTTATATAACCCTTTACATATAAATCCTGCAATTGATTTATCGCATTCTCAGGATCTGGGGAGCCAACAATATCTGTTATCTTTAATACTAAATCATTTTCTTCAATATAGCTATATGCTTCCATATAGGCCTTAATAATTGCGGTAAGTTTAGTATTAGATTTAGCAGTAAATATTTTATCTAGTCCTGGGGCAGTTAGGTTAACATTATAATTATTATTTAATTCATATTTTGGTAATTCTTTTGCTTTAACCTTAGACCATTCATTAACTAATAATACATAATTTTCATTTGGAGAAATATTTAATAAAATGCCTTCATCTATATTTAATAATTTATCAATCATTTTATTATCATTATTATCTAATATAATTGCTCCAACTAAAGCTTTGAAAAAAATAGGGGCTTTAGTTTTATCTTCTAAATAATTAGATAAAGATAATTTATTCATTCTCTTTGTTAAATAATCATCAGAAAGTAGTGTATTTTTAACATCATCAATTGTTTCTTTTGAATAAAATAATTCTAAATCATCTTTGTTTAAAAACTCATTTAATAAATATATATTAAGGTAATGATTTAAAAATAGATTACCTTCATTTATAAGTACATCATCATATTTAAATACATTTGAAAGTAGGTTAATGTTTTTAAATTTATAATTTAATAATTGTTCAATTTCTCTAAATTCCATGGAACCTCCTTTTATAAAAAAAATACGGTCAATACTGCAGTATTAACCGTGTTTAATTTCTATATGGTGACCAATACGGGATTCGAACCCGTGCATGTTGCCTTGAGAGGGCAATGTGTTAAACCGTTTCACCAATTGGCCAGCTAGTATATAATACCACAACTAGCCAATTTTTCAAGTATTAAATTGATTCTAAAACCAATTTTATTCTTCTAAACACTTCATCTTTACCAAGTATCTTTTGGATATAATAAATATTTGGAGTATTTTTTCTACAGGCAAGTGCTAATCTAATAAAGCCTGCAAAATCACCAACCTGACCATTAAAGTCAGAAGGATTAGCTTTATAAGCCTTACGATCAGCTGTAAAGCCTAATGTTCCAGCAAGCTCCTTTAGATTACTAAACCATTCTTCTTCAGTACAATCGACATTATAGCTATCCATATATGATGTTAAAGCTTTCTTTATAACATCAGCAGGAACCACCTTAGTCTCACCTTTGCCGAAGCTTACGCTCCAATCTAGATTTGTTTTATCTAAATTATCATATACTTCATTATATGCAAATGAGATAATTGGATATACATCACTATATTTTGCATAATCCTTACGTGGATTTTCTTTTTCTCTTTCAATATTTAAAAGGCTTGTTAAGAAATCTCTATTTTTAACAATCATATCATAAAATTCTTTTTGATATTTCTTAGCCCATGCCTCTACCTCAGATTCTAAAACAGATGCCTTTGTATAAGCAATTCTTTCCTTTGAAATTGATTCTACCTTTTCAATGTCAAATAGCGCACCATCAAGTGACATATGATCAAATGTTAGCTTGAAATCATAAAATGATTTATCTAAATTTTGATTTCTCCATTCCTCATAATTTGAATTGGCAATTGTCAATAGGTATTCTATGAAGCCATATTTAGGATATCCACTTTGTAAGAAGAATTCTACAGCTGCCTCATTATCCTTTCTCTTAGATAATTTTCTCTTATTACCATTATCAAGCTTCATAATAACTGGTAAATGAGCATAGCGAGGGCGTTTAAATCCTAATGTATCAAATAGCTCTAGATGAATTGGAAGTGATGATAACCACTCCTCACCTCTAGTTACGACAGTAGTACGCATGAAATGATCATCAACTAAATGCGCAAAATGATATGTTGGTAGACCATCTGATTTCAATATAACTATGTCTTGATCATTTTGAGTTAGCTCTAAGTCTCCTCTAATTTCATCATGAAAGAAGATTTTATTATTACGATCACCCATAGATTTAAATCTAATAATATATGGCTTACCAGATTTAATCATTTCAATTGCATCATCAACACTTAGATTACGATATTTTGCATATTTACCATAATAGCCTGGGATTTCTTTGTTCTTTTCTTGTTCATCTCTTAAGGCTTGTAATTCCTCTGGTGTTGCAAAGCATGGATAAGCACGACCTTTAATAATAAGCTCCTTAATAACTGTTTTATAAATATCAGCACGCTTACTTTGTGTATATGGTCCATAATTGCCAATTTCTTTATCATCTGATAAATATCCTTCGTCAGGGATAATATCAAATACCTTTAATTGATTAACAAGTTCAGCACCAGAGCCTTCTATTTCTCTTTTTGTATCAGTATCCTCAAGTCTTATATAGAACACACCACCAGATTGCTTTGCGAATCTAGATGATACAAGTGATGTGAATAAGCTACCAGTATGTAAAAATCCAGTAGGTGATGGTGCAAATCTAGTTACCTCTGCACCAGCTGGTAGGTTTCTTTCTGGATATCTTTTTTCTAAATCCTCAATAGTCTCATGAATATCGGGGAAAATCAAATTTGCTAAATCTAATGAATTCATCTTAAATCTCTTCCTCTAAATAAAATATAATACTTGTTCAATTTTCTTAATCTTTTTATCAAGCTTATTTTGATCCAATAATATATTTGGAACAACAATCGGAACAATACGACGTTGTCCTGCTGAATCTTTTATTGCAACTACATCTCCAACCTTTAAATCAAAGCCATTTGGATCATAATAATGAATGCTTCCATGCTCTTTAAATATAATTCCTACAACCTCAGCGCCTTGAAGTTCAGATTCAATATTTATGCTTTTAGCATAAGCTATACCCATCTCACTTATTTCATAATTACGCTTATTTGTCTTATGATGGGTACGCTTTTTAGTTTTTACAGATAGCTGTGGCTTTATAGGCTCTTCTTTAGTATCTGTAATCACTTCACTACCTGTATCAATATCTTCCTCAAATTTATCAGGTGCAACCTCTAAAGCATTACTAGGTTCTTCTTTAACCTCTTCTTGCAAAGCATTTTCTTCTTCGTTATTATCTTGTGCTTCTACTTTTTCTGCTTCTTCATCTACAATATTATCTAAATTAGAGTCATTAGCGATATTTGTTTGGCTAGCAAGATCAGTATTAAGCTCATTCATAAGCTTTTCAATTTCTTCAAGAAGAACCTTTGCTTGCTGATTATCTTCAGGTTGTGCTTGCATAGTATTTTCTTCCAAAACAACCTCATTTTCTTCAATAGCTTGCTTTGGCTGTTGATATGCAGAAAGGTCTTGAACACCTTCAACCTTAACTGATGCAACAACATCTTCTGTGCTTTCTTCCTTGGCAGGTGTAGCTTCCTTATCAGGCTCACCATCAGGAAATACTATATCATAAGCTTTTTCTGCCCCAAGTGGGCCATACTTTTTCGTGAAAAAATGGCGAAGGCCAAAAAAGCCACCAACAATTAAACCTGCAAATATTAATATTGAAACTACAATTACTACTACAAGCATTGTATTCACCTTTTTCCTGTCAAATATTTTATATTAAAATAAACAATAATTCAATTAATTTAAGCACTCTTAGTCAATGTGATTGTAGCAGATGCACTACCATCAGCATATTCATTAATAGAATCGATTGTAAATGTCCATCCTAAGGCTACTTCGCTATCTAAAACGCCATCGTTGATAAATTGAGTATTGAATTTATCAACACTAAATTCATCTCCCTCTAAGAATGCTGTAGTGCTATTATACATACCAGCATCTAAACCATATTTAGCCGTTTCATTGTTTCTAATTAAATGTACTAAATTAAATACATTATTATCTTCAGCACCTTCAGCGGCATCATTTGAATATAAATGATAATTATCATCACCAAGCTTAGCATTTATATGCCATACCTTAATGCCAGTTGGAACACTAACACCATATCCCTTCCACTTATTTGCTGCATCAACATTCAACAATGTTGGTGTATATAATTCAATTAATATATATTCATCAAATACTGAATTTGCGCTATTCATATGTGGAGTCAATAATATCACATCACCACTTGTTTGGAAATCATTGAATGTAAATGTGATACTATTTGCAAGTGTTGTATCAGATGCATCAAAGATGTATACACTATTCCAACCTAAAGCAAGTGTTGAATATGGCTCATGTCCGCCATCATCTGTATCTTGCATTGTAAGCTGTCCAGCAGGATAATTCTTACCATCTAATACTGTATCATATAAATCCTTTAAGCCAAGAGCATGACCAAATTCATGAATTGTTGTTTCACTTGAAAGCTTAGATGTTGCAGATGATAAATCAGCATGTGAGCTAATTGTTTCTTTAGAGTCAATACCCTTAATATTATAAATATCAAGTGCTGAAATATAACAATATCCATAGAATTTCAAAGTGTTATTTTGTGAATTTGTAAAGAATGCTCTTACAGATGCACGTGCTTCTTCATTTGTTGTTGGATTTCCTAAATATGGCGCTCCATAATAAATGATTAAGCCATCTATAAATCCATCATTATTCAAATCATAATCACTAAATGTTTCATCAGTATGATTATTAAAATACCATTCAACTGCTGCATCAGCAACCATCTTAGATGATACAATTGATCTATCTACAGCCTTTGATGATTTATTGTATTCAAACCATTCACTAACCTTACCAGTAATATTTAATTTATTACGAGACTCAATATTATAAAATGATGATAATGAATAATAATTATTATCTTGGTTATCAGCAAATAATATTGTATTTAAATCCTCAATTATTTGTTCCTTTTGAGTTTTATTATTTGAATCAGTTAATGTAGTTGAAATAAATTCATTTGAATTTGTAAACCAAACAGGTATAGCAAGTATTTTTGCATCACCTATTCCCTCACAGCGTTTATTATCCCAATAGTCATAATAATTACCAGTTAATGCTTGCTTTTGATATAAGCTAGATGTGGCATCTACATCATATGATATATTTTTTGTTGTATAACCATCATTATATGTAAATGTTACTTTCTTAATATTTGCATCACTTGTATCAGCTACTTTGTAGCTTAAGCCAGGCATACTATTAATAGGTATGATTCTATCTCCACTATATCTTGCAAGCATCTTACCATTTAATACTGCTGTATTACCACTTACCGCAATAGTATTAGGGTTGTTGGCAAATATTTCAATTAATGTTCTTCTTTTAACACTAATTTTTAATTTTACTTCATAATCATAATTAGTATTTTCTATATCCTTTTTAGAATAATTAAATGTGATATCAACATTACCAGCCTTTAAAGTTGTTAGAACCAATAAATTGTTTTCACGTTCAATCTTTGCAGCCTCATTATTAGATACTTGATATGTAAAATCATTATCATCAATTAAATTATCATGATTATTAAAGTATGGGACTAATTTAAATGTTTCATCCTCATAAATATCAGCCTCAATATTTGTCTTTATAACATCCTTTGAATTTTGATTTTGTAATGAGAATTCACCTCTACCTATGTTTGTATATTTAATGCTACAAACAACAAAATCCATTAATTTTTCTTCAGTATTATAAACATTAACACGAACTCTTGCATAATCATTATGACCAGCAAAATAATTAACATCATTTTTCTTATCTAATGTTAAAAAGTCTTTAAATGATGATGCATCAACAAATTCATATCTATATTCTCCTTCATATCCTTCAACCATAACATTAGGTAATGCATATTCAACATGCTCGTAAGGAACTGTTAATGAGAAGTCATAATAATCATCCTCACCAACAACAACTTTTTCATCAGCTGCTTCCAAATTGATGAAAACATCCTTAAAGTTAATATCGTCGCCCTCTTCTTCGCCGTTGATATTACAGCCAATTGATTGAGTTAGATGCTTATGACCAGTTTGATCATATATTTCTAGATAAAAATTAAATGAGATGATACTTGTAGGTGTACCTACTACACTTACAACATTGTTATTGATACTAATTAGATTAGTGTGTGTATTATTATATCTAATTTCATAATTTTCAATTCCAGTAACTACTGGCTTTAATTCAAAATCAACACCTGGTCTAATATTAAAGAACCACTTTAAGTACTCTTTTCTCTTATCAAATAACATAGTGTCTTCTTCAAAAGTAAGCTTAACATCATGCTTTTCATAATTACGTACGATGAACATGATGTATAAAACATCTAATCTTTTATTAGTTTTTTTATTTTTAAGTTCAAATTGTACAAATGAAGATGATGAGCTTGTTATCTTCTTAGGTGTTACAAGTAAGTCATTACTAATAGTTATATTATTTTCTCCATTTGAAATATTATGAGTTATAACATAATCATTTCCTTCATATCCATCAATTGAGATATTAATTTTGTATGTTGTATTCTGATATAACTCAATTTGATAATATGTAACAGTATTTTCAACTAATTCTTCTTCACCAGTTAATTCAAGCTTAAGCTTTAAAGAATTCTCATCAACTGATGTAATAGTTGTTGTTTGAGTTTTTGTTGTAACTGCTGGTTCAGTAGTAGTTGTAGGTGCTACAGTTGTAGTACTAACAGGCTTTTCACCACTGCCTGTATTAATTATGTTATTTAAAAAGCTACAGCTACATAATAGTATTGATGTAAAAGTCAATAAAACAAATAATTTAATCTTTTTCATACTACCATTCCCCTCGTATTAATTATCTGCTCTTGAATATCCATTCTTCATATGAACTGAGGCATCATGTAAAACCTTATTTAAAGTTTCTGTTGTCTCCTTCTTAACCATATCGCAAATTTTTTGATTTGCTTCTAATAATAATTTATTATCTTTATTCTTGATCATCTTTTGATCATATTCATTTAATAATCTTCTTGCTTCATTCATTGTTTTGCTTTGATATCTTTCAATGAATTGAATTGATGTACCATAATTTGCATCAGCTAATGCCCCAATTAGACGAGAGCCCCAATAGAATGTATTTGAATCTACATCTAATTTTGTATCAGTGATATATGCTGGTAATTTATCAACATTAGTGTAGATAGGAAGGCATGTATTAAAAGCGTTTGAACCATATGTAATCCACTCTACGCCCTTAATTGAATTTGGAACATTGTTTCTAATTTGGCAAATAGATGTTACACCTGTACGGCTAATACCAATTGGTCTATATATGCCTTTTTCTGGATATTGAGCCTTTTGGTATGGATTATATTTAGTTCCTTGATAATAAGATGATAAGATATATTTAACATCCTCAATTGTTATTTTTCTATCAGCCTTCATAGACCAAGGAATGTTGTTGCTTTCAGGTGTATAATCTGCATTATCGCCATCCCATTTATATGAATTACGATTAAAATATCTAGCCATAAACCAAGCTCTTGGAGTGTTATATACATGATCTGAATCACTATCACTACCAAATACTAATCTTGGATTAAACTTTCCATTTACATTTAAATCTAAATTATTATTCTTAATAAATTCTTTTAAATCCCTTGAGCACAGATTTGCTTTTTGAGCACCAAAGGCATCATTTAAATCGAATCTATCTAAGCCAAATTGATTTGGCATAATGACATATTCTTCATCATCAACTCTTCTAGCCATCCAGTGATGACCACCAATAGTTTCAAGCCACCATACCTCATCTTCATCATTAAAGGCAATACCATTAGATTCATATGTACCATACTTCTCTAAAAGCTCACCAAGACGAAGTACACCTTCTCTTGCTGAATGAATATAAGGTAGGACTAAAACTACAATATCCTCCTCGCCTATTCCTCCAGGGATTTCCTTATCCTTTTTGTTTTTCTTTTCTTGATATACAACATAAGGGTCAGCACCTAAAACTCTAGGGTTAGATGTAGTAGTCTCTGTAGCAGTCATACCGACATTACATTCATTGATACCTGTTGCAGCCCAAATTCCTTTTTTAGGATCAACACTTGGGCATGCTGTATATCTCATTGGATTTGCTGGCAACTCAATTTCCAAGTGACCAATAACACTTTTATATTTTCTTTCCTTGCTTGGTTTTGCAACAATTGTCTTCTTTACATCAAAAAAGCCATCATCAGTTCTAGCAATCATTGTAGAGCCATCATTTGTTGCTTTTTTACCTACTAATAATGTTGTACAAGGCATAATAACATCTCCTAATCCTTTAATAATTCCTTTGCCATTTCAATTGAGCTAATTGAAATAGTTTCACCACTTATCATGGATGCAATTTCCATTACTCTATCATCATAATTCAAATCAAGAACATGTGTTTGGCTTCTTCCACCATCAACACGCTTGATAATTTTCTTTTGATGATCACCTCTAGCAGCAACCTGGGGCTGATGGGTAATTGCCATAACCTGTAGGTGCTTACTAATGTTTTTCATCTTAGTTGCTATCTTACCACTTGTTTTGCCAGATACACCGCTATCAATCTCATCAAAAATAATTGTTGATGCTAGTGTAGTTTTTGAAAAATAAGACATCATAGCTAACATAATACGTGATGCCTCACCACCAGATGCAACCTTTGAAAGTGATCTAGTTGGTTCACCTTTATTAAATGAAACCTTAAAATCTATTAAATCAACACCATTTGGCAAGAAGCATGCCTTTGAAAATGGATTATCATATGAAACATTGTTGAACTCAACCTCGAAGGCTGTATTTTCTAAATCTAAATCATTGCATTCTAACACAATCTCATTTTCTAATTTTTTGGCTAGCATTTTACGATGCTCAGTTAAATTAGTTGCTGCAAGTTTTAGTTTGTCATAATAATTTAAAACTTCATTTTTACATTCAGCTAACACTTCATCATAATTAGTAGCCATATCAATTTCTAATTTAATTTTATCAATATAAGCTAGAAGCTCACTTACTTCCATTTTATATTTTTCTTTAATCTTATTAATATCATTTAATTTTTCTTGCTTCAAATTATATTCATCGGGGTCATATTCTAATGATGATATTTCATTTGAAATATTGTTTTTTATTTCTAAAAGATTATAATATGCTTCATTTATTCCATCAGCATATTCTTTATAATCTTCTGAATAATCACTTATTTTACCTAATGCCTTTGAAGCCTCATATAAATTATCTATAGAGCTGAAAGATTCACCGTCAAGCGCCTCATAGGCAGTATTTAATGAAGTCTCGATATTATCAAAATTCTCAAGCTTTGACACTTCCTCTTCAAGCTCCTTATCAATGCCATCGTAAAGTCCAAACTCTGTTAGTTCATCATATTCAAATTTTAAGAAATCTAATTTTTCTAAGCTATTTTTTTGACCTTTTAATATTTCTTCATATTTTTTCAAAGCATTAGAATAATCATATAATGCTTTAGTATATTTATTAAAAAGTCCATCAAACTTCTTATCATCCTTAGGATCAATTAATTCTAAATATGAATCAGGGTTAAATAATTTATATGTATCATTTTGATTATGAATTAAAGCTAAATATTTACTGATTCTTTTTAATATCGATAATGTAATTGGTGTCCCATTTAATTTAATTATATTTTTAGAGCTAGATATTGTTCTTTCAATAGTAACTGAATCTTTGTTTGTAATACCAACCTCTAAAAATATATCATCTAAGGCTTGATTGTAGCTAAATTCACCAACAATACTTGCTTGAGTAGCACCATAACGAATCATATCACTATCTGCTCTACTACCAAGTAGCAAATTGATAGAATCTATCAATAATGATTTACCAGCACCAGTTTCGCCAGTTATGGCAGTCATGCCATCTTGAAATTCTACACTTATATCTTCTATTATCGCAAAATTGCTGACTGTCAATTTTTTTAGCAACTCAATTCACCTCAAATTTTTATTTTATAATCATTTACACCATTTTTAACATAAGCCAAAAACTCTTTATTGCCATCTCCACCAAGAATTGGAGAAGGAATTAAATTATAAATACCTAAATTATATTTATTTAATTCAGCTTTAACATTCTCTATTACTCTTAAATGTGTTTTACTATCTCTAACAACACCATTTTTTAATTTTTGATGTCCAAGCTCAAATTGTGGCTTGATAAGCATAACAAAGCCATCACTT
>OCVV011338113.1_pt1 | contig 13295 bp, 6 predicted proteins | sample 1539721 | NCBI WGS metagenome assembly OCVV01 (sample SAMN02144230, study PRJEB22623) | gut metagenome | biome: sheep rumen | host: Ovis aries | place: New Zealand
CCGCCTCCAAATCTCCATATGGTGAGCAAGAGATAACACGCCTTGCTTAGAAATCATAAGGAGGTGTTCATATGAAACACAAAGTAAAAACCAGTGTTGCCAATGAATCTCCTATAATGTATAATAAATGAAAGGGGTATTGCCGTGAAAAAGATATTAGTAGGGATTATTTTAATAGTATTAATTGTTGCCTTAGGTGTAGGGCTTTCTTCGTGTTTTAATAAAAGTGGCTCTTTGAAGGTTACTTTTTATGTAGATGGTAGTGTTTACGCAACAGTAAAGTTTAATAAGGGCGATCATGAAATTGAACTTCCAGCAAATCCTACAATAGAAGGCAAGAACTTTGTTCGTTGGGAATATGATAAACCAGAAACTGGCGAGAAAGCAGAGTTCCTCAAAGATACAATATGGCATTATCAATCAAGTATGGATGTTTATGCGTGCTTTGATGATAATTTATCTAATTACATTGTTAACGAAAACGGCAATGCTATTATCGGTATAAAAGATAAAACAGCAACAGAGTATGTAATTCCTGAGAAAATTAACGGCATTACTATAGATAAAATTGAACAAGAAGTATTTAAAGATAACAAAAATATTGTTTCAGTAAGTATCCCAAAGACAATAAGGGATATTGAAAAAGCGGCGTTTGAAAATTGTGAAAATTTAAAAACAGTTACTTTTGCCGAAGATACTGAAGAATTAAATTTGCGTATGGATGTATTTAAGGATTGTACATCAATAGAAGAGATAGTATTGCCATATGGATTATCTCAAACTCAACTAGGCGTGTTTGCTGGCTGTACTTCTTTAACAAAAATAACAACGCCATTTGTTGGCATTCGTAATCCAGCCACTCCAAGTGTGGAAGGTCAATATTATTGTTTAGGTACATTCTTTGGGTCTGATACAGAGATCCCAGTCAAAGATTTAATAATTACAAAACAAAAATATATCTCCTCTTATATTTTCAATGAATCTAAAGTTGAAAACTTGACTATATCGTCAGCTGATTTAGATTTTAGTTCTTCTTTTGGATATTACTTGAGAGAAACGCTAAAAACTGTCGACCTTTCAAATTCTAATGCGACAGAGCTAGATTATTCATCATTTGAAGGATGTGGACTTTTAACAAGCGTGAAATTGCCAAGTAGTTTAGAGTCTATAGGCGGAAGAGCTTTTTATGGCTGTACAAGCATGGAGTCGCTTGATATACCAACGAATGTTAAGTCGATAGGCTTTAATACATTTACTAATTGCAATAACTTAAAGAGTATAGATATTTCCAAAGTTGAAACTATAGATTCAAATGCATTTAATGGCTGTTTGGGTATAACAGCTCTAGATGGAAGCAGCCTTAAAACTATTGCGTATAATGCATTTGCTAATATGACAAATCTAGAAACCATGAAATTGCGTGACGTGGAAACAATAGGCAATGGTGCTTTTATGGGAGATGTAAAATTAACATCATTTAGTAACCCAGCGTTAACGAAATTAACAACAATAGGGGAAAACGCATTTGAGGGTTGTTCTTTATTGACAACAATACACCTAGCAAAATCTGTAGAAACAATAGGAAAGTATGCGTTTAAAGATTGTTCAGCATTAACGACTTTTGATATAGAGGCAGGTTCTAGTTTAACAAGTATGGGGCAAAATGCTTTAAGTGGAGCTAATTCAATTGCAAGCATAACGCTACCATTTATAGCTGATACTCCAACATCTACAAAAGCATTTGGATATATATTTAGAAATACTGGATCAGCAAGTAGCTATGAATATTTGGCAAATGGTTATTATGTTCCAAAATCATTAACGAGCATAACAATAACTAGCGGTACAAGTATTGCTCAAAGCGCTTTGCGTGGCTTAACATATGTAACAACTATTAATTTGCCAGATACTATTGAAACAATTAATCAATATGCACTTGAAAACGCAGGCATTACGTCTTTAGTTGTTCCACATAGTTTGACAGAGTTGAACTCAAAAATCGGAACGGGTGGAGATGTTGATTTGTATATTGAATCAATAGCTCATTATATGGCATTTACTCAAACTACAATTCTAGCCAATGATGTTAGCAATTATAGCATAATAAGATTGTTCATTGGGCAAAATGAAGTAACTAGCGTTGACTTAAGTTCAATGAGTTTAACTGCAATAAGCCAATACAAGTTCTATAGATGTACAGATATTACTTCTATAAGTTTGCCAAACACTGTTGCTCAAATCGGAGAATTTGCATTTTATAGAGCAGGCTTAACGAGCATTACGTTCCCAACTGCTTTAACAACAATAGGCAATAGCGCATTCAATGGTACAAATATATCTTCTATAACACTTAATCCAAATTTAACAAGCATTGGACAATATGCATTCGCAAACACACAAATAAGCACATTGAATGTACCAAATGATATTCAAACGATTATGGGCTTTGACCATATTCCGACATTGACAACAGTTAATTTTGAAGCAAATTCAACTCTTGAAACAATTTTAGATAGTTGTTTTGCATACACAGGTATTACAAGTATAACTATCCCAGCAAGTGTAGAAACAATAGGGGCTAGTGCATTTGCTAATTGTAGCGCTCTTGAAACAGTATCATTTGAGTCTGGGTCAAATCTAACTACTGTTGAATCATCAGGATTCGCTTATACAGGAATAACAAGCATTATAATACCAGCAAGTGTAACAAACCTTGGTAACTTTGCTTTCTATGGTGATTCAAGCTTAGAGACTTTAACTTTTGAAACTGGAACAAGCATAACAGATATCGGTAGCGAATTTATTAGCGGAACAAAAATAGATACATTAGAAATCCCATCAACCATTGGCAAGATGTCTAATAATATCTTTAAGGGAGCTTTATATTTAATTAACCTAACATATCCTGCAAAAAAGAAATGGACGGATTTAGGAAGTAATTCGGCTTATGTATATGTAACTATTAATTCAAGTAGTATTTGCGAAAATAGTTTTTATAATGCAACAAATGTAACTTCTTTAGATATATCTAATGTAACTCAGGTTGGTGCTACTGCTTTTAATGGCATGAGCGCATTATCAAAACTTTATATTTCAAGTTGGAATGATTATCTAAACATTGATTTTAATGGATCAACATTTGAATTCTATCATAACAACAGGGAAGTAAATATTTATGTTAACGGAACGCTTGTTTCAGGAACATTCGATTTGAGTGGAATAGATTCTAGTATTACATCAATCCCAAAGAATTTCTTCTATAAATTAAGATCGATTACAAATTTAATTCTCCCAATTACAATAACATCAATTGAAGATGGTGCATTTGATTATTGTACAAATCTTGTTGATGTTAAATTTAAAGATGGAAGTTCATCTCCAGCCTACACGAACAATTTGGTTTCGATAGGCAAATATGCTTTTAGAAAAACAGATCTTTCTAAGATAGTAATTTCTAACGATACAACAACAATAGGGAACTATGCTTTTTCAGAATGTACACATTTAGATGCTTCGTTTGAATCAAATTCTACATTGCAAACAATTGGAGAATATGCATTCAATAAATGTTCTAGTACGACAGCATTTGAAATACCCAGCACATTAACAAGCATCGGACAATATGCATTCGAATCGAGCGGATTACAAACGCTATCATTGGCAGCAAATTCAACTTTGACAAGTATTGGAAGCGCTGCATTTGCTAAATGTACAAGCTTAACAACTCTTCCAGTGTTCCCAGCATCGCTTAATAGTTTAGGGGCAGCAGCGTTTAGAGGCTGTACACAAATAACAACAGCGGACCTTCGTAATACTAATATAAGTGCTATACAAAATTTGACGTTTTGCGAATGTTCTACTTTAACACATGTATATGTGTCTAAAAAGGTAAGAAGATTTGAACAAGAAGCATTTATGGATTGTGTGGCGCTAATAAGCGTTGAACATGTTGAGCTTCCTACATATACAATAGAAATCATGAGATCATGCTTTAAAAACTGTGAAAATTTAGTGAGTGTTGGTTCTGGAGATTGGGCTGCAGTTGATACATATGTTAGAAACTATATAGATTCTGTGTCTACTGCGAATCCGGATGTTAGAGATGTTTATATGAACAATCACTATAATGAATTCTCTAGGGTAGAAACAATTTCGGACTATGCTTTCTATGGTTGTAGAAAATTAGAGAATTTATATTTAGTTAGCGGCATTCAAACAATTGGTAAATATGCATTCTTTGATTGCGAAAATCTAAAATATATAAATATACCACACAGTTGTTCGCATCTAGATTATATGTCATTTGGTGGAGATGCGTTTAAAAACACAGCATTTAAGTCGCGTAAAGAAATGTCTACATTAGATACTAAAATATACAATACTTATGGCATGGCAGTGGAGTTTTATCCAGGAGAGACATTAATTACATGGGAATATTATTGGGGTTCATCTATGTTTAAGGATACGGAAAAGTGTTATAGAACAGATTCGAAACAACAAAATACATCAGATTTAGCATATTTCTGTCAAAACAAGGGGTCTCCAACAAAATACCAAACGGGTATAAGTAAAAAGAGCGTAAGTTAAAAAATAATGCACCTTAGCATGAACTGGTCCCTGTCAAGTGGACGAATTAAAAAATAAAAAACGAATAAAAAACCTCCAAAGCTTTTACTTTTTCAAGTGTCCACTTTGGAGGTATCATATCAAAAAATCCCAGCTTTTTGCGTATTATATTAGTGAGGGGTTCTAGAACTCTCCCTAGATAGCACTAAGTCATGGTGATGCTCGGCATTCAAGTACCTATGGGCCGTAATAGATAGCCGTACGCTTGCAGGCGGGCAGTCCTGTAGAAATTGACCATCCGATTATTGTGGATGGCTTTTCTTTTTCTTTGGAGCGGGAGACGAGAATACTGCAAAAAAAGAAGTCTTGCAATAGCAAGGCTTCTTTTATCCTACTTTTATATTCTGGCTACGCCGGAATCGCGGGCGGCTTTTGCCACCGCTTTGGCGACGGCGGGACCGACACGCGGATCAAAGGCGCGCGGCAGGATGTAGTCCTTTTTGAGTTCCTCGGGGGAAACAAGGTCGGCAAGCGCCTGAGCCGCCGCCAACTTCATTGGTTCGTTGATCTCACGAGCGCGGACGTCCAATGCGCCGCGGAAGATACCGGGGAACGCCAAAACGTTGTTGATTTGATTGGGGAAGTCGCTGCGCCCCGTTCCTACGACGGCTGCGCCGGACTGAAGCGCCAGGTCGGGCATGATTTCGGGCGTGGGGTTAGCCATCGGGAACATAATGGCGCCGTCCGCCATGCTTTTTACCATCTCGGGCGAAACGATGTTCCCTGCCGAAACGCCGATAAAGAGGTCCGCCCCCTTAAGCACGTCCGCAAGGCATCCCGTCACGTGCGCCCTGTTGGTGACCTTTGCCATTTCCGCTTGAGCGGGATTGAGCCAATCGAGCCCCTCCGAGATAACGCCGTTTTTATCGCACATCGTCAGATTTTTGAGCCCGCGGGAAAGAAGCAGTTTTGCAATGGCGATGCCCGCCGAACCCGCGCCGTTGATGACGGCTTTGACGGAACCGATCTCCTTACCCACCGCCTTCAAAGCGTTGAGCACTGCGGCAAGAACGACGACGGCGGTGCCGTGTTGATCGTCGTGGAAAACGGGGATGTCGCAACGCTCTTTGAGTTTGCGCTCGATCTCAAAGCAACGCGGCGCGGCGATATCTTCCAAATTGATGCCGCCGAAGCTACCCGCCAAAAGCGCCACCGTGTTGACGATCTCGTCCACGTCCTTACTGCGAATGCAAAGCGGAATGGCGTCCACGCCGCCAAACGCCTTGAACAACACGCACTTGCCTTCCATCACCGGCATACCCGCTTCGGGGCCGATGTCGCCGAGCCCCAAGACCGCGGTGCCGTCCGTAACGACGGCGACCAAGTTGCCACGCCCCGTCAGCAAATAGGACTTTTCGGGATCCTTTTGTATCTCCAAGCAGGCTTGCGCCACGCCGGGGGTGTACGCCAAGGAAAGGTCGTCGCGGTTTTTGATCTCCATCTTAGGGACGGTCTCCAGCTTGCCTTTCCATTCGTAGTGTTTTTTCAAAGATTCTTCAGCGTAATTCATAGTTTTTTCCTTTCAGATCATTTTTTCGGGTTTGACGATATTATCGAATTCCTCGGCGGTCAAAAAGCCCTGCTTGACAGTTTCCTCCTTCAGCGAAGTGCCGTTTTTGTGGGCGGCTTTGGCAATCGCCGCGGCGTTGTCGTAACCGATCTTAGGCGACAGCGCGGTGACCAGCATTAAGGTGCGATTGAGGTTTTCCGCCATTTTTTCACGGTCGGCGGTGAGCCCCGTTAAACAATGCGCCGTGAAGGAACGCACCGCGTCGGCCAATAGTCCTGCCGATTGCAAAAAGTTGTACGCAATGACCGGCATATAGACGTTGAGTTGGAAGTTGCCCTGCGACGCCGCAATACCGACGGTGACGTCGTTGCCCATCACCTGCGCGGCAACCATCGTCAACGCCTCGCATTGGGTGGGATTGACTTTGCCCGGCATAATGGAGGAACCCGGCTCGTTTTCGGGGATCTTGATCTCCCCCAAACCGCAACGGGGGCCCGAAGCAAGCCAACGGACGTCGTTTGCGATCTTCATCAGATCGGCGGCAAGCGACTTCAAAGCGCCGTGCGCAAAAGCGATATCGTCCTTTGAGGAAAGAGCGTGGAACTTGTTTGCGGCGGTGCGGAAGGGGACGCCCGTTTCCTCGGCGATCTCCTTAGCGACGGCTTCCGCAAAGCCCTTGGGACAGTTGAGCCCCGTGCCGACGGCGGTACCGCCGAGAGCAAGATCCAACAAGCCGTCCGAAGCTGTTTTGACCGCGGCGAGCGAACGCTCCGCCATCACCCGCCACCCGCTGATCTCTTGCGAAAAAGCGATGGGAACGGCGTCTTGCAAATGGGTACGCCCGACGGTGACTGCCCCCTCGTTCTCCTTTTCCAAACGGCGGAAGGCGGCGATCATTTCCTCCAAAGCGGGCTCCAAGCCCTCACGGAGAGAAAGCACCGCGGCGATATGCAGCGCCGTGGGGAAGGTATCGTTGGAACTTTGAGAGCGATTGACGTGGTCGTTGGGATGAAGAAGTTTTTCGCCCGCGAGTTCGTTGCCGCGTCGCGCGATAACTTCGTTAAAATTCATATTGGTTTGCGTGCCGCTGCCCGTCTGCCATACGGCGAGGGGAAACTGCCCTTTCATTTTGCCCGCCAAGATCTCCTCCGCGGCGGTGACGATGAGGTCGGCGCGCTTGTCGTCCAACAGTCCCAAAGCGCGGTTGGTGACGGCGCAAGCCTTTTTGACGACGGCAAAAGCGCGAAGGATCCCTTGAGGCATCTTTTCCTCCCCGATGCGGAAGTTTTCCAAGCTGCGCTGGGTCTGCGCGCCCCAATAGCTGTCGGCGGGCACTTTGATCTCACCCATACTGTCCCGTTCGGTCCTATATTCCATAGTTTTCTCCTTCCTATCCGCATTTTTGCGGCCGCTCGGTTTCTTAAAATCGATTATACCATACCCGCGCCAGAAGCGTCAACGCGAGAGGTGAAAACGCACAAAAAAAAGGCGAGCGTCCTCGCCCGCCCGCTTGCTTTGTGTCAAACTTTTTCACACATATCGTAATTGCTGTCCGCATCGATCAAGCGGAGCATGATCCTTGCAAACTCGGGATCAAACTGCGTGCCGACGCCTTTTTCGATCTCTTCCCGCACCTTTTGTTGCGGCAACGGATCACGATAACTGCGCTTTGACGTCATGGCGTCGTACGCATCGGCGACGGCGATGATGCGGGCAAGCTCGGGGATATCCTTCCCCTTCCGCCCTTCCGGATAGCCTTTGCCATCGTAACGCTCGTGGTGGCAATACGCCCCCTCTTGCAAAAAGGGCGACAAGTTGATGCTGGCAAGGATCTCCTTGCCGATCACGGGATGCTTTTTCATCTCCTCGTATTCCTCTTCCGTCAAACGCCCTTTCTTGTTGATGACGGCGTCCGAAATGCCTATCTTGCCCACATCGTGGACCAATGCGGCGTAGTAGATGCCTTCGCATTCCCGCTCGCTTTTGCCCGCAAGAGAAGCGATCTCCTTGGAATACCGCGCCACGCGGGTGGAATGCCCGTGCGTGTATTTATCTTTGGCGTCGATGGCGCTTGCCAAAACTTTTGCCGTCTGGTCAAGCAAAACGTCCATATACTGTTGACGTTCTTTTAGGTACTCGGTCTCACGCCTACGCGCCTCCTCGATTGAGGTATTGATATCAAGCAACGCAAAGATATAGAAAATGACCGCCGTGATCGCTATAGCGATGTTGGTGAGCGACAGTCCGTACGCAAACACTTGCGCGATTGCGGCGACAAGAGGCGTGGTGGTAAAAACAAGCAGCCCCGTTTGCATCTTACCGGAAAGTTTACGCCGATACTGCACGATCACGGAAAGTTGCAACAACAAAATGGCGATCGGGAACAAATAGCAAACGATAAAACCGGAGGCACGAACGTAATGATTAAATTCGTCAAAAGTATAATAAAGCCCCGTAAACTGCGATATGATCAGCATAACTACGCCCACAAGCGCAAGCCACTTTACTGCCCGCAAACGAATGGGTACCGTGTTCTGTTTCCATTTTTCTTTAAAAAGATCAATCAAATACAAGTTGAATGCAAACAGCACAAAAATGGTCAAAAAGAACACCGCAAAATTGGAAATACGAACCATCCAATACCCGACGGTGCTTGCGTCCCCTCTGTAGATATAAGCAAAACGGTCAAAAAGCAACAGCAAAGCCGCCGTAACTTCCAAAAGGATCAAGGGGATCTTTTTGCTTTTGGGGATCGCTTTCGTAATTGCCGCGAAAAAAGATACTACGGCGCAAACGCCAATCAGCGCAACCATTATATCCAGTTGAAGCGATGCCCAAGGATTCACATGTCACCTCACAAAGATTATGGATATATGTTATTTTAACATTTTGGATGCCTGTCCGTCAATATGAAAGTTTCACTCTCGATTTTTTCGAAAGCGTTTCCGGTATTTTTCTTATAAAAGGCTGTCGTATTAAAAGCGGGGGGTGCGTTTATGATCGTACATAAAGGCGTCGGCGCGCTTGAAAAGCGTTTCCACGTTGGGCTCCCCTTGGTACTTTGCCACGCCGCAGGAAACGCACACTTCCCCGACGGCGGCGTTGCGCTCGTTTTGTTCCTTGATGCTTTGGATCAACGCGTCAATGTTATCATAATCGACGCCCACGACAAACACGGCAAATTCATCGCCGCCGATGCGAAAGACGGGGCTGTGCTTAAAGGTGTTGCAGACCGTAGCGCACGCTTTGCGGATGCATTCGTCGCCGGCGGCGTGGCCCTTGCTATCGTTGACGTCCTTTAATCCATCGATATCAAAAACGGCAAGAGCAAAAGGCTCTGTCTGCTTTTGTTCGATGCTTTGGTTAAGTTGTCCTTCAAAGTCAACGTATGCGTGCTTGTTTTTCACCCCCGTCAAAGCGTCGGTGGTGGCTTTTTCGGCGTTTATCTTCAAGGCGCTTGCCACGCTTTGCATCGCTTCGGCAAGGGATTGAACTTCGTTGCCGGTTTTGACGTCGGGCGCGTGATAGGATGCCTTTTTGATGTTTGCGCTGTCCGTGGATTCCTCCGCAAAGGTACGGGCGCTTTTTTCCAGCGCGAAGATGGGACCCGTGATGTTTTTGCGGATAAGAAACATCACGATCACGGAGAACGCCGCCATAGAGCCGATGACGGACGCGCCGATGACCGCCATCATTTTTGCAATGGTGCCGTGCAAAGCATTGATATCGATATCCGCGCAAAGCAAAGCCACCTTTTGCCCGTTGCTATCGGTCAAGACCTTGCTTGCGGTAAAATAGGTGCCGTAAGTGGATCTTTCCTCAAAATAACTGATCTCGGAATTATCGTATCCATCGCGGTAATGCTTCAATTCGCCTGAAGAATACCCTTCTTCCAAATATCCCAGCTCCATATTCTCTTCACCGGCGTCGCGCTCCGCTTGACTGGTGGCGGAAAGAATGTTGAGAAGCCCGTTTTCCTTTGGAATGACGATATAAAGATACATAATATCCACTTGATCGATAAACACGTTGAAATTTTGTTGCAACTCGTTGTATTTTTCGCTTTTTACGTTCGTTTGAGCGCATTGACCGAGGTCGTCCACGTCGATCATACTTTCCGCAATGGTAATGATGTCGTTGAGTCGCTTGCTGTTTTCATTCCTAACGATCGAGGAAACGAACGCGTAAGATATTAAGATGGTCAACGCGGAAACGATAAAGATAAATGCCGAAGCAAGAATGCCCAACGTTCTTTTGATGGGCCGTTTCAAACGTTTGCATTTGTTTTCCGTTTTTTCCATGTAATCAGTCCTCTTTAACAAAAAGCCGTTGCCTGCAAAGCTTGGCAACGGTCAAAACACAGTCGGCTTCCACACGGAAAACGACTTAAACGTGCAACTGGCTGCCACTTGCGAGGCCCTGTAGCTTTGCGTCGCCGGGTTTCCCCGGGTTTGCTAAAATATTTATTTATACGGATAGTATAGCATATCCCCGTCAATATGTCAATAATATCTTCAAAATGCATCCTCAAGTGTGGACAAAATTAAAGTCGGACTCTCTTTTTTTTGCGTCTTTCACCACCCAAAGCGACCCTGTTTTGCAAAAATCGCAATCAGAAGCCCAAGCTTTCCCCCACCAAAATCACGTGGATGCGGCCCACGTGGCGGGAATAGCGAGTGATCAAAAACTGGCAACAGATGGTATCGGGTGATTTGCAGTCGGCGCAAGCACCCGTTTTGACGCAAGGCGTGTTTACGCCAAAACGCTTGGCGTTGAGGGGTGCGGCGGTGTTTCGCGCGCGTTTTAGGGCAGCGTCCACGTCCGGGGCAACCTTGTTCATCCCTACGATCAAAACAAGCTTTTTGGGGCCGTACGCCATGGCGGATACGCGGTTGGCGTTGCCGTCGATGTTCACCAAAATACCGTCCTCAGTGACGGCGTTTGCGCTTGCGAGGAAGACGTCCGCATCGTACGCCAAAAGCATGGCTTCCCGTGGGTCCTTATACTCGGCGCGGTCGATAAACGTGTACTTCCCCGCCTTCAAGGCGTCCACCAAGCCGATCTCACGGACGCTTTTGCTACCGCCCATCGTGACCATAGCGCCCTGCGGGATCAATGTCAAAGCAAGCTTCAGCGCCTCGTCACGGCTCTCCGCATAATACCCCTGCATATTCCTTGAAGAAAGACCTTTTATGACCTTCTCCGCCAATGCTTTTTCATTTTTGATGTTCTCCATACCCTGTCCTTCCCAAAATTTTTTTCACCTCGGCATCATATGCCTCCGCCTCCTTCATTATACCACACAAACGCCGAATTTGCGCAGAGGGTACTTCGAACCATAGACTTTTAAGTGTAGCAACCAACTGTTTTTCAAAATTGAATCTATTTCCTTGTCTTCGTTAACATCTAATATCATTGAAAAGTCAAGAGGAAGGTGTACGTTGTAGTGAACACCCTAAACTTTTTTCGATTTTTTGCAAAAAAAAAGAACCGAGTATTATCGTAAAAGAAGTCGTACGAAAGCGAAAAGGCAAAAGAAAAGCGCGCCGAGGGAAAGAGGGCGCGATTCGCGGAGCAAAAATAATACGAACCGTTAGGTCCGTATTATTTTTGTTTGCTTTTTTGCTTTGGCTCAGTCAAGCACGGCGTCGTGTGCCGTCACTAAAACCTCGTGCACTTCCGCATCCGTAAAGGAATCATCCAAGATGACGCTGTACCACGCATACTTTGCCTTCGGGAAGGCGCTGCGCTTTACCGTGGCATGCTTTTGCATAAGCTTTTCCGCAAAGGCCTCGGGCAAACGCACGAGCAACACGACCGTGCCGACCTCGTAGACATAAACAAAGCAGGCTCGTTTTTCATCCTTAATTGCATAATGGGTGTCCGCAAGAGGCCGCTTTGTGCGGGTTCTGTTGGCGCGAGAATTGATTCGCACCCCTGCGCCGAATTTCTCGGTGAGGAAATCCGCGATCCCTTTCTTTGTGCGTTCCGCATCGGTCTCAATCGCTTCCGCCGCAGCCAAACTTTCCTTTAAAGAAAGTGCTTCGCATGCTTTGCCGCCGCAATAGAGGTACGCCGCGTCTATAATCTCTTCCACCTCTTCCTCGCGGAAGCTGTCATCCACGATGACGCTGTACCAAGCATATTTTGCCTTCGGGAAGGCGCTGCGCTTGACGATCGGATGCTTTTTCGCAAGCGATTTGCCGTACGCTTCGTCCACTTTTACAAGGAGCATCACTGTCTCACCCACTTCGTAAACATAGACGAAACAAATGTTCTTTTGGTCGTTGACGGTGTAATGCGTGTCCGCAAGAGGAAGCCCCGTCTTAGTTTCGTTGACGCGGCAATTAAGCCGCACGCAATCGCCGTACTTGTTTTTAAGGTATTCGGCGATATGCTTCTTATCGATTTTGCTGTGCGAGAGAGTCGCCCTTGCCGTTATGATGTTCTCTTTCAAAGAGACGGCTTCTTCCGCGGGTGCTTCAACGGTTTCTTCTGCCGTATCCCCGTCTTTTTCCTCTACGGGGAGTTCTTCAACCGCTTCCACCGACGTTTTTTCTTTTTCCGCGACGGGAGCCGACGAAGCAATCTCGTCGTATGATATCTCGCCGTTTTGCCCGACGATTGTATCCGTGGTAATGCAAACAAGTGTCAATTTTAGGTCTTGCAAGCATCGTTCTTCATTTAGATACTGCACCGACTGCAACAGAACGGATCCGTCCTCATCCAAGAAGAAATAACGATACACGCCCTTTCCGTCCACGTCCAAAACGAACTTCGGCGCGGGGATACTCTCTCCGCTCGGTCTGACACGGTTCTCCGCCTTTGCGCCGTCCCCCTTCGCACGAAGCACACGAATCGCCTCTCTCGCCGCTTTCTCGCTGTCGAAAACGCCCATTTCCTTGGAAAGGTGGTCTTCCGCTTCGTAAAGGAGCGCAAAAGTACATTTTCCGTCCACGTCCGTCGTAATTCGGTAGAATCCAACGTTCTCTTTCTTCTCCGTAATGGGCGCTGCGAGGATGACCTTCTTCTCCTTTTGTTTGTCAGAAACGCCGTCATTGTCCTCGCCATTCTTTTTGCTCTTCTTCAAGAGTAAGAAGATCAAGAAGCCAAGTAACAACACGCCGAAAGAAGCGCCGATCACGATACCGGCTATCGC
>OCVV011228846.1_pt1 | contig 13293 bp, 10 predicted proteins | sample 1539721 | NCBI WGS metagenome assembly OCVV01 (sample SAMN02144230, study PRJEB22623) | gut metagenome | biome: sheep rumen | host: Ovis aries | place: New Zealand
TTCACCGACACCAACTGCACCTACTGCGGACAGTGTGTGGCCGTGTGCCCCGTCGGCGCGCTCACAGAACGCGACTACACCGACCAACTCCTTGACGACATCACCAACCCCGACAAGGTGGTCATCGCCCAACCCGCCCCCGCCGTGCGCTACGCACTCGGAGAGGAATTCGGCATGACGCCCGGAACCATCGTCACCGGAAAACTCGCCACCGCCCTGCGCGACCTCGGATTCGACTACGTGTTCGACACCGACTTCGCCGCCGACCTCACCATCATGGAAGAGGGCAGCGAATTCGTCGAGTTCGTGGGCTCCGATAAGCCGCGCCCGATGTTCACGAGCTGCTGCCCGGGTTGGGTGCGCTTCGTGAAGCTACATTACCCGCAGTTCGTGCCCCAGCTCTCGAGCGCCAAGTCGCCGCACCAGATGCTGGGCGCCGTGGTCAAGAACACGCTTGCGGCCGAGGCCAAGGAAGCCGGCAAGAAGGACATCTTCGTGGTGTCGGTCATGCCCTGCGTCGCCAAGAAGTACGAATGCGACGTGCCGCAGCTGGCCACCGAGGCGGGCGCCGACGTCGACGCCGTGCTCACCGTGCGCGAGTTCGACCGCATGCTCAACATGTTCCGCATCGATTGCAACGCCCTGCCCGAGACCGCCTTCGACAACCCGCTGGGCCTGTCGACCGGTGCCGGCACGATCTTCGGCCGCACCGGCGGCGTCATGGAAGCGGCGCTGCGCTCGGCCGTGTTCCTGATCACGGGCGAGAACCCTGACTTCTCGGCATGCGATACGACCGAGTCGACGCCCGAGAAGCCCTGGGTTGCCAAGCATCTCGAAGTCGCGGGCATCCCCGTCGACATCGCTGTTGCGAGCGGCCTGGGCAACACGGCCAAGCTGCTGGACGCCCTCGAGGCTGGCGAGGCGCATTTCGACTTCGTCGAGATCATGGCCTGCCCGGGCGGTTGCGTCGGCGGCGGCGGTCAGCCCATCGAGTTCAACAAGGAGCTCGCGAAGGAGCGCGCGGCGAACCTCAACGCGCTCGACGCGGCTGACGGCCTTCGTTACTCGCACGAGAACCCTGACATCCAGAAGCTCTACGCCGACTGGATCGGCAAGCCGCTGAGCCACACCGCCCACGAGTGGCTCCACACGGACCAGGAGACGTGGGATATCTAGTCATCACCTGGGCGCAAGCCTGGTGAGTGTTCTCCACCGGGGTGCCGGCACCTCCCCAAAACATGCCGGCACCCCACCTTCGTTTAGAGAGGCCATGGAACAGCGTAATCAAACACACGGCAGCCGTATTGACGACTTGATCGAAAAGTTGTGCGCGCAGCGGAGCCTCGAGGTTGACGAATACGCCGAGCTCGTGGCAAACCGCACCGAGGATGCGGCGCGTGTTCTCGCGCGCCATGCGTTCGACGAATGCGAACGCGTCTACGGCGATGCCGTCTTCTCGCGTGGTCTCATCGAGTTCACGAACTACTGCGCCAACGATTGCCTGTACTGCGGCATCCGCCGAAGCAATGCGGAATGCAGGCGCTACCGGTTGACCGACGGCCAGATTGCCGCATGCGCTGACGAAGGTTACGCCTTGGGCTTCCGCACGTTCGTGCTGCAGGGGGGAGAGGACCCCCGTGCGACAGACGAGTGGCTGTGCCGCATCGTGCGCTCGCTCAAGCAAAAACATCCTGACTGTGCGGTCACGCTGTCGGTGGGCGAGCGCAGCCGCGAGAGCTACGAGCGCTTGCGCGAGGCCGGTGCCGATCGTTATCTGCTGCGTCACGAGACGGCATCGCCCGAGCATTACCGCCGGTTACATCCGCGCTCGATGTCTTACGAGAACCGCATGCGTTGCCTCGACGACCTGCGCGACCTCGGTTACGCCGTGGGCGTGGGGTTCATGGTGGGCTCGCCGTTCCAGACGCCGGCCGATCTGGCCGCCGATTTGAAGTTCATCGAGCGTTTCAAGCCCGAGATGTGCGGCATCGGCCCGTTCGTCCCGCACCATGCGACGCCGTTTGCAGACTTCGCTGGCGGGACGGTTGAGCTGACCTGCTTTCTGCTCTCGATCATCCGGACCATCCAGCCCAACGTGCTGCTTCCGGCGACGACGGCTTTGGGGACGATCGACGCCGAGGGACGCGAGAAGGGCATATTGTCCGGCGCGAACGTGGTCATGCCCAACCTGTCGCCTGTCGAAGTGCGGGCTGACTACGAGCTGTACGACAACAAGATCTGCACGGGCGACGAGGCGGCGGAATGCGCCGGCTGCCTGGGCGCGCGCATGCTCACCATCGGGAGACGACTCGTCGTCGACCGAGGCGACCCGAAGGAGGCTGCCTGATATGGCGCTCTACGACCCGAAATCGCCCTGCGCGGACGAGTTCATCAACCACCAGGAAATCCTCGACACGCTCGAGTACGCGCGTGCCCACAAGGACGACCTGGACCTGTGCCGGCGTATCCTCGCGAAGGCGCACCCCAACGTCGCGCCCAAGGAGGAGCACTGCACGTGCATCACGCACCGTGAGGCGGCGGTACTGCTCATGTGCGAGGATCCGGCCATTAACGACGAGATCAAGCAGCTCGCGCGGCAGATCAAGCTGGCGTATTACGGCAACCGCATCGTGCTGTTCGCGCCGCTGTACCTCTCGAACTACTGCGTTAACGGGTGCCTGTACTGCCCGTACCACGCCAAGAACAAGACGATACCGCGTCGCAAGCTCACGCAGGATGAGATTCGCGCCGAGGTCATCGCATTGCAGGACATGGGGCACAAACGCCTGGCCATCGAGGCGGGCGAGGACCCGAAGCACAACCCGATCGACTACATCCTCGAGTCGATGGAGACGATCTATTCCATCAAGCATGAAAACGGTGCCATCCGCCGCGTCAACGTCAACATCGCCGCGACGACGGTCGACGAGTACCGCATGCTGAAGGAAGCCGAGATTGGCACCTACATCCTGTTCCAGGAGACCTACCACAAGGAGAAGTATCTCGAGCTGCACCCGACCGGGCCCAAGCACGACTACAACTGGCACACCGAGGCCCACGACCGCGCCATGGAGGCGGGAATCGACGACGTGGGACTCGGCGTGCTGTTCGGCCTCGACGGCTACGCCTACGAGCTCGTCGGGTTGCTCATGCATGCCGAGCACCTCGAGGCGCGCTTCGGCGTGGGCCCGCACACCATCAGCGTGCCGCGCGTCAAGCCAGCCGACGATATCGATCCAACCGATTTCGACAACTCGCTTTCGGACGAGATGTTCGAGAAGATCATCGCGCTCATCCGCGTCGCCGTGCCCTACACGGGCATGATAATATCGACGCGCGAGTCGCAGGCCGTGCGCGAGAAGGCGCTGCAGTACGGCATCTCGCAGATCTCGGGCGGCTCGCGCACCAGCGTGGGCGGCTACGTCGAGGAGGCGAGGCCCCACGACACCGAGCAGTTCGACGTGTCGGACCAACGCACGCTCGACGAGGTCATCGCATGGCTCATGGATTGCGGGCATATTCCGAGTTTCTGTACGGCGTGCTACCGCGCCGGGCGTACGGGCGACCGCTTCATGAGCTTCTGCAAGTCGGGCGAGATCTTGAACTACTGCCATCCGAACGCGCTCATGACGCTGTCGGAATACCTTGCCGACTACGCGACGCCCGCAACGGCCGAGCGCGGTTGGCGCATGGTCGCCGACGAGCTTGCAAAGATTCCCGATGCGCGCCGCCGCGAGGTGTGCGCATCCAACGTCGATGCGATCAGAAGGGGCGAGGGTCGTGACTTCAGGTTCTAGCTTGAATTCGACGCCGTCTGGCGAGCGTGTTCAGATCGGCTTCTTCGGCGTGCGCAACGCCGGCAAGTCGAGTTTGGTAAACGCTGTGACGGGCCAAGACCTCGCCGTCGTGTCGAACACGCCGGGCACCACGACTGACCCCGTGCGCAAGGCGATGGAGCTTCTGCCTGTGGGGCCGGTGCTCATCGTCGATACGCCCGGCATCGATGACGAGGGCGAACTCGGCGGTTTGCGCGTCGAGAAGGCGCGGCGCGTGCTCGACTCGATCGATGTGGCCGTGCTCGTCGTGGATTCGACGAAGGGCCTGTCGGTTGCCGACGAAGCGCTCGTGGCTGATTTCCAGCGCAAGAGCGTACCCTACGTCATGGTGTCGAGCAAGGCGGACCTCACACCCGAGAGCACCGGCATCGGGTCGGCGACGGTCGATCTTGACGATTGTGGCGTCAAGCGCGCGCGGATCGCGGTTTCGGTCAAGGAGGCCCGCGGAATCGAGGAGCTCAAGGGCGCCATCGCATCGCTTGCGGCCGAGGCATCGCGCGAGCGCAAACTCGTCTCCGATCTCGTGGAGGCGGGGGATGCGGTCGTGCTCGTCGTGCCGATCGACTCTGCCGCTCCGAAGGGCCGGTTGATCTTGCCTCAACAGCAGGTGATCCGCGACCTCGTCGAAGCTGGGGCGCATGCGTGCGTCACGTCGGTCGAGGGGCTCAGCGGCATGCTCGCCGCCCTGCAAACGCCGCCGCGTTTCGTGGTGACCGACTCCCAGGCGTTCGGCCAGGTCGCCCGCATCGTGCCGGAAGACGTGCCGCTTACGTCGTTTTCGATCCTCATGGCGCGTTACAAGGGCACGTTGGCAGTCCAGGTTGAATCGGTCGACTCGTTGTCCCAGCTCGGCGACGCGAGCCGCGTGCTCGTCTCGGAGGGTTGCACCCACCATCGGCAATGCGGCGACATCGGAACGGTCAAGATACCTCGCTGCATCCGCGCCATGAGCGGCGCAAGCCCGCAGTTCTCGTTCACGTCGGGCGGGGAATTCCCACGCGACGTGTCGCAGTTCGACGTGGTCGTGCACTGCGGAGGCTGCATGCTCAACGCGCGCGAGATGGAGCATCGCATGAACGTGGCCGTCGAGCAGGGGGTTCCGTTCGCAAATTACGGCATGGTCCTGGCCAAGGCAAACGGCGTGCTCGAGCGTTCGCTCGCTCCGCTCGCCAATCATAAGGTTAAATCGGCCCTCGATTCCGACTGAGGTAATCAGTGGGCTGAGGATAGTTCATAATCAAGTTCAAAAGGAAAGGGGAATCTAATGGCAGAAATAACAGCGGAGGACATCGCGGCGACCAAGCCCGATTGTCGGGGGGCGGCGGCACTGTTCGCCCAAGCCCAGAACGTGGCGGTCGGCAAGACGAAGTTGGCCGTGGGGCGGGCGTTCGCGCTTTCGATCCTCGCCGGCATGATGATCGGTACGGGTGCGACGTTCATGCTGCTCGTCAAGGGGGACCCTGCGCTGACGTTCGCGCCGTCCCAGATCTTGGGCGGCCTGTGCTTCGCGCTTGGCCTGCTGTGCGTCATCGTCGCGGGCGCCGAGCTGTTCACGGGCAACTGCCTGATGGTGTGCGCGGCCTCCGACGGCAAGATCAGCTGGGGCGACGTGCTCAAGAACTGGGTCGTTGTCTACCTTGGCAACCTGGTCGGCTCTCTTCTGCTCGTCGTCATCCTGCTCGGCGCCAACTTCGCCGGCATGAACGGCGGGGCCGTGGGCAACGCCATGATCAACGTGGCCTATTCGAAGATCAGCCTCGGGCCCGACGTCATCTTCTTCCGCGGCATCATGTGCAACTGGCTCGTATGCTTGGCCGTGTGGATGGGCTTTGCGGGCCGTACGGTCATCGACAAGGTCTTCACGACGATCTTCCCGGTCATGGCCTTCGTCGCATGCGGCTTCGAGCACTGCGTTGCCAACATGTTCTTCCTGCCCATGGGCGTCGCGGCGTTCAACGTCTACGGCTTCACGGGCGACATCGACCCGACCAAGCTTGACGCCATGGCCAACGCCCTCAACGTCGGCGGCATCTGCTATAACATCGGCTTGGCGACGCTGGGCAACATCGTGGGCGGCGCCATCCTCGTCGGCATGATTTATTGGATCGCCTACCACAAGAAGGCTGCATAACGCGTTACGCGTAATTCTGGCGAGCAACGAAGAGCGCCTCTCCGGACATCGTCCGGGGAGGCGCTCTTGCATGGCTGCTTGCTGCCGCCGGGAACGCTCATCGTTCCTAGAGGTTGTGCTCCGCGAAGTAGATCTTGGAGTACTTCTCGATCTCTTCCTGAGTGGTGTCGTAGACGCCGGGGAAGGTGGAGATGGGCAGGCCCTGAGACAGGCTCGGGATGAAGTACAGCGGGCCGTTCTCGTCGCAGGTGCGCTTGACCTGCTTCTCGATCTCCTCGCGGGTCCAGCCCTCGTAGTCGACCGATGCGGAGTCGATGCCGCCCATGAACGTGATGTCCTTGCCGTACTTCTCGATCATGCCGGGGATGTCGTTGGTGTTCATGACGCCCTGCCAGACGTCGATGCCCATCTCGATCATGTAGGGCACGAGCGTCTCGGCGTACGAGTCGGAATGGTGCGCGATCAGCTCGACGCCGCGGCTCTTCCAGTACCCGTAGATCTCCTTGTAGGGGTCGAGGAAGAACTCGGCGAACATGTCGGGGTCGGTGAAGGTGTTGATCTGGGTGCCCCAGTCGTCGTGGTGGAACAGCGCGTCGGGGTGCAGGTGGTCGCAGATGACCTCGGCGAGCTTGATCTCCCACTCGGTGATGTACTTGATGAGCTCCTTGAGCTCGTCGGGGCACTCGTAGAACGCGATGAGCACGTTCTGGATCTCGCACAGGTAATGGCACTGCTCGAAGACGCCCGGAGCCACGAAGGCCGTGGCGAACTGCTTGGTGCGGTCGATCTTCTCCCAGGTCTCGAGGTCCTTCTCCCACTCGGATTCGGGGATCTCGAAGGGGTCGGGGGCCTTGACGTAGTCCTTCCACTCCTCGATGTCCTTGCACACGATCTTGTCGGCCGTGTGGACGGGGAAGGCGCCGGGCTGGCCTTCGGCCCAGGACACCGTGACGCCCCAGTTGTTGACCTTGTTGACCTCGCCGGGGCGCGGGTTGTTGCGCCAGCGGTAGGTGGATGTTTGCGCGAACGGGATGTTGAACGCTTCGTACTGCTTGACGAAGCGCTCGGGCTTTCCGCCCTTCATGACCTCGATGAGGTTCTCTCGCGGAGTGAGCTTGTACTCGCTCATCTTCGCTCCTTTCTTGTTGGTTCTGTTTCGCCCCTGCGTCAGAACGCAGGGGCGTTTTTGGTGCAGCTCGTTCACATGCGTCTTTAGCCGGCAGAGCTCTGTGCCCTACTTGGCTTGCGCCTCGCGCTGCTTTTCAAGCCCCTCCTTCAGAACGGGCTCCATTTTCCTGAGGTAGTTGTCGAAATCGTAATGGTCGCGTCCCTTGAGGGGGAGTTCGGCCACGCGGTACAGCACCGTGAGCGCTTTTTCGTACTTCCCGTTGTCGATCAGGATGTCGATGATCTTCTCGGCGAAGTGCATGCGCGTGTAGTTGCTGTGATCGCCTTCCCACCACAGGTCGTATTCGTGCATTAACTTCTTGACGTTCTTTTTCTGGTTGTAGTTATCCAGAATAGGCATGCAGGTCTCATGCTCGTCTTTCATGTCCTCCTTGTTCCTGGAGTTGTTCCTGACCGTGTGGATGGTGACCAGGATCCCGATGATCAGGATGGGGAACAGCAGCATGAGAATCTGATCCGGGTTGAACGTTTTGATCAACAGGACGCAGATGACGATGGCGACGATCAGGACGCCGGTCCTGAGGCCGACCTCGAGCGGGGAGCGCTTCTGTCGGTTGGCGCGCGCCTCCGCGAATGCTTCCGCTATTCCTGCCATCTTCGTTCCTTTCGATTCTTGCGAAGCTCAAGGCGGGCAAAGGTAATCGAGCTTCTCAAACTATAGCATGTGGTCGAGCGGGATGGTGCACGGCCCGCTGATGGAGCCGTGCACCGTTCAACCGTTCATCGAACGTCGTTCAACGTCTTACTCGTTGTCCTGACGCTCGGCGATCTCCTTCTGGGCCTGGGCCAGGACGTCGTTGTTGATCCGGTAACCGAAGATGAGGATCAACATGGAGATGACGCACAGGATCGCGGGAAGCACGAACCAGCCGTTGACGATGCCCTCTTGGAGTGCGGGCGTCGACTGGTCGGCGGTCATGCCCGCGACGAAGCCGGCTGCGCCGAGGATGGCGGGGATGACGACGCCACGTGCGAAGAAGCCGATCTTGAGGGGCAGGACCTGCAGGCCGGAAATCCAGCCGGCGGAGTTCTTGCCGGTCTTCCACTCGGAGTAGACGACGCAGTCGCCGTACATCGCGGGGATGACAGCGTAGATGAGACCGTAACCGGCCTGCGCGATGGTCATGCAGACCACGACGACCATCATCTGCGTGTAGCTGACGCGCGCGATGAGCAGCATTGCGATCATGACGATGAAGGCCGCGATAACTGCCTTCTTCGAACCCCTGAGCGCCTTGGAGACGGGGCCGCCCAGGTAAGCGCCCACGACGGTGCCGACGTTGGTCGCGAAGATGTAGGTCGCGAGCATGCCGGGGTTGAACGCAACGTAGGTGAAGTAGTAGACAGCTGTGCCGCCGACGACGAAGTTGAAGATCCACTTCGCGACGTCGCCCAGCATCAGGAAGATGACGTTGGGGTTCGAGGCGATGGAACGGCCGAGGTCGCCAGCGCTGTTGTTCGTCTTGTCGTCCTTCTTGGCAGCCTTCCAGTTCGCAAGCTCTTCCTTGGTGTACTCCTTCTCGTAGCCCTTGGTGATGAAGAAGTGCACATTGTAGAGCGCAGCCATGCAGCAGCCGAAGACGAACGCCGCGAACGCGTAGTTAGCAGGCGCTGCGGACGGGTCGGTGTTCTGGTTGCCGAGCAGCATGGCGCCGACCATGGCGACGGGCGGGAAGATGTACGCGAAGAGAATCTTCGACGCGTTCGACCACATACCACGGGTCGAGGCGAGGTGCGCACGGTCTTCGGGCGTCTTGCCCACGACGGCGATCATCGAAACGTTCGCGACGTACGGGAAGTCCCAGGTGCAGTGCGACGCAACGTAGAAGACCGTGATGAGCACCGCAGTGACTATCGGATTATCCGAGAACTTCACGTAGTCGAGGGCGAACAGAATCGGAACAGCCCAAGGCATGATGAACAGGAAGGAGCGGTAACGGCCCCAACGCATGGGCTTGATCGTGTTGATGATCGCGCCCCAGAGCCAACCGACGATTGCGTCGATGACGGAGCCGATCGTCGACACGAGGCCGGCGAGCACCGGGTCGAGCATCGCGCAGTTGGTGAGGAAGAACACGAAGTAGTAGTTCTCCACCGAGTTCATGATGTTGAAGCCGAAGTCGCCAACGCCGTAGAAGAACCTCAGCGCCGTCGATAGCGGCTTGTAGTCCGCGGGCAGGGCAGGCGTGGAAGCCTCTTTCCCAGCGGGCTCGACAGCTTGCTCCAGAGGAGCTTCTGCCTCTGTGACTTTGACATCGTCACTCATTCTCTTTCCCCTTTCTAAATTCGACTAGCTTACCCACCTTGATGAGAGAATAGAAAAACGCTGCTCAACGTCACAAGTGCACCAGATACTACGTTTTGCCTAATTGATTGTGCGTCCGTGCACAACTAGACTCGAAGCGGAGTTTGGGAGAGCGCTCGGCGACCTTGGGAGACCCCCATGAACATCTCGCTTCGCTATATGTTCACGAAGACGCTTGAGAGCGTGCCCGATGCGCGTCTTTCCGACGAGCATGTCGGGCCCCTGAAGATACAGTGGGTCGGAAGCGCGTCGACGCGTTTCGCGAGCCATCCGGGATTCCTCTATTTCGTCGCCGACGCGAGCGAAGTTCCGTCGCCCGCCTTGGACCCGAGCGATTTGTTCGGCTGCGTGGTCCCCGAGAGCTTGACGGGCCTCTGCCATGGCATCCCGCGCATCGTCGTACCCGACGATTGCGACCTCGATTCCTTGTTCGACACGCTCGTGCGGGCAATCGAGGAATACCGCAATTGGCACGAGCTCGTCAACGACCTCCTGATTTCCGACGCGTCCTATCAGGATCTGCTCGATGCCACGGCGAAGTTCGTCCCCCGACCGCAATATGTGGCCGACGCCGGCTGGCGCATGATTTCGCGCGTCGATTTCGAGATGTGCGAGATAAGCGCGACCTGGCACTACCAGATCATGCACGACGGGCTGTACCCGCTCAACATCGTGGAAGCTCTCAACCGCACGGGCGACTACTACCGCATATCCAACCTCGCGCGGGCAGAGCTCGTCGATTCAGAGGTGTACACGATGAGGATCCTGGCGAAGCCGGTGCGCTACCAGGGGAAGCTCGTCGGTTACTACTTCATGATCGATACTTGGGGCGATCTCGGGTATTGCGAGGTTGCCGTCGCCCAGGAATTCGGTACGCTCATCGCCCCGCTCATGGCGTCGCGAGGCGCCCAGCAAGGGTATATCGCAGGTTTTCAGAACAGCTACGTCGTGCATATGCTTGATGGGATGCTCACGAACAGGCGCGACATCGCAGACGAACTCAAACGGTGGACCCATTGGGATATCGTGTCCGATTACCGCATGGTGACGGTGCGGTTCGAGCCGGACGAGTACCAGAACCACTTGCTTCACATGCGCACGATGGGCCAGCTATCGGGCGATTTCGACAGCCATGCCTATATCTATAAAGATACTGCCATCGTGCTGTTCCGCATCGATCGGGATGACGTGCCCGCCTTCATGGACCATCTGACGAAGTGCAGCAAATCACTCAAGCGCATCATCGTGCTGAGCAACCGTTTCAGCGATTTCACCATGCTGAAAACCTATTACGAGCAGAACATGCACATGCACGATGCCGTCGAGGCCATCACGCCCGTGCAACCGCGGCTCGTTTCGTGCGAGAGCTCGTTCAACCGCCTGCTAGCCGAGAAATGCAACAGCATACCGGTTTGCTTCGAGGCGGAGGTCTTGCATGCCTACGACAGCTCACATAACACGAAGTATTCCCAAACGCTGCTCGCCTACTTGATGAACGAGCGAAACGCCGCGCTTGCAGCGCGCGAGTTGTATCTTCATCGGAACACGTTGCGGAACCATCTGGACAAGATTCGGGAAATCGTCGAGCTTGACCTGGATAATCCCAGCTTCCGCTTTTATCTCCTGGTTTCGCTCAACACCCTGCTCAACTCGAGCGACGAGGGCTAACGCCTGAGCAAGAACGAGATGCGCAGGTACGAGCGCTCTTCGGGGTCGGAGAGGTTGCAGCCCGAAATTTCCTGGATGCGGTGGATGCGGTATACGAGCGAGTTGCGGTGCAGGAACAGCAGCCGCCCGCATTTTTGGGCGTTGCAGTCGTTCTCGAGGTAAACTTCGAGCGTTTTCAGCAAGTCGGTCTGGTTCTCATGGTCGTACCGCTCGATTATGCCGAGTGCGGGATGCAGCAGATGGTCGCACGGGACCGCGCTCTGAATCGTGCGAATGAGGAGCGCAAGCTTCTCATGAGACGAGCTCTCCGAAACACCCACCACGGTTGCGCCGTCCATGCCGTTTTCGTTCAATTGTGTCACGCCTGCTCCTCGATTCCGACACCCCAAGCGGTTTTAGAGCATAGTTATACGCATCACTCAGTGATAAAATTATTTTATAGAACGACTTAATCGACGTAAATGAAATATAGAGCTAAAACTGTTATACATGATAACTTTTGTCGCTTTGCACAAATGTCGCGGCATTCGACGCGCTTGTAGCGATTTCGTCGGGCTCGTTCGACGCTGAATAATATAATGAGGGCGTTTCTTATCCGAATCGCGACAATGACTTCGGATTGAACCAGTACAATTGCACAGAGAGGACAGTCGTCGTACCGCGGGAGCGGACGTGCTGGGGGAATCGGGTGCAAATCCCGAGCAAGGGCCATTACTGTGAGGTGCAAGCCAAGCCAGGATGCCCAGCCTGTCTTTCGAAGCGTGCATGCTGTGAACCCTGGCTATGCTCGCTTGCCACCGGAGAGGGCCGCATGCGCGGCCGCCCCGTTTCGACGACGGCCTTCATTGATCGTGCAGGCGGATAAGGCGCCCGCACCGAAGGGACGTCAAAGGGGAAGGTGGCTTCATGAAATCATTTGCAAAGGTTATGGCGTGCGCGTGCGCATTCGCGCTCGCGGCCGTGTTGGCGGGGTGCGCGTCCGGAGGCGCGGCCTCGAGCAGCGCCGCGGCCTCAGGCCAGTCGTCTGCCGCATCGGCAAGCGCAGCGGCGTCGGCGAGCGCTTCGAGCGCCCAGGCTGCGTCGAGCACGGCGTCGGCAGCAGCAACGCTCGAGGATGGTGCGTACAGCGCCAAGTTCGATACCGACAGCAGCATGTTCCATGTCAACGAGGCCGACGACGGCCGTGGTGAGCTGACGGTCGAGAACGGCAAGATGACGATCCACGTCAGCCTCGTCTCCAAGAAGATCGTGAAACTATACGCCGGTACGGCTGCCGAGGCCGAAGCCGACGCAGCCGGCGCCATCGAGCCCACAACCGATGAGGTGACCTACAGTGATGGAGCTAAGGAGGAGGTGTATGGATTCGACATTCCGGTGCCTGTGCTCGACGAGGAATTCGACGTTGCGATTCTCGGCGAGAAGGGTACTTGGTACGATCACAAGGTCTCCGTTTCAGATCCGGTAACAGAAGTTTCGGAATAAAGTGCTGGTAAGCACGAAAAACTGTAAACAAGAGGGAAGGAACACAATGAAGAACCTCAAGTATCTTGCCGTGATGGCGCTTGCCGCGTGCCTGTGCTTCGCCATTGCCGGCTGCTCGTCGGGCAGCGCCTCCTCGGCGTCCGCGAGCGCATCGAGCGCTTCCGCTTCGGCGAGCGCTTCCGCCAGCTCGGCGAGCGCCGATGCTGCCGCCGCTGCTGCCGTTGACGAGCTCATCGCCGCCATCCAGGTGCAGGAGCGTACCGCTTCGACCGATGCCGACGTCAAGGCTGCCAAGGCTGCTTGGGATGCCCTGACCGACGCTCAGAAGGCTCTCGTCGAGGAAGCCGGCTACTTCGCCGACGACACGGGCGACGCCTCCAAGGACGATCCGCTGGCTACCGCCCCCGAGGGCGAGAACGAGATCCTGGTCGTGAGCTTCGGCACGTCGTTCAACGACAGCCGCGTTGCCACGATCGGCGCCGTCGAGAAGGCCATCCAGGCTGCGTACCCCGATTGGTCCGTGCGCCGCGCCTTCACCGCGCAGATCATCATCAACCACATCGCCGCCCGTGATGGCGAGCAGATCAACACCGTTGACCAGGCGCTCGAACTCGCCAAGGAAGCTGGCGTCAAGAACCTGGTCGTCGCCCCGACGCATCTCATGCATGGCGCCGAGTACGACG
>OCVV011332913.1_pt1 | contig 13293 bp, 25 predicted proteins | sample 1539721 | NCBI WGS metagenome assembly OCVV01 (sample SAMN02144230, study PRJEB22623) | gut metagenome | biome: sheep rumen | host: Ovis aries | place: New Zealand
TTTTCAGCTCTTTCAACATCATATTCTGTTAATTTTTCTTTAGCTCTTAAATTATCTAATTGCTAATCCATTAATTTTTTCAATGCCTGTTGATTTTTTAAATTTTTGGTATCATTAATAGCATTTTGGAACTTGTCTTCTAATTCTTGAACTGCAAAAGCGGAATTAATAGTATCTAAGTATTCATCAGCATTTTTATTCATTAACTACCAACTTGTACTTAGATAATCAGTACCAAGTCCATTACTAATTTTTTTATCTAATGCGTCAAAAATACTATCAATAGCATTAAGGTATTTATCTTGCAAATTTTGTGCAGACTCTTCAATTAACGAATTTAAATTATTAATTGTTTCTTTATAATGCTCTTCAAATTTCTTCGCGGCTTCTGAGTCTCCGCGCGCAACCGCCGCATCCCATTGTTCTTTCCAGAAATCTCTCTGTTGTCTTAATGAATCTAATTGTTTTAAATTATTATTTTGCAATGTTGTATAATATCTATCCATTGCATCATAATTTCTATCGCCATAAAGTAAAGATAAAAGGTCAATATCATGTTCAATTAAATCTCCAATTAATTCATAATCTTCAATTTGTTTATCAAATTGATCCATAATATCATCAATGGTATCAAGATATGCTTCATCAATACTGTCAATTAAACCTTCAACATCTTCCATCTGTTGCATTAATTCATCAAGATCATTTTGTAAATCTTCCATAGCTTGTTTCTTATTATCGCCATAAATAGAAGATTCACCGCCATCATTAATCTAATTTAATTCTTCCTGTGTGGCTAATAATTGATTAGTTAATGCTTCTAAGCTTCCCATTTGACCATGAACATCAAAATAAGAAAGAGCATCTTGATAATTTTGTGCGGTATCTTTTAATAATTTATCAAAATCAGATTCTTTTAAAATATTAGAATGATTAAGAACATTTCTTCTAAAATTGTTCCAATCTCTTTCAGCTTCACCCATGTCAAGACGAATCTCAATTTCTGTTCTAAATTTTTGAATTTCATGTTCAAACTTTTCTTGCCTTTTAGCTTCTCTATCATCTTCATTTTCCTACATGTCGTCCATAAGTTTATCATATTCATCCATGCCTTTTTTAAGGTTATTCATTTTTTGGGTTTCGTGCTGAATCTTTTTATCTAATTCGGAAATTTGTTGATTTAATTCTTTTTTCTTTTCTTCATCTGTAATCTAGTTATATTGTTTAATTAATTCATTATACTATTTAATTAATTCATTTATTGCATCTTGTTTAGTTTCAAGAATATCCATATAATTACCAATTTTACCATAACCATCAAAAATAACTCCAAGTTCTTTCAACTAAGATTGTTTTTGAATTTGGTCTTGTTTTTGTAACTAATATTTCTATTCTAATTTTCCAATTTGCTAATCAAGAATATCGTTTTGTTCATTAAGATTATCTATTAAATCTTTTCCATATAATCTATCTTGTTTCTTTTGGGTATTATCAAGCTTTCTATTTAAATCGCCAATTTCAATATTAATATCATGATAAAGATCTACCTAATTTTTTAGAGGTTCTTTAGTTTCTTTTTGAGATGTGTTGGGTTTAGCAGCTTTTCCGCCGCCTCCTCCGCCACCTTTTTTACCTCCACCACTTCTACGGGCAGCTCCTTTAGAACCACCGCCATTCTTTGCTTGTGTAAATTTAAATTTTCCACCAGATGACTTATGAGCAGAAGTTACTTTTAAACTAAAAGCAGAATTTTCTTTAGTATCGGTTACTTCTTCTGTTGTTGGAGTATATTGAGAACTATAGGTAGTAAAAGTTATCGGCATAGGAGTAATCGTTGTTTCTCCACCAGTTCCAGATACAACAGGAACTTCACCAATTTCTGTATTTGGAACTAAAGTAGATTCCCAACCAGTTTGAGTTTTAGTTTCAGTACCCTAACTCTTTTGTTCTACAACTTCTGCATCTACGCCCATAGAAGATAAGTAATCAGTTGCTTGCTGAGCTGTCATTCCAGCCTGATTAACCATATTACTTAATCCATTTAGGAAACCTTCATCATTTAACTATGCTCCAATTTCAATATTTCCAAAGTCCGTTCCAGCTAATTCCGCTGCAGCATCCCAAACAGTATCTCGATCAGTAAAAAATTGAGAAGAGTCTAACCCTACTGACATAGCAATATCTTGACCAGATAATTCAAGTAATTGATTATATGCATCAATATCACCATCAATAGCAGCTTTCATTAAATCTAAATTTTCAGTATTAGTTAAAAAATCATTTGATAAAGCTGAACCATCTAAATCTAATAAATCCGCATAAGCATCTCTTAAATCATTAATAATTTCCGCTTGTTCTTGAATAGAACCATTTTTTAAAGCATCCGTCCAATTATCATAATTTTTAACAACATCCTCAATAGCATCATCAAATCTTAAAATTGATTCTGCAACATCCTCTGAGGCGCGGGCATCTGTCTATAAGCTATCAGCAAGCTCTTTAGATTCAGTTGATATATCTTGAATAGTTTCAGATAATGATTCTAAAGCCTCTGTATTTACATCAGTATCAGTTGGGAACATTGCATCATGCAATTGATGTGCTAATTCTTCAGCATTTTGTTTTAATTCTTTAGTTTTTTCATCAAGATTACCAGTTTGATCTTTTGCATTAGCTATTGCTTCTGCAATTTCACTAATTGCTTCTTTTGATAAATTTTGTTTATCAATTTGTTCTTGCCATAATTGAATAGCAACTTGCATTTCCGAATTACCAGAAGAAACAACCTATAAATAATCTAATTGTTTTTGGGCTAAATCATAATCAACCGCACCATAGTCAGCAAAAGGAGCTCCTTTATAAGCCTATTTATCTAATTCTTTATAATTAAAATTTTGATTTTGTAAATTTTCTGTTTTATCTATCTAACTATTAATTTGAGCAAGTGCAGTTTTAAATCCATCTAATTTTAAAGAATTAACAGTCTCATAAAATTCCTTAGCATTACCAGTCATTTTATAAGAACCATTTGCCATCATAGAGAAAAATTCTTGTACTTCTGGTGTTAATCTCTCTAATTCTTTTGCATTTATTGTTTTTCCACCAGATACTTGATCTTCAAGAGATTGATAAATATTGTACTGATCCGCAGCATTACCTTGAATTTGAGGTAAATTATTAATATTAGAAAAATCTTGTTCAGAAATATAATGAATTGCTTTTCCTAAACTTTCCCAGTCATGGATAACTGATGGATGTAATGCTACTAAATCCATTAAAGCAGTAAAGTGCTATTCATCTAATTGACCCAATAATGTTTCAATAAATGAATTAGATCCACCAAATTTATCACGAATATTATCAATATAATTAGCAACTTCATCAAATTTTTTATATAATTCACTATAATATTCAGAAATATAAGCATCTGCCATTGCAGCAGGATCGGACTGAGTATCACCAGTGCTTTCTAATAATTGTTTATATTCTTCAATTAATGTTTTTCTTTGTTGAATATAATCATTAGAAGATTGCACGTTTTGGAAATTAATCTTGTTATTGGTCTCAGCCTATAATGCAACTCTATCTTTCTAATATTTAACTACGTCTTTTAATGCAGCTCGATAAGCTTCAATTTGAGGCTGCATTTGCTGTAACCATTTTATAGTATTTTGATATAAATCTGATGCCTGTTTTTCTTCTGCTGTTAATAATGGCTATATGTCTGTAATAACTTTATTTATATTATCATATAAGGTTAAAAGAGAATTTAAATCAAAATTGGTATTAAAAGTGATGCTTCCTCCACCACCCTAACCTCCAATTCTTTTTAAAGCATTTTGTAATTTTTCTGGCTCATCTCCGCCAAAGGGACCCTAAGACAATGATAAAATATATTGATCAGCAACTTGACGCCCACTATCAAAAGCTTTATTTTTTGCTGTTTTAAAAATATTTTGTTCAGCGTCACTAAGTTCTTTTGTAGCTGATTTTTCAGCATCTTTTGCAGCTTGTAAACGAGCCTCTCTAATAGATTCATTTAAATTTTTATAAGAATTAGTTAATTTATCTGCTGCCTATTTTTCAAGACTATATTTCGTAATTAAATCATCAATAGAAGTTTTTAATTCAATACGGGTAATTTCACCGTCTTCATATTTTTTATTTAATTCATCAACAGCTGCATATAATTCTTTGTTTTTTTCAATCTATTCTTGTGTTTTATTAGATTTTTCAATTTCAGATTGATAAAATTCTTGTTGAGATTTATTTGCTTCATCAGCAGCATTTATTAAAGTTCCAAAAGCAGTTGCTAATGCAATAACGCCCGCCGCAACAGCAACAAAAGGATTAAGCATTAAAGTCGTATTTAATAATTGAACTTTTACTGCAGCCGCTCCAGAGGCTGTTTCAACCATACCGATAGATACTGCGTGGGCAGCCTAAGCAGTTGAAGAAATTCCTGCAGCAACTGCCTCAGCATTCGTCATTGTTTTCATTAAACCAAGTGAAGTAGTAGCTTTTGTAAAACCATTAGCTAACATTGGAAGTGAAATTGCTAAATTAGTAATAGTTTGAAGTAATTTTTGACCACTAGATAAATCAGAATTTTTCCAAATACTACCAAGATTTTGCATTTGTTGAATTGCTGAACCAACACTGGCAATTCCACCTGCCATTTTTGCATAATTTTCAATAGTAACTGCTCTTGAAGCTTTATCAACTTCATTATCAAACTGAGCCTTCATTTCTTGAAGCTTTTGATTTACAGTATCAATCTGTTGCCCAACACTATCTGCAGTTTGAGCAAACTCTTTTTCTAAAGAAGTTCTTGAATCTGTTGCGGCTTTTTGAGCATTTGAAGAAATACCTCTTAATTGACCAGCAATTAATTCTAATTTAGCTACTATTTGATCTGCTGGTAAATCATCATCTAGTTCAGATAATTCAGTTTGCAATTTTATAATCGCATCAGAATGACGTTCTAATTGTCCATTATCTACCATTTCTCGCAACTTTGCAGCATATTCTTCTAAGGCATCTCGTGCTTTAGTTAATTCTCCAGAAATATCTTCTCCTTTAAAAGATCTATTTCCCAAATCTTTTAAAGCATTCCCATAATTTTCTAAAGCAATAGTTGCTTCTTGAAGAGTTTTTTCTTGCTTTTCAAATTTTTTCAATGTTGCTTCTTGAAGGTCAGTGTCTCTCATCGCTTCGTCTAAATTCCGCCAAGCTTCTTCTCCTTCATGAGCACCATCAATTAACCCACCTAAAACATTCCTTTTATCACTTAAGGTTGCTAATTCATTTCCAACTTGTGTAATATCATTTAATAATGACTGCATACCAGTAAATTGTTCTGGCGTCATTAAACGAGCTAATTCAAGTAATTGCTCTCTATTTTCTAATAAATTTTGACTAACTTGCTCAAGACCTGGGATACCCTGCCAATCTTTCGTAGCTTGTAATGCTTGATTAAATTGTCTTACATTCTCTTTACCAATTTCTAAATTAGTAATTGTAGTATTAATACCTTTGGCTATTTGTTCACTGAAAACAGTAATGCCTACAGAGCCAAGTGCTTTTACTACCCCAATTCCGCCGCCAAGACTATCAACTAAGTTTGCGGCTACATTTGCAGCAACGGTCAATCCATCTACAATTCCGTTAATACTATCTGTATCCGCTAAACTATCATATATATTTTCAACAGCGGCTTTTAATGTTTGTAAATGTGCGGCAGTTGATTCCATATATATGTCTTGCTGTTCTTGTAATGTACCAGCCGCATTTCTAGCAGTATCTAAAGCTTCATTATATTTTTCAAAATTATCAAATAAAGCAATTAAATTAGAATACTGTCTTTGACCCGCCATTGTTTGTGCAAGAGAAATCTGTTGTTCTCTAGTTAAATCTTGCCAACGATTTCCAATCTCTTCCATGACTTCGCCCATATCACGAAGATTTCCAGCTGCATCAAGGACATTAAAACCTAATTCTGCCATTTTACCAGAATAATTACCAAGAGTAACGCCATCTTCATCAATACCAGCTTTAATATCAGAAATACGTGCATAAACAGTTCTTAATGCAGTACCAACTGATTCAGGAGCTTGACGAGTAACGGATATAATAGTTGATAATTGTGCAGCTAATTGGTCTTCACCAACTCCCATCGCGGCGGCCGCACTTGCAACCTTACTCATACCAGTACTTAATTCCTCAAGATCTGATGCTGTTGTAGCAGCAACCGCAGCCAGTCTATCAATGTAAACCTCTGCTTCTTCTGCATTAACTTTATAACCATTCCAAACAGCAGTTAATTCTTCTGAAACATCCGATGTAGATTGTCCAGTAACGTTAGCTGTCATTAATGTAATTCTTGCTCTTTCTTCTATTTCTTTATCAGAAAGACCCTGTTGAGCATAAATTAATGCAGCATTAGTATAGTCAGTGGTTGTTTTACCTAAACTCTGAGCAGCTTCATTTGCTTTTATTGCAAAATCGCCCATTTCTTCAGCAGATTTACCGGTAACAATACGAATATTATTTAAAGAAGTATCTAATGATTTTGTATAACCCCAAGCTTGTTCTACCGAACGAGACATGCTATTTATAGCACCAGAAGCAATATTCCACTTAACAGTATTAGTAAGTGTTTTTGCCATTTTGTCTAATAAACCATGAGTCTCTTTTAATTGAATATTAGTACTTAAAACATGTGATGATAAGCTTCTAAAAGCATTTTCACCACTAGTCCCCGCACGACTAAATGCAGAATAAACTTGCTCAATAGAAGAACCAGATTGTTTTAAAACTTGATTAAAACTATCAATATTAACTGTATTTAATTTAGTATTGAAAGCTTTTTTTAATGCTTCTTCTACATTTAAAGCCTATTCTTTTATTCTATTCAAATCAGAAGTGGCAGTGGCCATATCAGAATCATTAATCTTCATTATATCGCCAATTTTTAATTTTTGAAGCTATTGTAATGAAGCTTTTAATTTATTCAAATCATTTTGTTTAACATCAAAACTAACTTGATATTTAATTTGATTTGCCATATCCTTTTATCTCCTTCTTTCATATTTTTACATCCATATAATATTTATTAAAAATTTCTTTATTTAATTATTTTATCTCGACCGCTTAAAAATTTTTTGATACTTTATCAAAAATTTGTTATAATATTTATAGAAACATATGGAAAAAATATCTAGAACCTTATAAATAAAAGGAGATAATAATGAATCATACTTATATAGTTAATGGAATTGGTTTTCTTGATATACTTTTAATTGTAAATATTGTTTTGAAATTAGTTGGAATAATTAATTGGAGCTGGTGGATTGTATTATGGCCCTTCTGGTTATCAATTATTATTTTTACTATAATTCTTTTAATCTTTATTTTCTTTTATACACGATTTTAATATTTATTGATTTTTTAAAAAATTTTTATTATAATTTATATATAAAAGAAAAAAGGAAAATAAAAAATGAGACTTTGGCATAAAGATTTTATTTCTGTTCTACCAAGAGAGCAACTAATCGCCCAATGGAGAGAACTCAGTGCAATTGCTGGAGCTATTCAAAAAAACGGTACTCCAAATCATATTTTAGTTAATTTTGTTTTACACTATGATTATAATCATTTTATTAATTACGCAAAATTAATAAGAGATGAAATGACTCGTCGCGGTTATCGCACAATGAATTCAGTATGGGATAAAATAACCAATCTTAAACCAGATTGGGAACCTATTTCATATAATGAAATTTATAAAGAAAAAATGGATAATACATATTTAGACATCTGTTTTTATAATCTCTATGAAAAGATTTTATGCGAAGGTGGAATTAAAGAACCAGATACTAGTAATATCATAAAAGCATATTGTGAAAAAAGGAAAAATTATGAGAGATGCTAATAGACTTTATAATTTTTATAATAAAATTAGAGAAAATCATATGAAACTTCCCGATTGGCGTTTTGGTCAATTTATTTTAAATTTTATTAGTTGGTATTATAATAAATATAAAAATGATATTTTTTATATTGAAGATAATGACATGTTAAAATATATTAAAGAATTTATTAATGAGATGGGATGATTTTTATGATTAAAATGTTTTATAAAAAAGATAACTGTTTAGTTGAAGTTTATAATTTTTTTGAAGATAAAACTGCATTAATTTTTTCTCCATCTATCGCAGGACGACAAAATGGTAATGGCTGGGAAAAAGTTAAAGTAGGACAGTTAATTCCTGAAGATTATTATGATACTTATAATAACACTTTTATAAGCGAAAGTGTCAGAACAAAGATTAAAAAACGACTTGTTTTAACTTATGCCAAATGGACTTGTACAGATGGTGTTATTTTTAATGATTGTGATAAAGCTATTGCTCATGAACGTGAACTAATGGAAAAGGAAAATAAAAACAATGCTGAATAAAAATAATGAAAGAGAACTCGCATATGTAGTTCTTGTTGATAAAGTTACTCCAATTGAAGGCTATGATCGCGTTGAACTTGCACATGTTGGCGGTTGGACCGTTGTTGTTGGAAAAGGGGAATTTAAAGCGGGAGACCCTGCAATTTATTTTGAAATTGATTCTCAGCTGCCTGAAGTAGAACCTTTTGTTAATATGGAGTTCCTTGCTAAAAAAGGATATAAAGTAAAAACTCAGCGAATGTGTAAATCTATTTCGCAGGGACTTTTAATGTCCGCCGCAAATTTTGGTTGGACTATTGGAGTAGATGACCAGGATTCTTCTGGTGATGTATTTTTTATTATTGATAACAAAAGAGAATATCACTATAGCGGAGGAGAATCTCGTTTTCTCACTAAACAGCTTGGTGTAACTTATGTAGTTGCAGAAGATAATATTCGTAAGGCAAATTCTATTGATAAGTATAAAAAAATGGCTCAGCGTAATGGTAAATTGTTCTCTCATCAGCCTTTTAGATGGCTTATGAAACGAGCTTGGGGTAGAAAACTTCTTTTCGCATTTTTTGGACGCAAGAGAGATAAGAAATCTGGTTGGCCTGCATGGGTTACAAAAACTGATGAAGAACGCGTTCAAAATATGCCTTGGATTCTGAACGATAAAGAACCTTGGATTGCAACCGAGAAGATTGATGGCACTTCTACTACTTTTACCATGAAGCGCGGAAAGTGGCCTCATAAGGATGAATTTTATATTTGCTCTCGTAATGTAGTATTTGATAAGCCCGATAAGGCTTGCTTCTATGATACTAATGTTTATACTGAAATGGCAGAAAAATATGATATTTACAACAAAATGAAAGATCTTCTGTATAATCATTTTACAGATTGTGAATGGATTACTATTCAGGGTGAGACTTATGGACCTGGCATCCAGAAAAGAGATTATCATGTTCCTGAGCATGCTTTTATGGCTTTTAATTTTATTACCTCTAAAGATGGACGCTGGGGAACTGAAAAAATGGTTGATCTTCTTCAGGGACATATGAGTATTCCTTGTGTACCTATTATTGATACTAATTTTATTCTGCCTGATACTGTTGAAGAGCTATTGACTTATGCAACTGCAGAATCTGTATGTGACCATGACCTTCGTGAAGGAATTGTTTTTCGCTCTAAAGATGGTTCTAAATCCTTTAAAGCAGTATCTAATGAATTTTTACTAAAATATCATCAGTAATAAAAACTATAAGGCGGTAATTTTATTGCCGCCTTGTTTTTTTATTTATTTTTTATTATAATAATAATATAAAAGAAAAAAGAAAGGAAGTGTATTCATCTATGGGAAAGAAAAATAATGATTTTGCAATTTCAAGAATGTTTTGTTGTAATTGTGGAAAAGAAGGAGTTCCTATTGGTCGAAAGGCGGGGCATTATCGGGAAGCCGGACATTTAAAAAAATTATATTGCATTTATTGTGGTAAAGAATGGAATCACGCAGAAGTACGTTCTATGCATAGTGATTATAACTATGAAGATTTTCAACTTGAAATGAAATATAATAACTTTGATGAGAATGGCAATCGAAAAATTCCCTATCGCATTTTTCGTGGTAACTTAAAAAAAGAAGGTGTTATTTAATGTTAAATGTTGAAAAAGTAAAAAATTTAAAAGAAGACAATCATAAATTATATCACGATCTTCTAGTTCAAATGAGTATTCATTCTGACCATAATCAAAATTTATTAGATTCTGCGGAAAAAATTTCAAAACAAATGAATAATATGGTTGAAGTTATTGATTATTTACTTCAAAAGGAGAATAAACATGGCTAATTTATATTTAATGTGCGGAGTGCCTGGATGCGGAAAATCTACTTTTCTTAAAAATAAAATTAAAAATAATAATTCAGTAATTATTTCTCGTGATGCTATTAGATTTTCTATTGTAAAACCTGAAGAAGATTATTTCTCTCATGAAGATGAAGTTCTTGAAATTTTTTGGAATCAAATTAATGAAGCGCTTGCCGCAAATAAAACTGTTTATGTTGATCAGACTTCTCTTACCCCAAGAGCTAGAATATGGTTACTTCAGCATATTACTGGATATGAACATGCTAATTTAATTTGGATTGATGAAGATTTAGAAACCTGCCTTGAAAGAAATGAAAAACGAAAAGGAACCCGCGCTTATGTTCCTAGAGCAGTCATCCGCCGCATGTTTTCTCAGTTTATTGAACCTTCTCTCGACGAAGGGTTTCATACAATTTATCGTTACAAAAGCAAGGAAAATAAATAATACATAAAGGAGAACCATTTTAATGATTTATTTTTCATCAGATCTCCATCTAAATCATAATAAATCTTTTATTTATGAACCCCGCGGTTTTAAAAATATTTATGAAATGAACAATACTATTATTAAAAATTTCAATTCAATAATTACATGGGAAGATGATCTATATCTTCTTGGAGATAATTTTCTTGGAGAACTTGAATCAGGAATTAGTCTTTTTAATCAACTACCTGGAAAAATTCATCTTATTTGGGGAAATCATGATACAGACAATAGAAAAGAGGTTATGTCCAAATGTCATAATGTAGTAGAAACTATTGGATATGCAGGAATGATTAAATATAATAAATATCATTTTTATATTAGTCATTTTCCTACTTGCACCACTAATTTTGATGATTATAAAAAATCACTAAAACAAAGAACTCTTTGTCTTGCAGGACATACTCATTCTAAAGAACTTTTTGAACCTTGTGGGTCTTACAATGTTGCGGTAGATGCACATAACTGTTTTCCAGCTTCTATTGATAAAATTATCAATGATTTTAATAATTGGACAAAGTTAAATAATCTTTAATAAATATTTTTAATAATATATACAAGAATAAAAACTTTTATTTTCAAAGGAATTAATCAATTAGATTAATTCCTTATTTTTATGTTTTAAGGAGGTTATGAAATGAATTTAAAAGTGAGATTTAAAAATCCTGTTTTTATTGTTCAACTTATTCTCGCAATTTTAGCTCCCATTTTAACTTATGCAGGACTAACTTTTCAAGATTTAACTTCTTGGGCAATATTAGGGAAAGTTTTAATTGAAGCTCTACAAAATCCCTATGTTTTAGGTTTAATTGCTATATCAATATGGAATGCACTTAATGATCCAACAACAGAAGGTATTACAGACAGTAAATTAGCTATGACATATGATAAACCTAAACCTAAAAATCAATAAAGGAGGTTTAATATGTTAAAAGGTATTGATATTTCCTATCATCAAGGTAATATAAATTTTAAAAAAATAAAAGCTACTAATGAAATAAGTTTTATTATTCTTCGATAGGGATATAGAAAGACAATAGATTCTAAATTTATTGAATATGTAAAGGAATGTAAAAATAATAATATACCCATTATGGTATATCATTTTATTTATACAAATAATGCTACTATTCAAGAAAATGCGGAATCTACTGTTAATAATATTAAAAAAGCTGGTTTAAATCCTGAAGAAATATGGATTGCGGCAGATCTTGAATATGATACTTGGAAAAAAAATAAAGAAACATGCACAAAAGAAAAATGCACTAAATATACTAAAGAATATTTAGATGCATTAAAAGTATTAGGATGCAAAAAATTATTTATTTATACTAATACAGATTATTATAAACATTATTATGATTGGAATTAGTTATCTGAATATCCCATATGGTTAGCTGATTATGCTGGCACCCCTGATTATCCCTGTGCAATACAACAATATACATCAACAGGAAAGGTTAATGGTATTAACGGATATGTTGACATGAATTACTTATTTGATGAAACAATGTTGAATAATACAAATTCATAGCAAACAGCTAATAATAATATTGTCACCGCCGATGATGCTTTAAATATTTTTAGATCATGGATTGGATTATCACGTTCCGAAGGAACTCATAAAATTATTATTGATACTTATAATAATTATACACCAAGAGCAAGAGGCTACAAAGTGTCTTATTCTGATGCATATTGTGATACCACTATTAGTGCAATATTTATTAAATTAAACGCAGTTGATTTAATAGGTGGAACTGAATGTGGCGTGGAAAATCATGTCGCCTTATTTAAAAAAGCTGGAATCTGGGAAGAAGATGGCACTATAATTCCAGATCCAGGAGATTTAATTGTTTATAATTGGGATGATTATACGCAACCTAATAATGGTTATTCAGATCATATCGGAATGGTTGAATCAGTATCTAACAATAATATAATTGCTATGGAAGGTAATATGAATGGTGGAAAAGTTGGTCGCAGAACAATTCCAATTGGTTGGGGTTATATTCGCGGTTATGCTAAACCAAAGTATGGAGTTAGACAATAGCAAAAAGAAAATTCATCCTCTATTGGAAATGTGCCTGTAAAAATAAATCCTCCCATTACCCCTACAACAATAAAAGTTGATTATGCTCAATCTTTTAATAAAAATATTGCAAAAACTTACATTACAACAGCAAATTTAAGATTGCGAGCAGGAGCAGGTTTATCTAAACCAATTATCACAATTATGCCAGAAGGTAGCAAAGTAAAATGTTATGGCTATTATACTGGAGATTGGTATTATATTATTTATGACAAATATACCGGATTCTGTTCTAAGAAATTTCTAAAATAAAAATCATTTATATAGGTAATTTAATGGCTTTAGCCATTAAATTACCTATTTTTTTGTCTTTATTTGCAAAATAAAAATATTTATTATATAATATATAATAAAATAAAATAGGAGTTTATTATATGTTATATATTTATATAGATGGTTCTTGCCGCGG
>OCVV011343136.1_pt1 | contig 13293 bp, 13 predicted proteins | sample 1539721 | NCBI WGS metagenome assembly OCVV01 (sample SAMN02144230, study PRJEB22623) | gut metagenome | biome: sheep rumen | host: Ovis aries | place: New Zealand
CACTGGTATTTTGTGCTTGCAACCATACTTATTGTGTGGGGAATGTGGAAACTTTATCGCACACCACAACTAAAGGCAGAGACACAGGTGTGGTGGAAATATGATATTGCCAACCTGCTGAGTTTGGCTTTCGTTGCTCCATTCATAGTTGCAGGCATTCGCGGTGGTTTCACTACTGCTGTGCGCCCTATAACAGTGAGCAATGCTAATCAATATGTAACACGCCCAATAGATGCTGCTTTGGTGCTTAACACACCTTTCTCGCTCTATCGCAGTATTGGCAAGAATGTGTTCTTTGTGCCTTCGTATTTTGATAACGACAAGGAAATGGCAAGCGTGTATTCGCCTGTTCACATACCAGCAACCGACATGCAACCTTTCAAGAAAAAGAATGTTGTTGTGCTTATTGTTGAGAGTTTCGGACGCGAATATATCGGGGCTTTGAATAAAGACCTTGACGGCGGAAAATACAAGGGCTACACGCCATTCGTTGACAGTCTTATTGCCAAGAGCACCACTTTCCGCTATAGTTTCTGCAACGGACGAAAGAGCATTGATGGTATGCCAAGTATTCTGTCGAGCATACCAATGTTTGTGGAGCCTTTCTTCCTCACTCCTGCCTCTATGAACCATGTTACCGGTTTGGCTGGAATATTAGGGCACGAGGGCTATCAAACAGCTTTCTTCCATGGCGCACAACGCGGAAGTATGGGCTTTATGGCATTTGCCAAGAGCACAGGATTCCAGGAATACTACGGACGCGAAGACTTTGACAAGGACAAGCGCTTTGATGGCGACAAGGATTTTGACGGCACATGGGCTATATGGGACGAACCATTCCTACAGTATTATGCCACAAAGATGGGCGAGATGAAGCAGCCTTTCATGACAGCTGTTTTCACAGCCTCATCACATCATCCTTATGTTGTTCCCGAGAAATATAAGAAGGTGTATCCCGAAGAGGGAATAATCATTCACAAGTGCATTCGCTACACCGATATGGCTATTCGCAAGTTCTTTGAGAATGCTAAAAAGCAACCTTGGTACAACAACACAATCTTTGTGCTTACAAGCGACCACACAAACCTGAGCGATCACGAGCAGTATCAAACCGATATAGGTGGTTTCTGCTCACCTATCATAATTTTTGAGCCAGGAAGCGACCGCAAGCCTGAGATTCAAGACAAGGTGGCCCAGCAGATTGATATTCTGCCTACTGTTCTTGGCATGCTCAACTATCCAAAGCCTTATTTCGGTTTTGGTATCGACGTGCTCAACACTCCAAAGGAGGAGACATGGGCAGTTAACTATCTCAACGGCATTTATCAGTATGTGAAACATGGATATGTGCTGCAGTTCGATGGCAACAAAACAAAAGCCATCTATGCCCTCGACGACAAACTCATGAAGCACAATCTGCTTGGCAAGGTGAAAGAGCAGGCACAGATGGAGAAAGAGGTGAAAGCCATCATACAGCAATATATGTTCCGCATGGTAAACGACAAGCTTTCGGCTAAATAAAAAAACGTGGTATGAAGAAATTACTCAACTACTTAGTTTATGTCATAGTCTATGGCACATGGTATGTGGCTTCGCTGCTGCCATTGCGTGTTCTTTATATCTTTTCCGACTTTCTTTATCTGCTCATTGCTCATGTGGTGAAATATCGCCACAAGGTGATATGGAAGAACCTTAACAACTCGTTCCCAGAAAAGAGCGATGCAGAACTAAGACAGATAGAGAAAGATTTCTACCACTATTTCTGCGACTATCTTGTTGAAACAATAAAGGGAATGAGCATGAGCGAAAAGCAGATTCGCCGTCGCATGACATTCTCGGGAACAGACAAGTTGAACGAGTGCTGGGAAAAAGGTCAGTCGTGTGCCGTTTATCTGGGACACCTGGGCAACTACGAGTGGATAACCTCTTTGCCTTTCTGGGTGAGCGACAAGGGACAATGCTGTCAGATTTATCATCCATTGGAAAATGAGTATTTTAACAAGATTTCGGTTCACGTGCGCGAGCGCCATGGAGCATTATGTATTCCAATGGCCGAATCGTTGCGACGAATTGTTGACTTCCGCAAGAAGGGCAAACCAATAACTATTGGATATATCGCCGATCAGGTGCCTTTCTGGAACAACATCCACCATTGGCTCAACTTCCTTAACCAAGACACACCTGTACTCACAGGAAGTGAGCGACTGATAAAGAAAACCAATCAAGCTGTTTTCTATGCCGACGTAACAAGAGTGTCGCGTGGGCACTATCATTGCGACATGAAACTCATAACCACAGAAGCCACAAAATACGAGGATTGGCAGCTAACAGACATCTATTTCAATCTTCTTGAAAAGACCATTCGTCGCAACCCTGGCATATATCTGTGGAGTCACAACCGCTGGAAGCGTTCACACGAGGAATTCAACATTCGTTATAATCCCGAAAACGGCAGAGTGGATTTGCGAGACATCAATATCATCAAGGCTGAGAAAGGAATCAAGTAACGTGTTTATTAATGTGGAATTACGAATGTGGAATTTGGACTGCGTAGCTGGCTGTTCTCGAAGGGAGGTAAAGCAATTAGTCGCACTTCGTGCGATGTTGAGTTGTTCAATTATAAATTGCCAATTAATAATTCTAAATTTGTAATTCCAAGTTTCTTTTCGTCCGAGCACTCGGACGATTAAAAATCACCCCCTTGCAAGCCGTCCGAGCACTCGGATAGCGTGAAAGAGAGTTCCAAAATGCCGTCCGACTGCTCGGACAGAGAAAAATTAAGCTTTGTCAGACCGTCCGGCTACTCGGACGATTAAAAATTAACCCCTTGCAAGCCGTCCGAGCACTCGGATAGCGTGAAAGAGAGTTCCAAAATGCCGTCCGACAGCTCGGACAGAGAAAAATTAAGCTTTGTCAGACCGTCCGAGCACTCGGACGATTAAAAAATCCCCACTTGCAAGCCGTCCGAGTAGTCGGACAGCAAAAAACAGCGAGTTTTTATCAGATTGCGATCCCATCCCTTTTGGGGTTTCTGTCCCCCGGGAACGGGGAAACCGAAGGGGTTGTAAAGACTATTGAGGCTGGGGAGAGGCTGAAGCAGCTATCAAACTTCCTAAACAACACATCGAAAGTCTCAAAGTCGCTTTCCATCAGTTGTCGCTTTGGGTCTTTTATCCAATAGAGCCTTGTATTGTCATCATACATTGTAGCAATGAGCGAATAAGAACTTGGTGCACCAATAAGATAGTTGCATTGAGAAAGCATATACAAATCCTCTTCGCCTGTACCTTGTGGAAAATGCACATATTCTGCCCCTAAAGCATCCCTATAGAAAGCCTGATTAAGCTTTGGATCGTTGCCACATATAAAGATATCTATGCGCCTATCAGGATTAGCCTCTTTCTGAATGCAAATAAACTGCTTGATGGCATTGAGATACTGCTCATCGGTATAGAAAAATCTGCCGTTCATGAAAGTCTTATAGTCGCCACGACGAATGTGCACGCCCAACTTCACAGAATCCTTATAAGGCATCAGCTTTTTATCAACCACCTTGTGAATAACATCATCAAAGGCAAAAAGTTCTCTTATCTCATCAATGTACTTCATAAATAGCTTTGGATAGCGCACATGCCATCCCTTCACCAATACATTCTTGTGGCGGTTGATAACAGCCTCCTCCTCACTATAATCATCCTTGAACGAGGTGTATTCAACTGTAGGCATCAAATGCAGTTTGGCTGCATATTTGGCAAGGAAATAAACAATAAACTTGTGATATCTGGTATGTGTAATATGAAAAAAGGGATACTTATAAGCAAAGCGCATAGACACACTCTTGCGTCCGTGCTCTCTTGCCCAAGCATACACATGGCCATACTGAAAAATGTTGTTGGCCATACGGCCCTTGTCGGCTACATAAATCATAGTTTTTTAGAAAGATTATTATTACAAAAGTTCAGAAATTTTCTGGTCTATGGCAGGAAACGTGAAATCAAAGGCTCTCGCCTCTACTCCCTGCAAAATCTGTTGCTGCAAAGCAGAATCTGTTAACAACCTATACGCTGTATCGGCAAAAGCCCTCTCATCGCCAACAGGAACAAGCATACCAGCCTTCCCGCTATTGAGTATTTCCTTCGGTCCTGTAGGACAATCGGTTGACACCATCAGTTTTCCAAGCAGAAGTCCTTCAACCAACACAGTTGGAAGTCCCTCAAACTTTGCACTATGCAACAACAACTTACAATTCTTAATCCATGGATAAGGATTGCTCTTAAAGCCAAGGAACTCCACATCGTTGTTTATTCCCAAGTCAACAGCAGTCTGTTGCAACTGTTCCTCAGATTTTCCCTTGCCAATAATATATAGTTTCTCGTCAACACCTTTTTCCTTACGCAAAATAGCGTATGCCTTCAGTAAGGTTGTTATATCCTTCTGCGACTCCTCCAAACGCTCTATTGCCAGAAAATAAGGCTTGTTTATACGTTCATCAGCAACCTTCTCTTCGGCATTTCTTCGAATCACATTCTGATCCTTGGCATTGTAGATAACAAACAGCTTGTCCCTCAGTTCTGGGAACAATCTACATCCCTCCTCCTTCATAGCCTTTGAGATGGTAACAACACAATTATAGTTTTCAAGTTGCTTTCTTATTCGCTTCATGCGCTTAGGATTTTGAGCCATGCTCTGCGCAAAACTGAAATGGAAGAAAGCAATCTTCTTTGTGTGAACCGATTTTAGGAAAGAATAGGCACAACAATCAAAATCAATAAACAAATCAGTTGTCTTTGCAAGCTTATGAATGTTATGCTGCGTTTTCCTTCTTAGAATGGGATTCATCATCTCACCATACAGTTTGGTAAATCTCCCAGCCTGCTTGGCCACACGTTTCTGAGGCACACTCGTGAGCAGTTTCATACGATTAAAGTATATCACATTCACATTCTTCGGTATTCTGTTGCGGAAAACCTCAAGATTGCCCATATAAGTGGCAATAGCCAACGTGATATTATAATGCTCGTCTTTGGCCAAATATCTAAGATACTCAACCAACACCGTGTCTATGCCCCCATCAAGAAAGCGCGACATCAGGAAAACTATGTTCTTCTTTCCGTTCTCGTTCATAAAAACAAAGATAATCCAATTTTGTTGATTAACAAAATGTTTGTATGTTTTTATATGTTTCGCCTGCTCTATATTTGTTTTTTTTACTACCTTTGTAAAAAATTAATTTTTTGTATAATCCTCAGCGTAAATCAGCAAAAACAAAGAGAAAAAATGCTTCCACTCGTTAGCGTAATTATACCAAACTACAATCATGCTCCTTATCTTAAAGAGCGTATTGACAGCGTACTTGCACAAACATACAAGGAGTTTGAAGTTATGATTCTTGACGACTGCTCTACAGACAACAGTAAAGAAATCATAGAAAACTATCGCAATAACAAGCATATAAGTCAGATTATATTTAACGAGAAAAATACTGGCAACACATTTATACAATGGAACAACGGTATTAGTATTGCTAAAGGCAAATATATATGGATTGCTGAAAGTGATGATGTTGCTAAACCAACCTTTCTTGAACGGCTCGTTTCCGAACTTGAGAAACATCCTGAGGCTGCCTTTGCTTTCTCTCATTCACACATGATTGATCAAGACAGTCGGGTACTTGAACACGACTTCAATCCTGGCATTCAAACAGGCGAAGCTATTCTTTGGGAAAGTCGCAAATTCTCCATCAACAAAATGTTGAAATTCAACTATGTGCAGAATGCCAGCATGGCAATATTCAGAGCCGACCTATACCCACAGATAGATTCATCATATCAAAACTACCGCTATTGTGGTGACTGGGCTTTCTGGATGTATATGGCTCAGAAAGGAAAGATTATAGAAGTGTGTGATAAACTCAACTTCTTTCGCCAGCATCCAAACAAGGTAACAAACAAGTCGATGAGCGACGGACGTCGTTGGCGCAATCAAGGACCTATCCTAAAATCGTTCATCTCCTTGCTTAAACTCAATAAATGGCAGGAACGTTGTTTGCGTGGACGCTGGGCTCGTAGATTGAAACATTCAGAGCTCGACAATGAGCAACGCGAAGAAATGCGACAGCTCACCCCAGAAATATTCGGAGGAAACGAATTAGACATCATCTGCTACGAAATAGGAAAGCTATTCGGTTTCCTAAAGTAAGAATTAAAATGAACATAGAAAATGATATCAATTATAATACCAGTCTATAACGCAGAAAAAACTATACTTAAATGCGTAGATAGCGTTATTTCTCAAACATACCATGATTGGGAAATAATTCTTGTTAATGACGGCAGTAAGGACAAATCAGAAAACATCTGCAGATGCTTGTGCGAAAAAGACGCACGAATTAAGCATATTTATAAAGATAATGGAGGTGTTAGCTCGGCTCGTAACAAAGGTCTTGAAATAGCCCAAGGAGAATGGATTGCATTTTGCGATTCTGATGATTGGGTCAATAATGATTATCTCGAAAATTTAGCAAAATATACAGAATATGATTATGTCATTTCTGGTATTATAAGACATCCTAAGGCACACCATACTTTTATACACGATAAGTCCTTTATTAATGAAAGTATAAAAGATTATCTAACTTATAATTATCTTTGGAATGGCTCTCCTTGTGCCAAATTGTTTAAGCGTTCTATTATTACAGAAAATAATATAAGATTTGACGAAAAATTAAAATCTTACGAAGATACTGCATTTTGTTTGCATTATATATTTTATTGCAATAGTATACGTTTGATTCCCTATGCTGGATATAATTACGATGAGCCTTTTTCTAAATGCATTCCAGATAAATATCCTATAAAATTGGAACAGGTAAAATATTATTTTGATGCCATTGACAAACCTTTGGAAAAGCTATGTTCAAAATGGAAATGCAAGAAACCTATAATGGAATGTAGCTTCTTAGCACATTGTGGATATAGTCAAATTCTTGATAAGCAGAACGATGAGGAATTCTACAATACATACATGGCTATTTATCCAGAACCAAGTAGAGATAAATTCTACAATACTCCATATCTGAGTCCTGTATATTTTTGCGTAGAACAAGTGCTTAAAGAATATAAATATAAGCAGTACAGAAAAGCAATTAAACACGCAAAGGCTTTGGTAAACATATATGGCGACAAACTTGATAGCGTGAACTTAAGAAAGGGCAAAGACAAACTCTATCTCAAACTCATTAAAAATAAAATGTTTAGACTTGTAATCGTTGCAGCAGCAATACTTGATTGCAATAAGCATTAATTTTTCTACATTTTCGCTTTGCTTGCTCAGAAGATAAAGTCGATGAACATACAAAACGTGAATAAGAGAAAAGGACAATTGTTCAATTTGTCTTTTTTCTTTCTAACAGTTTTGCTACTATGGTGAACTGGTAGGTGGCATCAAGTACGGCATGAATAAAGCCGGGGATGCCGTCAAGGAATCCCTTCTTCAACACATACGACTTGAAGAAACGGAACATAGGACGATAAAGCAGAGCACCCGCGCCATAGTTTTTCTTTCTACGACGTGGTAACTCATAGTCGGAATAGGTGTTGTTCTTGCGAATAATGTCTGCCACGCTATCGTTTGCAAGATGTTCAAAAGCTAAATCCAAACGACTTCTTGGAATGCGCTCCACACGTCCTTTAATCTCAGGAGAAGTGTGGATAACGGGTGGCCAATAGCTCTTGTCCTTGCGAAGGAAGCGTAGAATATAGTCGGGATAGCTGCTGTGCATCATTCGTCCCATGAAATAGTTCTTGCGAGGAATGGCTATTCCTTCTGGACAATCGCCAGCGTTCACACGTGAATAGAGATAATCACGAAGGGAAGAAGAGACTATCTCGTCGGCATCAACAACAAGCACCCAAGGATAACGAGCTTCATCAATAGCAAACTGACGGGCAGGCTCTACAATCTTGTGTTCCCCCTTTGGGAAAGTAACTATCTTGCAGCCATTCATGCGGGCAATGTCAAGAGTGCTGTCTGTGCTCTCCATGTCACAGATAAGAACCTCGTCAAAGGTTCTCACAGCATCGATAACTCTCTGCAGATGCTTTTCTGCATTATAGGTGTTGATAACTACAGATATTTTGTTTTCTTCCTTCATAGAGAACAAAGATACTCATTTTTTTCAAATTCTTGCAGAATACAACAAGAAAATAAAAACATGCTCCACATATCTTCTTTCATCTTCCTTTATCTTCTAAACAAGCGTAGCTTGCGAAAGTTTAATCAATATTATTTTGCGACAAATTATCCAACCCTTGACAATAGCGGTTGATGATGGCGCATACGCAACTGTCAGACCATACGTTCTCGGCTGTTTCTATCATATCTATTATGGTGTAAATAGGCAGGATTATTCCCATGATTCCTACAGGGGCGCCTGTACCACTCATTAAAGAGAGGGTGAGGAAATAGCAGCCCATAGGTACACCTGCATTACCAACGGCTGAGATGACAGAGATGAAAAGCCACAGGAACATACTCGCAAGAGATAGTTGTATGCCTCCGTTCTGCATAACAAAAAGTGATGTTACAAGTATAAAGGCTGCACAGCCATTCATGTTTATTGTGGTACATATTGGCAACACAAAACGTGCTATCTTTGAAGAAACGCCTAACCGCTTTTCGGCAGTCTCCATTGTTACAGGAAGAGTGGCTGCGCTACTCTTTGTGAAAAGAGCCATTAACAAAGCAGGACTCATGCTACTCATGGTACGAACAGGATTAATACCCCTTGCCAAAAGGAACAAAGGTAATACTACAAAGAATTGTATGGCATTTCCACCAAGGATAACAGCTACATATTTTCCTAAAGAGTCGAAAACAATACCTGCATTTACTTGGGCCGACAACTGAGCAGCAAAAGCAACAATACCCAAAGGCAGGGTCCATATAAGAGCCCGAATAAGCAGGAATAACAAATCCTGAAGTCCATGAAAAAGATTTACTACTGTTTTCTTGCCATCAGAATCTGGTAGTTTTGCCAATCCTATTCCTATTGCAAAAGCCAATAACAATATAGACAGAACATTTCCTTCAAGAAATGGTTGCACTATATTATTTGGAATGACTCTTAGAATATGCTCAAGATAAGATAATGTACCAAGATCCTGAGGTAGTTCGCTATTTCCTTTGCTTACCACATCAAGTGGCAGATTACCAGGTGTAACTATCAAATAAAGCAACAAGCCAACAAAAGCTGCGGCAAAGGTGGTGAGCAAGGTAAAGGTGATGGTATGGCGGAATATTCGTCCTGTGTCTTTTTGATTTCCAAAAGAAGCAAGGGTGGTTATTACCGCTAAAGAAATTGTAGGAACAGCCAACAGTTGGAATAATCGAGTATAAACTGTAGCTATGAAATTCATAAACTCATGCAGCCATGACTGGTTGATGAGTCCAAGCAAACCGCCTGCTATAAGTGCGCCAATCCATAATACCAACTGTCGTTGTTGGCTATTCTTATCTCTCTTTTTTAGTGATGTTTCAGCCATATTCTTCTGTTTTTGTATCTATAGATGCAAAAGTAAATATTATATGGATGGCGCACAATAGCATTATTGTGGTATTTTTACATTTTTAGAAAATATTCATGTACACGCAGATCAGAATCTAATTCGGGATGAAAGGCTGTAACAAGTTGTTTGCCCTGACGTGCAGCCACAATACGTCCATCAACCTCTGAGAGAACCTCTACCCCCTCGCCAACAGATTCTATATATGGCGCACGAATGAAAGTCATGGGTATTGAGCCAATTCCTTTAAACGTGTCTGTCGTGGAGAAACTGCCCAACTGTCTGCCGTAGGCGTTTCTCTTTGCCTTGATGTTCATAGTTCCAAGGTGCTGCTTGTCGATAAGAATAAGTCCGGCACAGGTGCCAAAAACAGGAAGTCCCTCCTCTATTGCCTTTTTTATTGGCTCAAAAAGATTTTCATCCTTCATTATCTTCATAATGGCAGTACTCTCGCCTCCTGGGATAATGAGTCCGTCTTTGTGTCGTTGCCAGTCTTCAAGGTTACGCACCTGAAATGTTTCCACTCCAAGTTTATGGAGTATTTGCTCGTGTTCGGCAAAAGCTCCCTGAAGTGCCAATATAGCTATATTCATACGCTTCGCTATTGAATAGTGAATATTGAATAAAATAAAGCGCAAAGCACTTTTAAATAATTCAAAACTCGAAATTCATCATTTCGTAATTAAAATAATTCCACATTCAAAATTCATAATTCATAATTCATTTTCCTCTCTCCTCCATGATGAGTTTTATTTCGCTCTCGTTAATTCCCACCATAGCCTCACCAAGATCTTCGCTGAGTTCTGCAAGAATCTTGGGATTCTGATAGTTGGTAACAGCCTTAACTATTGCCTGTGCACGCTTTTCGGGATTACCACTCTTAAAGATACCACTTCCCACAAACACACCCTCTGCTCCCAGCTGCATCATCAAGGCTGCATCGGCAGGAGTAGCCACACCACCCGCAGCAAAGTTCACAACAGGCAGTTTTCCGTTGTCATGAACAAACTGCACCAACTCATAAGGCACTTGCAACTGCTTTGCTGCCTCATATAGTTCGTCTTCAGAAAGCGAGGTGATACGACGAATCTCACTCTGCATCTTGCGCATGTGACGAACAGCCTGAACTACATCGCCTGTTCCTGGCTCGCCCTTAGTGCGAATCATGGTAGCACCCTCGTTAATACGACGGAGAGCCTCGCCAAGATCGCGTGCTCCACACACAAATGGTACGTTGAACTTACGCTTGTCAATATGATAAACATCATCGGCTGGTGAAAGAACTTCGCTCTCATCAATATAGTCAATCTCTATAGCTTCAAGAATCTGAGCCTCTACAAAATGTCCAATACGGCATTTAGCCATTACAGGAATAGACACAGCCTCCTGAATACCTTTTATCATCTTTGGGTCGCTCATGCGCGAAACACCACCTGCCGCACGAATATCAGCAGGAATTCTCTCTAACGCCATTACAGCACAAGCACCTGCAGCCTCAGCAATACGAGCCTGTTCTGGTGTTGTTACATCCATTATCACTCCGCCCTTGAGCATCTGAGCCAAGTTGCGGTTCAAAGTAGTTCTATCTTCCATATACTTTCCTTTATATTCCGTCTATAATCCGTCTATATCGCCGTTAATATTATTTTGGCGGCAAAAGTATATGGAAAGAAAGAAACCGACAAACGCCAGTTCCCATTTCAATAACTATTGGCTACGTTTTTAATAATTATCTTTTTCTCCACACACCTGGCGACACTCCATGCTGGTTTTTGAAGAATGCCACAAAGCGAGATTCGTTAGAAAAACCAAGGTGTGCAGATATTTCGCCCAAAGAAAGGCGTGAGGTTTTAAGAAGCGAGCAGGCTTCCTGCATGATATAATTAAAGATTAGCTGCTTGGGAGGATAGCCCACAACATCTGTTGTTACTCGTGAGAGATAACGAGTGGTAATAGCAAGTTTGTCGGCATAGAAAGCCACATCATGAGCCTCGCGATAATGTTGAGCCACAAGAGTGGTGAACTCATTATATATATCAGCCTTGCGTTGTAGAGTTTTCTCTGATTTGTTTATAGCTGTCGGCTCAGCCTTCACGCCATACACCACTTGTGCGTGCATATAGTCGTGAGCTCTACTTATGGCATCCTTCAGCGTATCGCCAAAGGCAAGACGAGTGGCTATAGCTGCCGAGAGAGTGCCTCCAACACCATGTTTCTGCCACCCTTCGGTATTTTCTGATGAGAAGAACTCTTTCTTTCCATCATAATACAAAAGAGCCGTGAGGCGGTTCTCCACCTGATGTCCTCCACGCAGCAACACAGCCTTTGCCCCCATGTCTGTCAGGCGTTTTGCAGCCATTATCATGTCGCTGTCTGAAGAAATATTCATGCCAAGCAACAGTTCTGCCTCGCTGCAACGCAACTGAATTATTGAAGCCTCGGGAATAAGAATCTGCTTCCATGCCTCAAGAGTTGCTTCTTTCATAAGTTGTTGCCCTTGAGAGTTAAGAATACCCGGAACAAGAATTATATGCCTGCAACCTATCACCTCGTTTCGCACAGCCTCAATAGTTTCTGCATCGCGAAGCAAACCAATCTTTATTGCTTTTGGATGATACTCGTCAACAATAGCCTTCACCTGTCCCACAACCATATCCTTAGGCAAATCCATAATATTAAGCATTCCGCCAGTATTCTGTATTGTTACAGCCGTAACAGCCGTTAGGGCATAGCCTTTCATAGCCTCAATAGTCTTGATATCGGCTTGAATACCAGATACACCCGTGTTGTCGGAACCGGTTATGGTTAATATAGCTGTGGGGCTATTCATAATTGCTATTCTTTAATTTGCATGCAAATAAGGTTATGATCCTTTCTTATAACCATATTCTATAAGAAGTTCATCGGTAAGATAAATATCGCTCATGCAATGCATATCAGCAATACCTTCTTCCATAAGCATGAAAACTTTCGATTCATAAACTTTGTCAAGAGCTTCCTCCAAAGAAATGTTTGCTTTTTCAGCGAAAGCCTTAACAATACGTCCATATTTCATCTGTAAAACAGTTCTATTTGTTTCCATCTATATAGCTCCTTTCTTTTTCAATAACGCCAAAATATCATCCACAATATACTCTTTAGAAAAAGTATGAAGAACATCATAATAAGGCACAATATAATCAGAAATGATACCCGTATGCTTCAATAAATGATAAGCATCACGAGCATTCATTTTTAGACGGTCGGCAACATTACCGACACAAAATATTGTAAAATCTAATGCCTCTGAATTCATATATTATATTTTCCAGCAAAAATATTACTTATTTCTGAAAAAAGCAAGTTCAAGAAAGAAAAAGACGTTTTTATATAAAATATCCTAACAACATTATTTCCAATATTCTAAGCAAAATTATCGTGTTTCTTTCTATTAATATATTTCTTAATCCTTTTTATAAGAGTTGGGGTGCATTCATTCATAATCGCCAAAGCGAAACCATAGAGGCTCCACTGACAAAGTCTTACATCCTCTGGTATGAAAGTAAAGCTGAATGTCATCCAGATTGCGAAGAAAATACCGGCATTTAATAAATGCTTTGTAATGGTTTTGCGATTTAGTTTCATTCTTTTATTTTTTGAGTTAACTAAAGTTTCGCAAGCGAATTATTTTACTTGAGATTTTAAAAAGAAGAAAATGTGTATGAATGGAATACGGCTCAGAATGAGCCTA
>OCVV012873040.1_pt1 | contig 13290 bp, 10 predicted proteins | sample 1539721 | NCBI WGS metagenome assembly OCVV01 (sample SAMN02144230, study PRJEB22623) | gut metagenome | biome: sheep rumen | host: Ovis aries | place: New Zealand
AAGGCGCTCGCCATGGTCGCGGCACAACGCGTCGTCAAGGAGCTCGCACCATATGGCGTGGAATTCCTGTCCTGCGAGGATTGTCCCGTAGCGGGGACGACGGTGATGCCCTCCGCCGAGGAGATCATCCGCGCCTGTGATATCGCGGTGACGGTCGGCGGCGACGGCACCATCATCCACAACGCCAAATGCGCCGCTTTATATGACAAGCCTCTGTTGGGCATCAATCTCGGCAGGGTCGGCTTTGTCGCCAACATTGAGCCCGACGAGATGGAGGAGCTCAAAAAGCTCGTGACCGGCGAGTACCGCATCCAGAAGCGGATGCTGCTCGAGATCACCGTGAACAAGGACGGCGAACAGCGCCGCCTGACCGCGGTGAATGAAGCGGTCATCCATCGCGACACGCTCGCGAATATGGTCGATATCTCGGTGGCGCTCGACGGCGAGAGAATCATCTCTTATCGTGCCGACGGCATGATGTTTTCCACTCCCACGGGCTCGACGGCGTATTCGTTCTCTGCCGGCGGTCCCGTCATCGAGCCGGATATGAACTGTATCCTGCTCACACCCATCTGCCCGCACGCGCTGACGTCGCGGCAGGTGGTCTTTACCGAGGACGCTGTGCTCTCGGCGCGCGTCCATCCCGAGTCCACCCTCAAATGCTATATGACGGTGGACGGCCAGAATCACATCCCTATCTCCTCTGACGATATGATTACGGTGAGAAAATCACCGAAAGCGTTACGGCTGATTATTCTGAAAGAGAAGAATTTTTATACGCTTCTCAACGAAAAACTAAAGGAGTTCTAATGGAAATGAAGCTAACAAGACACAACAAGATTTTGGAGCTGATCAACAAGTATCCGATCACCACGCAGGAGGAATTGATTGATTATCTGCGCAAGGAGGGCTACGATGTGACGCAGTCCACCGTGTCCCGCGATATCAAGCAGCTTCGCCTGACCAAGACGCTGTTGCCCGACGGCAAGTACCGTTATCAGGCGTCTCCCAGCTCCGAAAAGGGCGCGAAGAATAATTTCAGAACCATTTTCTCGTCCTCTGTCATTTCGGTGGAAAACGCGGTGAACATCATTGTGATCAAGACCTTCAGCGGTATGGCGCAGGCAGCCTGTGCCGCGCTGGATATGATGTCTTTTGAAACGGTGCTCGGCACACTCGCAGGTGAGGATACCATCCTCGTTGTCTGCAAGGACGCCGATCAAGCCGTCGCCTGCAGCGAAGAATTAAAAACCTTTCTTTCATAAACCAGTCAATTCATCCACAGCGGTGTGATCACATACCGCTCGGATATCACATAGAAGGAACAACATATGCTGACTAACCTTTATATTGAGAATATAGCGGTTATTGAAAAAAGTAATATTAATTTTACACACGGTCTGAATGTGCTGACAGGTGAGACGGGCGCGGGTAAAAGTATCGTGATCGACGCGATCAACGCCGTGCTCGGTAAGCGTTCATCCCGCGGGATGATCCGCACGGGCGCCGACGCCGCTTATGTCAGCGCCACCTTTGAGGAGCTCTCCGAGCTGGTACATAAAAAGCTCGCCGCCATGGGTTATTCCGCCGAGGACGGCTCGCTGATCCTCTCGCGCGAGCTGTCGGCGTCGGGCAAGAATACCTGCCGTATCAACTCCCGACCCGCGACGGTCGCCGCGCTGAAGGAGCTGGGCGAGTACCTGATCAACATCCACGGTCAGAACGACAACCTCGAGCTGATGAATCCCGCCTTGCACATCGTCTATATTGACGCGCTCGCGGATATCGGCGAGCGGCTTGCCGCTTATCGCGGGCTTTATCGTGAGCTAAGGGCAGTGGAGGAGGAGCTCAACTCCGCCGACACTGACGAGAGCGAGCGCCTCAGACGCATGGATCTGCTGTCCTTCCAGATCACGGAGCTCGAGGACGCGGACATCACCGTCGGCGAGTATGACGCGCTCAGTGAGGAACGTAACGCCCTGCAAAACCGCGAGAAGATCGCCAAGGAGCTGATGCGCGCGCGTATCGCGCTGGACGGCGACGACGAGGTAGACGGCGCGCTCCGCATGACGGATGACGCTGCGACAAGCGTGATGAACGCTTCACGGTATCTGAGCACCTTAGAGGGCGCCGCCGATCGGCTGTCCTCCGCGCTGTACGAGCTGCAGGAGATCTCCCGCGAGCTGGAGGGCGCGATGGACGATATCGACGCCGATCCGCACCGCTTGGAAGAGATCGAGGAACGGCTCGACCTCTTGTATCGCCTGCGCCATAAGTACGGCGACAGTGAAGAAGAGCTGCTTGCCTATCTCGATCATGCTAAAAAAGAATTCAACGCCCTGAGCGATTACGCGTTCAACCGTGAACAGCTTGAAAAGCGCAGGGATGAACTATATAACAGCGCATATAATTCCGCAAAAGAAATATCTGACATCCGCAAAAAGGTCTGCGAGACCTTCCGTGAGAGTGTGGAGCGCGAGATGGCGTTCCTGCTGATGCCCAATGTCCGTCTGGAGATCCAACAGGAAGAGGTCGAGATGAACACCCGCGGCATTGACAAGATCGAGTTTTTGATCTCCGTCAACCCCGGTGAGGAGCCCAAGCCTGTCAGCAAGATCGCCTCGGGCGGTGAGCTGTCGCGCATGATGCTCGCGATCAAGACAGTGCTCTCCCGCGCGGATTTTGTGCAAACGTTGATCTTTGACGAGATCGACACCGGTATCTCCGGCTCTGCCGCCGATCGGGTGGGCAAGAAGCTCCATCAGCTTTCCGCCGACAGCCAGGTACTGTGCGTGACCCACCAGGCGCAGATCGCCGCCTTTGCCGACAACCACCTGTTCATCAGCAAGAGCGTGCATGATGAGCGCACCTTTACGCAGGTCGATTCTCTGGATGAGGACGGCAGGATCAGGGAGCTCGCGCGGATCGTCGGCGGCGAACAGATCACCGACAGCGCGCTCAATCACGCAAAACAACTGTTGAATACCGCAAGAGAGTAAAGCAAGCTTTGGTATGTATCGTCATTGCGAGCCCTTTAGGGCGTGGCAATCCCACAAAGAGGGAATATCCTTTTCTCTTACATCAAACTGTATTTTCGACATGGAGCTTCCTACGTCGGGCGGTGCCCTCCTCGGAATGACATGAAATAATAAGGTAAATAACAATGAAAAAATGGGTGACCCGAAAATTGAATAAGGACAATGCGGTCGCCATCTCTCAACGCTATGATCTGCCCATGCTGATCGCCATGCTGCTCGATATCCGCGGCATTACGGATGAGGATGAGATCATCGACTTTCTGTCGAACGAGACCCTCACCGCGTCGCCCTTTGAGATCAAGGATATGGACAAGGCTGTTGAGCGGATCCAAAGGGCGATCGAGGACGGCGAGCGCATCTGCGTGTACGGCGACTTTGACGCCGACGGCGTCACCTCGACCGCGCTGTTATACTCCTATCTTTCCGATATCGGCGCGGACGCCATGTATTATATCCCCTCGCGTGAGTCCGAGGGCTATGGTATGCACCGCGAGTCGATCGACCGCTTGTATGAGCGCGGCGTCAAGCTGATCATCACGGTCGATAACGGCATTGCCGCTGTTGACGAGGTGGCATATGCCAAAACGCTCGGGATCGATACCGTCATCACCGACCATCACGCAATCCCCGAGACCCTGCCCGACGCGGTCGCGGTGGTCGATCTGCACCGTCCCGATTGCAATAGTTCTTTTAAAGAATTATCTGGCGTCGGCGTCGCCTTTAAGCTGGTACAGGCGATCGAGGGCGAGTATGCCGATGTGGATGGATTGCTGGAGAACTACTCCGACCTTGCCGCGATCGGCACCGTGGGCGATATCGTCGCCCTGCGCGGCGAGAACCGCGTACTGGTCAAAAACGGTCTGCGTCATATCAACAACGGCGACCGTTTAGGAATCAGCGCGCTGGCGGAGGACGCGGGACTGAGCGGAAAGAGTATCTCCGCGGGTAATTTGAGCTTTACGCTGGTGCCGCGCATCAACGCGGGCGGACGGCTCGGACTGTCCAAAAAATCCGTCACCATGCTTTTGACGGATGACGAAGAATACGCGGCGGATATTGCCGCGGAGCTGAGCTCCGACAACACGGAGCGGCAACAGATCGAGCGCGATATTCTCGGCGAGATCGACGGCATGATCCGACAGAATCCCTCTCTGGTGAACAACCCCATCATTGTGGTCTACGGCGAGGGCTGGCACAAGGGTGTGATCGGCATCGTCGCCTCGCGTATCAAAGAGGTGTACGCCAAGCCCGCCGTGGTGATCTCGATGGAGGGCGACATGTGCCGCGCCTCCGGCAGATCGGTCAGCGGCTTCTCGCTGATCGATGCGGTGTTCTCCTGCTCCGATATCCTTACCCAATGCGGCGGCCATCCGATGGCGGTCGGCTTTGGGATCAAACGCCGTCAAATCGAAAGCTTCATTCAGCGGATCAACCGCTATACCCTGACCCATCCCGTCCCGCAGCCGGTGCTGGAGCTCGATTGCAAGCTCAATCCCGCACAGCTGAATGTGGAGCTGGTACGGGGGCTGAGCCTGCTCGAGCCGTACGGCGCGGGCAATCCCACGCCGCTGTTCGGGCTGTACAACATGACCCTGCGCGATATCCGCGAGATCGGCGGCGGCAAGCATCTGCGACTGACCCTGTCACGCGGCGAGAGCACGGTCTATGCCCTGCGCTTTTCCACGACCCTCGCGGAATTTCCGTATTCAGCGGGCGATGTGGTCGATCTGGCGGTTACGCTGGATATTAATACATATAATAACAATGAGAATCTGTCGATCTTCATCCGTGATATGCGATTCGCGGATAGGGAGGAGGACGAGACGCTCCGCTCCAAGGAGTGCTTTGAGCGCTTCTGCCGCGGCGAGATCATTTCGGCTGACGAGGCAAGCTCGCTCCTGCCCGATCGATCGGAATTCGCCGTCGTCTATCGATTCCTCAGGGCGAACGGCGGCTATCGTTATTCGTTCGACAGCCTGCTGCATCGGATCAACGCCGATATCGGCTACGGAAAGCTGCGTGTCATACTGGAATGTATGAATGAGCTGCGGCTGATCGAGATTGACGAGGGCATGTATGACTTTACCGTCAGGCTGTGCGAGGTCGGCGCAAAGGTCGATCTGGACACATCCGTTATTATCACAAAACTCAGGGAGGTGAGCTCGGATGAATGAGGTAGTCCATTATCAGGATTTTGACGAACTGCTGTCGCTGCTCGACAAAAGCAACGTCAGGTATAACAAGAAGAAGATCAAAAAGGCGTATGAGTTCGCGAACCTCGCCCACGGCGATCAGCGCCGTGTGTCAGGCGTGCCGTACATCCTGCACCCCACCTCCGTCGCCTGTATTCTTGCCGAGATGGGCATGGATACCGATTCGATCGTAGCGGGCTTACTGCACGATACCGTCGAGGATACCGACGTCACCCTCACGCAGATCGGCGACGCGTTCGGCGAGGACGTCATGAACCTCGTTGACGGTCTGACCAAGATCAGCAAGATCAAGTTCACCGACCGTGAGGAACGTCAGGCGGAGAATGTCCGCAAGATGCTGATCGCGATGAGCAACGATATCCGCGTGATCATCGTCAAGCTCGCCGACCGTCTGCATAATATGCGCACCATCGAGTGCGTCAAGGATCAGAAGCGCCGTGACAAGGCGCTCGAGTGCATGGAGGTCTATGCGCCGATCGCTCACCGACTCGGTATGAAGGCGATCAAGGATGAGCTCGAGGATCTCTCCATGCGCTATCTCGATCCCGTCGCTTATCACGAGATCGAAACGCAGCTGCAATTGACCGAGAATGAGCGCAACGCCTTTATCGAGGAGATCAAGCGGCAGATCCTCGATAAGATCGGCTTCTCGATCTCGCACGTTACCATCGAGGGGCGCGTCAAGTCGGTCGTGTCCATCTATCGCAAAACCTATATGCAGGGGCGTGACGTTGACCAGATCTTCGATGTGTTTGCGGTACGCGTGATCGTCAACACCATCGGCGACTGCTACAACGTCCTCGGCCTGGTGCACGATATCTTCACCCCCTTGCCCAATCGCTTTAAGGACTATATCTCGACCCCCAAGGCGAATATGTATCAGAGCCTTCACACCACGGTGTTCGGGCAGAACGGCATTCCCTTCGAGGTGCAGATCCGTACCTACGAGATGCACCACACCGCTGAATACGGTATCGCGGCGCACTGGAAGTATAAGCTCAAGCTGCGCGGCGGCAAGCAGGAGAATCTTGCCGAAAACCTTGCGTGGATCCGCAAGATGATCGAGGTACAGAACGATGCCGAGGACGCCGAGGATATCGTCAAAACCATCAAATACGATCTCTCCACCAACGAGGTCTATGTCTTTACCCCCAAGGGCGATATCATCAATCTGCCTGCGGGCGCTACGGTCATCGATATGGCGTATGCGATCCATTCGGGCGTCGGCAACCGCATGGTCGGCGCCAAGGTCAACGGACGGATCGTGCCGATCGACTATAAGGTGCAGAACGGCGATATCGTCGAGATCCTGACCCAGAAGGAGGGTACGGGTCCCAAGCGTGATTGGCTCAAGATCGTTAAGACCAATTCCGCGCGTACCAAGATCCGCCAGTGGTTCAAGAAGGAGCGCCGTGAGGAGAACATCACCGAGGGTAAGGCGATGTTCGAGCACGAGTGCAAGAAGGCGGGCATGCAGTTCGCCGACGAGGATCTTGTGGAGTGCATGCAGCCGATCATCCAGCGCCATCACTGCAACTCGATCGACGATTTCTACGCGTCCATCGGCTACGGCGGTATTCAGCTCTGGAAGATCATGCCGCGCGTCAAGGAGATCTATACCAAACAATACAAGAAATCCGACGAGCCCGTCAAGCCCATCACCGAGGAACGCAGCTCCAAGCGCAGGAAGCACGTCGGCTCGGGCGTTACCGTCGAGGGACTCGACGACTGCCTGATCAAGTTCTCGCGCTGCTGTAATCCGCTGCCGGGCGACGAGATCATCGGCTATATCACCCGCGGCTTTGGTGTGAGCATCCACAAGCGCAGCTGCACCAATGTGCCCGACGATACCACTCAGTGCGAAGAGCCCGAGCGCTGGGTCAGCGCCCACTGGGACGATGAGATCCACGAGAGCTTCCAGAGCACCTTGGAAATCGTCTGCAACGACCGCACCGGCTTCCTCGCCGACGTTACGCGCGAGCTGTCTAATATGCGGATCTTTATCCATATGCTCAATTCGCGCGAGCTCAAGGACAATCAGGCGATGGTGACCGTCACGATCGAGATCAACAACATGGATCACCTGCGTGCGGTCATGGCGCATTTGGCGCAGATCAACGGCATCGTTTCCATTACGAGAATATAAACAGGCTCCCTTTGGTAAAGGGAGCTCCCTCCGTAGGAGGGTGAGGGATTGCACAAAAGGAGCGAAGCGACCAACCGAATTGAATGGGATACTCGCTGCCGCTCAGCAATGAAACAATCCCTCCGAGCTCGCTTTACCAAAAATGAGACTACAGAAAGGGCTGTTAACCATGAAAGCAGTGATCCAGCGTGTCACGCGCGCGAGCGTTACCGTTGAGGGGGAGAGGGTCTCCGCCATTGAGAACGGCTTGCTGATCCTGCTCGGCGTTGCTCAGGGCGATACCGAGCGCGACGCAGAGGTGCTCGCCGACAAGATCGCGAACCTGCGCATTTTCAGCGACAGCGACGACAAGATGAATCTCAGCCTGCTGACCACGAACGGCGCGGCGCTGGTGGTGTCGCAGTTCACCCTGTGCGCGAACTGCTCCCACGGCAGACGACCCGATTTCTTCGGCGCGGCAAAGCCCGATACGGCAAACGAACTATATGAATGTTTCTGTAAAAGAATAAAGATGGCGGGCGTTACAGACGTACAAAAGGGCGTTTTCGGCGCGGATATGAAGGTCGAATTGCTCAACGACGGGCCCGTCACCATTATCATCGACAGCGGGGAGCTGAAAAAATGATGAATATCACTTGTTTTGTGGTCGGTATGATCGGCACAAATGTTTATCTGATCGAGGATGAAGCGACAGGAAAGCTGGCGGTGATCGATCCCGCCGACCATTGTGATGAACTGATCAAGCAGATCGACGATAAGGGCGGCAAGCTCGACTATATCCTGCTGACCCACGGTCATTATGACCACATCATGGGCGCGGCGGAGCTGTGCGAAAAGTACCACCCTACTGTGTGCGCGTCACGTATGGAGTTGTCCGTCATCAAAGAACCGAGCTATAATCTCTCAAAGCCTCACGGACTTACGATCGCGCCCTTTACGGTCGACCGAGCGCTGGAGGACGGCGATACCGTCAAACTGGGCGAGACAGAGCTGCGCTTTATGCTGACCCCCGGTCATACGATGGGCAGCGGCTGTTATATCGCCGATGACTGCATTTTCTCGGGCGACACCCTCTTCTGCACGAGTGTGGGGCGTACCGATTTCCCGACCTCGTCCATGAGCGACATGATGCAGTCCGTTGAACGTCTCAAAAATCTGGACGGCAATTACAACGTCTATCCCGGGCACGATATGTTCACGACCCTCGACAGAGAAAGAAAGTACAATCCCTTTATGCAATAACAGTAATCAGTGATCAGTGATCAGTGGTCAGTTGATTACTATCAAACGGGTGCGGGTGTCCCGCCCGCCACTATTCGCTATTCACTATTCACTATTCACTAATCTATGAATCTTTATATCGACAACCACAAATTCCATTATGAAATGGAAAACCTATGCCGCGCCTTCCTCTTTACCGAGGAGGTCGCGGTGTTGCACGAATATACGGCATTATCTGCGCCCTATGTGCTGACCTCGGTGCATGACGAGGTGCGCGTCGAGCTGTACACCGACACATTCCGCAAGGCGTTGTCAGCTCCCCTGAGCGACGATGACGAGCTGACCATGGGACAGCTGCTCTATCGGCTGCTCAGTCAGGCGTATGACCGCGAGCTGCCGTGGGGCATCCTCACCGGTGTGCGCCCGATCAAGCTCTTTTCCCGACTTTGCGACAGGAATGGGGAAGAGCAAGCGCGCCGCTACTTTCGCGATACGCTCTATGTCAGCGGCGAGAAGATCGCATTGGCGCAGCAGGTACGAAAGAATCAGCAGGTCATCCTGTCACGCTCCGACCGCCGATCATTCTCACTGTATGTGAGCATTCCGTTCTGCCCGACGCGGTGCAACTACTGCTCCTTCGTCAGTCAGACGGTCGAAAAGGCGAAGAAGCTGATCGGCAAATATCTGCCCCTCTTGTTGTCCGAGATCCGTTATACGGCGGAGCTGGTGAGGGAGCTGGGCTTGCGGTGTGAATCCGTCTACATCGGTGGCGGCACGCCTACGACCCTGAGCGCCGAAGAGCTCGATCTGCTGCTCAACGAGATCGAGACGGACTTTGATCTATCCGATTGCGCCGAGTTCACGGTGGAGGCGGGTCGCCCCGATACCGTGACCCGAGAAAAGCTGCTCACCTTGAAGAAGCACCCCGTCACCCGTATCTCGATCAACCCCCAGACCTTCAACGACAGCGTGCTGGAGCGCATCGGGCGCCGACACACGGCGCAGCAGACGATCGACGCATTCCGTCTGGCGCGTGAGCTGGGCTTTGACAACATCAACATGGATCTGATCGCGGGGCTGACCTCCGATACGCCCGAGAGCTTTGCGCATACGCTCGATATCGTGCAAAATTTAGATCCCGAGAGCGTCACGGTACATACCCTCGCCGTCAAGCGATCCGCCCGACTGAATTCATCGGACGCAGTCAAGGAGCAGGAGTATACCGCGCGGATGCTCGCTGACGCGGCAAAACGCCTGACCGAGGGCGGTTGGGAGCCGTATTACCTCTACCGCCAGAGCAAGATGCTGAGTAACCTCGAGAACACAGGCTGGGCAAAGCCCGGCTGTTTCAGCCCCTACAACGTCTACATTATGGAGGAGACGCATTCGATCCTCGCCTGCGGCGCGGGCGCGGTCAGCAAGCTCCGCGACGTCGATTCCGACTATATCGAGCGCATATTTAACTTCAAATATCCGTATGAATATATCAGCCGTTTTGACGAGATGATACAGCGCAAAGCGCGAGTACGCTCATTTTATGGTGAATACAACAAATCATAGATAAAACGGTTGAATTCTCCCATCCACTGTGATAAAATACCTCTTTGATAAGTCAGGCTCCCAAAAGGAGCGAATGACGCGCTTCTCCCCGAGGAGAAGTAAAAAACGGAGCGATGTTATGAACAACGACAGTTTCAGTAAGAATACGTCAAAAACCTTTTTAAAGGGCGCGATGATCATGACTGTCAGCATGGTCATTGTTAAGCTGCTGGGTATGTTTTATAAGGTTTTTCTGACGCGTATGTACGGCACCTTCGGCGAGAACCTCTCCGGTATCGGCGCCGGCATCCTCGGCAACGCCTACGAGGTCTATAACCCTCTGTTTGCGCTCGCGACGGCGGGATTCCCGATCGCGGTCTCCCGACTGATCGCGGAGAGTATCGCCCAGAAGCGTTATAAGGACGTCGCCGTTATCCACAAGACTTCCAAGAAATTCTTTATCATCATGGGCACGATCTGCTTCGGCCTGATGATCGCCATCAGCTTTATCTGGGTACAGGTCGTCAAACAGCCGCTCGCCATCTACTCTATGATGACGCTGGCTCCCTCCGTGTTCCTCGGCTGTATGGTTTCTGTCTATCGCGGCTACTATGAGGGTCAGCGCAATATGTTCCCGACCGCCGTCAGCGAGGTGCTCGAGGCGATCGGAAAGGTGTTCATCGGTCTCGCCCTCGGTTATTTGACGATGAAGATGGGGATGAAGGAATTTGCGGAGAGCCATACGATCTTCGGCAAGATATTCCCGTCCGAGCACGTCGCGATGGAGACCCTTCTGGGTTACTCCGTTGCCGCTGCGATCGCCGGTATCACCATCGGTTCTCTTATCGCGTTCATCTTCCTGCGTATCTATTATGCCAAGCGCGCGTTCAGCGTGCCGGATGACCTTTACCGCGATTCCGTCGATGCGCGTACCCAGAACGAGACCTTCAAGCTTCTGCTGAAGACCGCTATCCCGATCGGTCTCTCCGCGCTGATTATGAACGTTTCCGGATCGATCGATACCGTCGTCGTCCAGAATGTTCTGTTCAATACCTCTCAGACAAATGCTGCCGGACTGGTCGCCCAGTTCCCGAACCATACGAAGGAAATGTGGTCAATGATCCCTGCGCATCCCACCCCCGACAACGGTGTGACCATCCATACCTACCTTTCCGGCTGCTTCAATATGGCGCTGACGCTCATGCAGCTGGTTACCACGATCACTCAGGCGTTCGGCACCTCCGCGCTGCCTAACGTGACCGCAGCCTACACCTCGGGGGATAAGAAGGAGCTCAAACGCAGTATTGAGACGGTACTGAAAATGACGATGCTGTTCACCCTGCCGATGGGCTTTGCGCTGTTTGCGCTGCCGTATCCGATCATCTCCCTGCTGTACGGCGCGAGAACGGAGACGGAGATCGCCGCTTCCGTTCTGCGCGTGATGGGCTTCTCCTGCATTGTGGTCGCTGTGTCCACCCCGATCTGCAGCATGCTGCAGGGTATCGGTAAGGTAAAACTCCCACTGATCCTTTGCACGATCGCCATGGGTATCAAGATCGTGACGAACTATCTGTTCGTCAATATTGTTGAAATGAACATCACCGGAGCGGCTGTCGGTTCGCTGGTCGCGTTCTCTTTCGTCTGCATTGTGGGTATGTATCTCTTGATCCGCCATTCCAAGGTCATGCCGAACTTCTTCAGCACGATCTTAAAACCGCTGATCTCCGCAGCGCTCTGTGCCGGTGCCGCGTTCGGCGTCTATACGTTGGTGCATCGCTTCGCAGGCAACCTGATTTCCCTGATCGCGGCGATCATCGTGGCGGTCATTGTTTACGTCGTTGTACTGATGCTGATTAAGACCTTTGACAAAGAAGAAATCTATATGCTGCCAAAAGGCAACAATCTTGTAACAATTCTTGAAAAACTGCACTTATTAAGGTAATATATGGTATGAAGCGGGTTTTTGCCGCTTTTTGGAGAGAGTATGGATTTTCAGTACAAAGAAGCATATGATATTTCTGACCTGATCCACATCATGCGGATCCTGCGCGCTCCCGACGGTTGCCCCTGGGACAGGGTGCAGACGCACGAGAGCATCCGACAGAACTTCATCGAGGAAACCTATGAGGCGGTCGAGGCGATCGACAAGGGCGATTCACCCCTGCTCAAAGAGGAGCTCGGTGATGTGTTGATGCAGGTGATCTTCCATTCCTTGATGGAGGAGGAAGCGGGACGATTCGATTTCAACGACGTCTGCAATGATGTGTGTCAGAAGCTGATTATCCGCCATCCCCATGTTTTCGGTAACATCGAAGCCGATACCCCGGAAGAGGTGCTCAAAAATTGGGATGCCATCAAGATGCAGACCAAGTCGCAGAAGAGTACAGCCGATTCCGTAGACGACGTAGCGCGATCCCTTCCGGCGCTCATGCGCGCCCAGAAGGTGCAGAAGCGCTCTGCAAAGTCGGGTATGGACTTCCGTTCTGCCGAAGAAGCCGCCCAAAAGGTGCCCGAGGAACAGCGTGAGCTGTTCGCGGCGATCGACAGCGGCGACAAGGCGAGGATCGAAGAAGAGCTGGGCGATCTCTTGTTCTCGGTTGTCAACATCGCGCGGTTTGCGGGTGTGGACGCGGAGCAGGCGCTCTATCGCTCGACCGACAAATTCGCCAAGCGTTTTCGCGCGGTGGAGGCGCTCGCACAGGAGCGCGGCATCGACATGAAAAACGCCCCCGATTCGTTAATCGATTCCCTCTGGGAAGAAATTAAATAAATAGCAAGCGGACTATCCGCAAAAAAATTATTGGAGGAAACTAAAATGAAAAAGTCTGAACTCATCGCAGTTGTAGCTGAGAAAGCTGCTATTTCCAAGAAGGACGCTGAGGCTGCTGTAGCCGCTACCTTCGACACCATCGTTGAGACCATCGCTGCCGGTGACAAGATCCAGATCGTTGGCTTCGGTACCTTCGAGAGAAGAGAGAGAAATGCTCGTACAGGCGTTGATCCCAGAACTAACGCTAAGATCGAGATCCCTGCTTCCAAGGTTCCCGCATTCAAGGCCGGCAAGGCTTTCAAGGACGCTGTAAACAAATAATTTGATACAGATAAGACGAGCTGACAGGTAACTGTCAGCTCT
>OCVV011149032.1_pt1 | contig 13289 bp, 7 predicted proteins | sample 1539721 | NCBI WGS metagenome assembly OCVV01 (sample SAMN02144230, study PRJEB22623) | gut metagenome | biome: sheep rumen | host: Ovis aries | place: New Zealand
GTCCGGAAGTTTCTATGTCAGCTTCGAAAGTTTCGGCTGTTCCGGAGGTTCGGGCACATCTGCTGGATTTGCAGAAAAAAATTGCATCTGAAAATAATATCATCATGGACGGTCGGGACATCGGCTCTGTGGTACTGCCACACGCAGACCTGAAAATTTTTCTGACGGCATCGGCGGAAGAACGTGCAAGCCGTCGTTATCTCGAACTGAAAGAAAAACCCGACTGTCCTACATATGAAGAAGTGCTGAACGACATCCGCAAACGTGATGACAACGATATGCACAGAGAAATTGCTCCCCTCAAACAGGCGGAAGATGCTGTTCTGGTGGATTCTTCAAAAATGGGATTCAATGAAGTAGTGGAGAAAATTACAGCGTTAATCCATGAAAAGCTGGATTGAAAGGAGAAACTTTGTTTTATTATTTTATAGTGGGGCTTTGTGGGATTTTTTTTCGGATTTGGTTCAACCTGAAAATTGAAGGGCGGGAAAACATTCCAAAAGGGAAGAATTTCGTTTATGCATCGAATCACCGTAGTTATGCAGACCCTGTTCTGATTGCCATGGCAGGAAAAGGGCGGTTTGGATTTATGGCGAAAGCGGAGTTATTCGAAAAGCCTGCATTTGCATGGCTCATCCGGAATTTGGGTGCATTTCCTGTGGAGCGTGGAAAGGGCGACAGTGAAGCCATTGACAGGGCGATTACTACCGTTAAGGAAGAACATAAAAATTTACTGATTTTTCCGGAGGGCACACGAAGCAAGGACGGACGTGTCGGAAAAGGGAAAACAGGTGTTGCACTGGTTGCCTCGAAAGCCGGAGCAGATGTCATTCCTGTTGGTATCAGCTTTGAGGGCGAAAAACTGCATTTCCGCAGTAAAATTATTGTCAGAATTGGTAAGCCCATTCCGGCAGGAACTTTGGCAATTGACCCGAATCTTTCCGACCGTGATTTACTGCGTAAACTCAGAAAGGACGTTATGCCCCCCATTATGGACAGCATTCACGAGCTTGTGGATGAACCGCCCGAACTGCCTTTGAATCAAAATGAAACGGAGGAAACATAAATGCCGGAAATTACAGTTTCAAAATCTGCTGGGTTCTGTTTCGGTGTTGACAGAGCCGTACAGATGGTATATCAGGCACTGGATGAGGGGAAGCCAGTGGCAACTTTAGGACCTATTATTCATAATCAGGATGTTGTGAATGATATGGTTGCAAGAGGTGCAAGAATCATTGAAGAAGTTTCCGAACTCAGGGAAGGGGAATATGTTGTGATTCGTTCCCATGGAGTCGGGCGGAAAGTTTATGATGAAATCGCTGAAAAAGGAAACCCCATCATTGATGCAACCTGTCCGTTTGTGGCGAGAATTCATAAAATCGCCAAGGAAAAAACAGCGGAGGGTTACACCGTCCTCATTGCCGGAGATGAATCACATCCGGAAGTGCAGGGAATTGTTGGTCATTGTGACGAAAATTATTTTGTATTTAAAGATAATTTTGTGCTTAACGCTTATTTTCAAGAGAATTCTCAAAAAAGGCTTGCAATTCTGGCACAGACGACGTATAATAATATAATATGGGGAGAGTGTTTAAAGGTTCTTCCTAAGGATGACCCGAATGTTGTTGTATATGACACAATTTGTACTGCAACGGCACAGAGACAGGCAGACAGCGCAGAGCTTGCAAGACAATCTGACTTGATGATTGTCATTGGCGGAAAACATAGTTCCAACACAGTAAAGCTGTATGACATCTGCTCTGGCTATTGCAGAACGTACCATATAGAGAATGCGGACGAGCTTGACACTTTAGACCTATCAGATGCTGAGAAAATCGGCATTACGGCTGGTGCTTCCACACCTGCTCATATCATTAAGGAGGTAGTTAATACTATGGAAGAAATTCTGAAACAGGATGCGAACGAGGAAGAGGTTGATTTTGCACAGGCGGTCGAGGAGACTTTGAAAAAACTGCACAACGGTGACCGTGTCAAGGGCACAGTAATGCAGGTAAAGCCCAGTGAGGTTCTTGTTGACCTTGGTGTAAAGCAGACTGGTTTTGTTCCGGCTGATGAGCTGAGCAGTGACCCGACAAAGAATAACCCTGCTGAACTCGTAAAGGAAGGCGACGTTCTGGATTTGGTTGTCACTAAGGTAAATGACCAAGAAGGTTATATTACTCTTTCTAAGAAGAGAGTTGACGAACAGGCTGGCATTGACAAGGTTATCAAGGCTAAGGAAGAAAACACTATTCTGGAAGGTGTTGTTTCTGGTGCTGTCAAGGGCGGTATCAATGTTTATTATGAGGGTGTTCGTGTATTCATTCCGGCATCCCAGACAGGTCAGCCCAGAGATGCTGAGCTTGAAAAGATGAAGGGCGAAACAGTCAAGTTTGTCATTATTGAAGCTCCTGAAGCTCGCAAGAAGAGCGCAGTCGGTTCTATCAAGAAGGTAAGCCAGAAGGAAAAGGAAGCTGCTAAGGCAAAGTTCTGGGAAACTGCTGAAGTTGGCAAGGAGTACGAGGGCGCAGTTAAGAGCCTGACAAGCTATGGTGCATTCGTTGACCTCGGCGGTATTGATGGTATGGTTCATATCTCTGAACTGTCTTGGAATCGCATCAAGCACCCGAAGGAAGTTGTTGCTGTCGGCGACGTTCTGAAGGTTTACATCAAGTCTCTGGACGAAGAGAATGACCGCATTTCCCTCGGCTACAAGAAGGCTGAAGACAATCCGTGGGAGAAGTTCAAGAAGGAATATCAGGTTGGCGATATTGTAGATGCTAAGATTGTTTCTATTACATCTTTCGGCGCATTTGCACAGATTGTTGACGGCGTGGATGGTCTGATTCACATTTCTCAGCTGGCTGACCGCCGTGTTGAGAATGTCAAGGATGTTGTTGCTGTCGGCGACGAAGTTCAGGCAAAAATCACCAGCATTGACCTTGACAACAAGCGTATTTCCCTTTCCATCAGAGAAGCTCTCGAAGAGACTGATTATGATGACGAGGACGAAGACGAAGACTAATTTCTGATTCATCCAAAGGCACTGTTTGAATAACAGTGCCTTTTTTGTGACTTATCACCAAAATTAAGGCTTGAATTTGCACAATGTGACGAAATTCACCACATTGACAAAACATTCACAATTTCCGCTTGCATATCGGGAATCGCTATGCTATAATGAGAATGTGCCGACTGGTTTTGACTGGCTGGCAATGAATCGGAATGGAGATGAAATTATGAGAAAAACAAAAATTGTGTGTACCATCGGACCTGCGACGGATGATGAAAATGTCCTCCGTGCCATGATGCTTGCCGGAATGAATGTGGCAAGATTCAACTTTTCCCACGGGGATTACGAAACTCATAAAAAACGCTTTGAACAGGTAACAAGACTGCGTGAAGAACTTGGTCTGCCCATCGCAACCATGCTTGACACCAAAGGACCGGAAGTCCGTCTTCGTCGTTTCGAAAATGATGAACCTGTCGAAATCAAGGACGGCGACACCTATACCCTCACTACAAAAGACGTTCCCTGTACTGCCGAAATCGGAAGTGTGACATTTGAGCGACTTCCTCAGGATGTTACCCCTGGAACAAGAATTCTTATCAATGACGGTGCTGTTGAGATGGTCGCCGAAAAAACCACACGGACTGATATTGTTTGCAGAATCATCCACGGGGGCAAACTTTCCAACAACAAGGGAATCAATGTTCCGGGGGTTCGGCTCTCTATGCCATATCTGAGTGATGCAGATATGAGCGACCTCGAATTCGGCGCAAAAATGCGTTATGATTTCATTGCAGCAAGTTTTGTGCGCTCCGCTGCGGATATTATCTATCTGAGAAGATTCACGGAGAGTTTGGGCTGGTTTGATGTGCGTATCATTGCCAAAATTGAAAATATCGACGGCGTTCATAATATTGATGAGATTCTGGAAACAGCTGACGGCATTATGGTTGCCCGTGGTGATATGGGTGTCGAAATTCCGTTCGAACAGATTCCGGCTATCCAGAAAGATTTAATTCAAAAGGGCTATAATGCCGGAAAACAGGTCATCACTGCCACACAGATGCTTGAATCCATGATTACCAATCCTCGCCCGACTCGTGCGGAAATTACTGACGTTGCCAATGCGATTTATGACGGCACAAGTGCAGTTATGCTTTCCGGTGAGACAGCCGCCGGTAAATATCCGGTGGAAGTCGTCCGCACCATGCAGCTGATTGCCTCCACCACAGAGGGCAATATTGATTATAAACATGAATTTGCTTCCCGAAAAGAGAATATGAATGCTACAGTTGCGGAGGGCATCGCTCATGCGGCTGTTACCACTGCTCACGACCTCAGCGCAAAGGCGATTATTGCCGTTACCAAACGTGGACAGACTGCCCGACTGATTTCCAAATACCGCCCTGCTGTTCCGATTCTGGCTTGTACAACTGATTCCGCTAACCAGCGGAAAATGAATTTAAGCTGGGGTGTGACTCCTTATGTGATTGACGAGGCAACCGATACAGATACCCTCTTTTCGAATGCCGTTCAGGCTGCAAAAAAACAGGGGCTTGTGGTCGCTGGTGATTTGGTTGTCATCACCGCAGGCGTACCGCTTGGAATTTCCGGCATGACCAACCTCATGAAGGTAGAAATTGTCAATTAATTTTATCGATAATACGATAATAAAAAAGCTCCCCAATTCGGGGAGCTTTTGATTTCATCAAATAATCATAGGATTACAGGAAGTACTTGACACCATTTTCGAAAATATGCTGGTCTTTTTCTCCGGCAACGTTCTTGCAAATGTCTGTTCCTTTACGTTCGGAGTGTCCCATCTTGCCGAGTACACGACCGTCGGGGGAAGTAATGCCCTCAATCGCACACATGGAAGTATTCGGATTATAGCGAATATCCATAGAGGGATTTCCGTTAAGGTCAACGTACTGTGTTGCAATCTGACCATTTCCGGCGAGTCGCTGAATCAGGCTTTCCGGTGCGACGAAACGACCTTCGCCGTGTGAAATCGGGATGGTGTGAATGTCGCCGACATGGGAATCAGCCAGCCACGGCGACTTATTGGATGCAATGCGGGTATTCACCATCATGCTTTGGTGTCTGGAAATGGTGTTGAAAGTCAATGTCGGGGATTCGTCCGTCATATCGACAATTTCGCCAAACGGCACAAGTCCGAGTTTAATCAGGGCTTGGAAACCGTTGCAGATACCCAACATCAGGCCGTCACGCTTCTGGAGTAATTCGTGTACAGCTTCTTTCACTTCGGGATTACGGAAAAATGCTGTGATGAATTTTCCGCTTCCTTCGGGTTCGTCACCGCCAGAGAATCCCCCCGGAATCATGATAATCTGAGAATTTTCGATTTTCTTGACAGCTTCCTTGACAGAGGATTCAATGTCAGAGGCGGAGAGGTTGCGGATGATGAGTGTATCTGCAATTGCTCCGGCTTTTTCGAAAGCTCTTGCGGTATCATATTCGCAGTTCGTCCCCGGAAAGACCGGAATCAATACTCTAGGTCTGGCAACGTGTACAGAGGAAACGTGTCTCTTTTCGGCTTCGAACTTGTAAGCCTGCGGTTTCTCCTTGGTGGTCTTGATACGGCAAGGGAACACGCTTTCGAGCTTTTCTTCCCATAGTCTCTGGAGCGATTCAAGGGAGACGGAATAATCCAGTGTATAAATCTTGTATTCCTTGATGGTCTTACCAATGACGTTTTCACCCTCTTGTGCATCTCCATTCAGTTCAACAATGAATGAGCCGTAGCAGGGCTTGAACAATGTTTCGGGGGAAAGTTTCTCAGTGAAATGGAATCCCAGCTTATTGCCTAAGCACATTTTAGTAATGCCCTCTGCAACACCAGCATAACCAACTGTCCAGACTGCCTTTGCACGACCATCAGCAATGACTTTTTCCATCTTGTCGAAAGTTTCACGGAGACTGTCGAAGTTCGGCAAGCCGTTTTCATCATATTCAGGGGTCAGCAGAATGACTTTATCATCTGCATTCTTGAACTCTGTCGAAACGATGTTTTCAGAATTTGCAGTCGATACCGCAAACGAAACCAGTGTCGGGGGTACGTCGATATGTTCAAACGTGCCGGACATGGAGTCTTTACCGCCGATTGAACCGCATCCCAATTCGAGTTGCGCCTTGTATGCACCCAACAGGGAAGCAAGCGGTTTTCCCCAGCGTTTCGGGTCATTTTGCGTACGCTCAAAATATTCTTGGAACGTCAGCCAGCAATGGGAACGCTGACCGCCTCCGGCAATGACCTTTGCAATGGATTCCACCACAGCCAGCATTGCACCATGATAGGGGCTTTCTGTGCTGATAACCGGATTATAGCCCCATCCCATCAGGGAACAAGTATTTGTTTCGCCCTTCAATACCGGAATTTTCGCAGCCATTGCTTGTGAAGGTGTCATCTGGTAAACTCCGCCGAACGGCATTAAAACAGTCCCTGCGCCAATGGTGGAGTCGAATTTTTCAACAAGCCCTTTCTGTGAGCATACATTCAAATCCGAAACCATGTCATTCCAGCTTTCGGGTGCATCTTTCGGGGTTTCTCTGTTAGAAAATGCCGGTTCTTCAATGGAAACATCAGTATATTTTGTTGCACCGTTGGAGTTGAGGAATTCTCTGGACAGGTCAACAATGGTCTTGCCATTCCATACCATTTTCAGACGAGGTTCATCAACTACATCAGCGACTTTTGTCGCCTGTAAATTTTCTTTTCCGGCTTCTGCAATGAATTTGTCTGCATCTTCCGGCGCAACGACAACAGCCATTCTTTCCTGTGATTCAGAAATAGCAATTTCTGTACCGTCTAAGCCTTCATATTTCTTCGGGACTGCATTCAAATCAATGATTAAACCATCTGTCAGTTCACCGATTGCAACCGATACACCGCCTGCGCCGAAATCGTTGCAACGCTTAATCATTCTGGTGACTTCGGGATTTCTGAACAGTCTCTGCAATTTGCGTTCTTCGGGGGGATTGCCCTTTTGTACTTCTGCGCCACATGACTCCAATGATTCAAGGGTATGAGACTTTGACGAACCTGTTGCACCGCCACAGCCATCACGTCCGGTCTTTCCGCCTAACAGGATAACCACATCACCTGCAACCGGTCTTTCACGGCGGATATTCTCCGCAGGAGCTGCGCCCAATACTGCGCCAATCTCCAGACGCTTTGCAACGTATCCGGAATGATATACTTCTGCTACGTGTCCGGTAGCAAGCCCAATCTGGTTGCCGTAAGAACTGTAACCATTGGCAGCACCTACGGTGATTTTACGCTGAGGGAGCTTTCCTGCAATGGTATCTTCAATTGGTACAAGCGGATTTGCTGCACCAGTTACACGCATCGCCTGATATACATAGGAACGCCCTGACAACGGGTCACGGATTGCACCGCCCAGACAGGTAGCAGCCCCGCCGAACGGTTCAATTTCTGTCGGGTGGTTGTGGGTTTCGTTCTTAAACATCAGAATCCAATCTGCTTCTTCTCCGTCAATATTTGCCTTGATTTTGACAGAACAAGCGTTAATTTCCTCGCTCTCGTCAAGTTCCTGCAATAATCCGTCGGCTTTGAGCTTTCTTGCGCCCATGGTTGCCAAATCCATTAAGGTGAGTGGCTTTTCCTCTCTGCCCAATGCTTTACGGTCTGCAATATACTTGTCATAGGTCTGACGAATATAATCTGTCGGAATGTCAACATTCTTGATATTGGTTAAGAATGTGGTATGACGGCAGTGGTCTGACCAATATGTGTCAATCATTCTGATTTCTGTAATGGTGGGGTCACGCTTTTCCGTATTCCGGAAATAATCCTGACAAAAACGAATGTCATCCAAATCCATTGCAAGACCAAATTCTTTGATAAATGCTTTCAAGCCTAATTCATTCAGACGGATAAAGCCCTCCAACGTTTCAACAGTTGTCGGAACATCATACTTTGTGTCTAAGCTTTCTACCACGTCCAGACTTGCTTCACGGCTTTCGACAGGGTTAATCAAGTACTTTTTGATACGCTCGAAATCCTCGTCTGAAATTTTTCCCGAAATAATATACACCCTTGCATTCCGTACTCTGGGGCGTTCTTTCTGCGTGAGAATCTGAATGCACTGCTCGCAACTGTCAGCTCTCTGGTCAAATTGTCCTGCAAGATACTCCACTGCAAAAATTCTTTCCCCATTTTTGAGGGCGGGGAGGTCGGAATACACCACGTCAACTGCCGGTTCAGAAAATACGGTCGGAACTGCCATTTGAAAATCTTCTTCACTCAGGCGGTCGGCATCATAGCGGTTGAGAATACGAACTTCTGAAACATCCAGTCTCAAAGCGGTGCGCAGGTCACCACAAACGGACTTTGCTTCTGTTGCGTATTCTGGTTTTTTTTCAACATACACACGGAAAACAGCCATTGTTTTGCTCCTTTGCTGATTCTTTTTGATAAATTCCCTGAAAAGGGGTTACTTTCATTGTACCACACTTTCAAGGGGTTGTCAAGTTTCTGTGAGGATTTTCGGGAGAATGCATCGCTTGACAAAAATTTCCTGTTGTGCTATAATGTCTTATGTAAGAATCGGAAAGGATTGATTTTCATGGGAATTGACGAATTCACTCAAAATTTTTTGAAAGACTTACAAATTGTAAAACCCAAAAAGTCCAAATTGATTGACTCAAATCAGATTGACAGCATGGATTTCCCCGAACGAATTCAGACACTGATTCGCCTTGCTTCTGCCTATGACCCCAATAATGCGATTCACGGCGCAAATCGGCACAAATACCAGCTCAATCCCCCTGCAACATTGGCTGATGTGCGTGCATTTGAACGGGAATTTCATATCACCATTCCGGAAATATTTGTCAGATTCCTGACGGAAGTCGGAAACGGCGGTGCAGGGGTGGACTATGGTATTTATTCCCTCGAAAAAATTAGAAAAGAAAATGCACATCTCAAATACCCCCATGAGAAAAATATTTTCGATTATGATAATATCAAAGAAAAATGGGTGGAACTTGCACAGGAATTGTACTATTGTGCAGATGATAATGAGGAAGAAATTGACAGAATTTATGGCGATATGTACGGCGGTTTGCTTGTGATTGGAACAAATGGCTGTACTTATGACCATGTATTGATATGTGAGGGAAAACACACCGGAATGATGGGGATGATTGACTGGAATTCAGAAGTAAATTCTGTACCATGGTTTTATGGGATGGATTTTGAAACATGGATTTGCAATCATTTCAAAAAAATTATTCTGGGAGAAGTCAATAAACATTCTGCTAATTTCTGGACTGTCAAACCATAAGGAGAATATTTCATGAAATTAAAATTTGAACGAGCGAATTACAAGAATTTTTTCAAATTGAGAAATTTATATCAATCGGCATTTCCGGAGAATGAACGTGCGCCGTTTCTCATGTTGTGGGCGAAATCAGGCAGGGAAAACGTTGATTTTTGGGCGATATATGCGGATGAGATTTTTGCAGGGCTGTTGTATATCGTGCATGACGGAAATTTGTCGTACATCTTTTATTTGGCAGTATCCAGCGAATTGAGGGGAAAAGGAATCGGGAGCATGATACTTCATGCACTGCGGAAACTGTACAAGGGGAATCGCATTTGTCTAGCGATTGAGGAACTTGACGAACATTCCCCGAATTATGCTGAACGTATCAATAGAAAGCATTTTTACATGAAAAACGGCTTTGAGGAACTGCATCATAAAGTTATCGAAGGAACAGTAATTTTTGAATTGCTGGGGGTCGGCGGTGACGTGACCGCTGACGAGTATCGGAATTTAATGCGAAGATATATCGGTGAACGAATGTTTCAGCAAATCAGAATCGAGATGATAGAATGAAAAAGCCCCCGAAATGGGGGACTTTCTCATTTTTTCCTTCCGGTAAACAAGGAGGTAATCACCGGAACAGCCACGGAAAAAATCAAAGCTTGATACAACAGCCAGCCATGCAGGGGGGCTGTCTTGAAAATTGCCCCTGCCTGTGGCAACCATACGGCAATAATCAGCATACCAGCCGAAACAAGGACAGCTCCTATCAACTTCCAGTTGGAAAAATAACGGATGGTAAATAAATTGCCGTGTTCGGATTTGCATTCAAAGACGTGAATCAATTGTGACATAACAAGTGTCACAAGTGCGCAGGTTCTTGCTTCGTCCAGCGTTCCGCCTAATCGTAAAGCTGTACTGAATGCGCCTAATGTACACAATCCTATCATGATACCCCTCCAGACAATCCGGCTTAACAGCCCATCTGCAAAAAAGCTTTCATCTGGTTTGCGTGGGGGCTTTTTCATGTTGTCGGGGTCGGAGGGTTCTAATCCGAGGGCAATTGCCGGAAGTCCATCTGTTGCCAAATTCACAAGGAGGAGCTGAACAGGCAACAATACAACCGGCATTCCCATTAAAATCCCTAGGAACATTGTGACGACTTCCCCGATATTGCAGGAAAGTAAATATCTGACAAATTTCCGGATATTGGCATAGATACATCGCCCCTCTTCGACTGCTTTCACAAGGGTAGCTAAATTATCATCCATCAAAATCACGTCAGCAGCTTGTTTGGCAACATCTGTGCCATTCATACCCATGGCAACACCGACATCAGCGGCTTTAATGGCTGGGGCATCATTCACGCCGTCGCCTGTCATGGTAACGACATTTCCAGCACGTTGGAAGGCTTTCACAAGGCGCAGTTTATGAGAGGGGTTCACCCTTGCAAAGACGGAAATTTTTGGTAATCGGCGGTCAAGTTCGTTGTCTGACATTCCGTCAAGTTCTGCACCTGTCACGACTTCACCGCCACGGAGTAAACCTGCCTGTCTGGCAATGGCGGAAGCAGTATTTTTGTGGTCGCCTGTAATCATGACGGTTCGGACGGATGCGCTCGCACATTTGCGGATAGCCTCACGGGCTTCCGGTCGGGGAGGGTCTAACATTCCAGTCAAGCCAAGAAACACCATGCTATTTTTGGCATCATTGAGACTGTCACAATGTTTTTCTGCAAATGCCAATACTCTCAATGCCTTATCAGAAAGCTGTTCGGACTGGTTCATAATTTGTCGCTGGATGGATGCGGTTAAAGGAATATCGCCCTTTTGTGTGCGGACAAATCCACAGCGTTTCAAAATGACATCTACTGAACCTTTGGTGAATACGTTCCGAGCGTTGCCTTTCAATGTCAAGACAGCCATATATCTGGTGTCGCTGTCGAAGGGTTCTTCGGCAATTCTGGTATACTCAGAGAGACTGCCCGACGAAATACCGCCCTTTGCGGATGCAATCAATAAAGCGGTTTCTGTCGGGTCGCCGACGGCTTTCCAGTTTCCGCCCCCTGTCAGAGTGCCACGGTTTCGGGACGAGAGGGGAGTACCGTTAATTTCGCCGTTATTGCAGAGGACGGCACATTGTAACAGGCTTTCCAGTGCCTTGATACTTTTCGGGTTGACGTGCATTCCGTTTTCCATGATAGCCCCATCCATGCGGAGGGCTGTTCCGGTCAAATCGAAATCATTTTCGTAGGTGAGAATTTTTGTCACGGTCATGCTGTTTTCTGTAATTGTTCCGGTTTTGTCGGAGCATATGACGGAAGTACAGCCTAATGTTTCCACGCTGTGCAGACGATTCACAAGGGCTTTTTGTTTCATCATCCGATTGACTGCCAATGCAAGGGCAATTGTGACCGTCGCAGGCAAGCCCTCCGGAATCGCTGCGATAGCAATTGAAATTCCTGTCATCAGCATAGCGAATACAGGTTCACCACGTAACACACCAGCCCCGAACACTGCCACACATACCCCTATGCATATCAATGCAAGCACCTTTCCCAATTCGCCCAAACGCTTTTGCAAAGGGGTTTCAGTCGGGGCGGAATCGGTCAGCATATCGGAGATTTTACCCATTTGTGTATTTTTTCCGGTGGCGGTGACTTCTGCTGTACCTGAACCACGAGTCACGGCTGTTCCGCTGTAAACCATCCAAGGCTGATGCAGGGAAGAAGTGTCTGCACCTTCATGACCGGAACATTTCGGGACGGGTTCAGGTTCTCCGGTCAGAATCGATTCATTGACATAAAGCCTATTTGCCGTCAATAGCATACAATCCGCCGGAATACAATCACCAGCTTCAATGGCTATCAAATCATTGGGAACGAGTTCTTCCGCCGGAATCTGACGGAGTTCGCCGTTGCGGTAGGCTCTTGCGGTGGGAGCTGTCATATTTCGCAGGGCTTCGAGGGTCTTTTCCGTGCGGTACTCCTGAATGAATCCCAATATTGCATTTAATAGCACAATGACAATAATCGTGATGGCGTCCGTCCATTCTCCTAACATGGCAGAAATTCCGGTTGCGCCTAACAGTATCAAAACCATTGCATCTTTGAACTGTCTGAGGAAAATCAACAGAGGGTTGGGCGGTTTGGATTTGTTCAGGGCATTTGTGCCGTATTGTTTCCGTAAAGAATCCGCCTGAGCAGAAGTCAATCCTTTCAATGTAAACTCCTCCCTTTTGGTGTACTGTTACATTCATATGATTGCACTGCTCAAAATATGCCGGAATCAAAATGCCCCCACGGCTTTGACCATGAGGGCGGAATATTAAGTATAATCTGCTTCTGTGAGGAGCGTTTCACCGTATAAGGAATGCATCACATATTCATCCGTGAAATCTGCAAAATGGACATCCGGCAGATTGAGTTCTGAAACGTCGGTATTGTCTTGATTGATAACAAATATTTCATCTTCGGGAGTAATGCCACAATATAACATTGCTCCGCCGTCTTCGGGGAAATAGTGGAATAATGCAAATGTATCATGCTCCTGAACGGCGGAATTCATAGAATTGGGGTAGTCAATCCCTCCGCCGGAAACGTCGGCTTCTTCAATTGAAATGGTAACATTCGCAACCATGACATTATTTTTGCAGATGGGGACAATATAATTTTCCTCTCCTTCAATCTGAATGCCTTCATCCATCACTGTGACAAATGCCACACGATAAGGCTCTTTGACTTCTACATTGCCATCTTCCGGCAGGGGTACAGGACTGCTTTCAATGTCATTTTTCCAGATTTCGTCAGTGGTTTCGCCTTGCACGGCTTTGACAAACTGCGACGAAAAGCCTTTGAATGCTGAATTTTCCGCAACAAATTTTTTGGCATCCTCACGATTGGAAAGTGTGACCGTCTGCGCCGGTGCGACTTCTGCGGTTTCGGTTGCCTCTGTCTGCACTCCGCAAGC
>OCVV012823340.1_pt1 | contig 13289 bp, 11 predicted proteins | sample 1539721 | NCBI WGS metagenome assembly OCVV01 (sample SAMN02144230, study PRJEB22623) | gut metagenome | biome: sheep rumen | host: Ovis aries | place: New Zealand
CCAAGCATTAGCCAGCTCAAAGGGTATCATCTTTTTGGATTTGGTTTGCAGCATAGCTTTGGGCACTTCTTCGTCGACAAGCTTCCGGCCCCGCTCAAGGGTTTGGACGTGAGCCTTTTCTTCGGATATAACTCCGCCTATGTCGGTTATACTCCCGAAGACTGGGAAGGACAATTGGACCTGGATTTTGGTTCGACCCACACGGCATTCATTATCGGTTACAAGCCGATTCCATTTGTTGAAGTCATGCTCTCGCTCGGCTACCAGACCGTTTCGATGGAAGCCGGCGGCAATATGATCGAATATGACGGCAATTACGCTACAGGGAGAACCGTAAAACCCGACGTCAATGTGGACGGCAACGGCGGATTCCGTTTAGGCTTCGAAGTCGCCTTCTCGTTTGGCGCCTTCCACCCGACAATCGGCGTGAATGCCGGTGCGAACACGTCTTTGAACGCCAACGTTCTTTACTTCAAGCAGACACTGCTTGAACTGAACCGTTCGGAAGCCAAAGACGATCCGGTGAACCACGTGGTTCAAGAACCGGAAGAAGAAGGTTCGAAGTAACTTTCCGGGAGCTGGCCTTGCTCGAATCGATTCAAAAGAGGCTTGAAGAGCTCCCATCGCGTCCCGGCGTTTACTTGATGAAGAACGCCGCCGGGAAAATCATTTACGTGGGGAAGGCAAAAGTCCTTGCCCACCGCGTTCGCAGTTATTTCGACGGCAGGCCAAAGCCAGGACATCGTGCGGCAATGCTCATGTTGCCGTACATTCACGACATTGAATGGATTGTAACCGACACCGAACAGGAAGCCTTTATCCTCGAAGCGAACCTGATTCGAAAGCACAAACCCCATTACAATGTCCGCTTAAAAGACGACAAGCATTATCCCTACATTGCCATTAATTTAAAGGATCCTTTCCCAAGACTTTTTCTTTCCAGGCATGTAAGCAATCGCTTCCGCTGCTACGGGCCTTTCCCCAGTTCCAAAGCATTCCGCACATTGGTAGATATTTCCGCCCGGCTTTTTAAAATGCGGGAATGCAAGCTCGTATTCCCTTTGGCAAAGCCCCAGCGCCCTTGTTTAAACTACCACATCGGCCGCTGTATGGCGCCTTGCGCCAACCTTTGCACCCAAGAAGAATACGCGAAAAGCGTGAATGAAATGGTTCAGATTTTGGAAGGCAAGCGCGACGATTTGCTCACCCAGTGGACTCGCGAAATGCAAGAAGCCAGCGCGAACCTGGATTTTGAAACCGCGGCCAAAAAGCGCGACGCCATTGAAGCCTTGCAAGCGACCAATACAAGTCAAAAAGCGGACACAATCGATACAACGCTCAAGCTCGACGTAATCGCAGTACGCCGCAACGGAAACCTCGCCACAGCGGTCATTTTCGAATATCGCAAAGGCGTGATTTCGGGCCGCAGGCATTACCAGCTCGAATGCGACCAGGACCAGGATGAATCGGAAATTCTTTGCGAAACACTCCTCAAATGGTACGAAGGCGAAGAGCTGATTCCGAATGAAATCGCCATCAGCAACCCGATCCCCGAAGAAGACCGCTTACAGCTAGAAGAAGAACTTGCAAGCCTCACCACACATAAAGTATCGATCGGCGTGCCCCAGCGCGGAGAACGCGTTCAATTTGTCAAGCTCGCACTGGCCAATGCCGAAATGCTCCTCGTCGAAGCCCAGTCCGAAGTCAAGCATTTTGACGAAGTCGATCAGAGCGTTTACGATTTGCAAAGAGAACTCGGGCTTGCCAAGACTCCGTTCCGCATTGAATGCGTGGATATTTCCCATTTGGCGGGAACGCATACCGTGGCGAGCCTTGTCGCTTTTAAGAATGGCCGACCCGACAAAAAGAACTATCGAAAGTTCATCATCAAAACCGTTTCCGGCATCGATGACTTCGCGAGCATGCGCGAAGTCATGACGCGCCGCCTACGGCGCCTTGAAGCCGAAGGCGTTCCGATGCCGGATCTCTGGGTCTGTGACGGTGGTAAAGGACAGGTCGATGCGACGATGCAGATTCTGCGGGAACTCGGACACGATAAAGACTTGCCTCTCATCGGGCTTGCCAAGCGTTTGGAAGAAATCGTCTTCCCCGACGACAGAAAATCCATCGTGTTACACCGTACCAGCGCCGCTTTAAAGCTTTTGCAAAACGCCCGTGACGAAGCCCACCGCTTCGCGATTACGTATCAGCGCAGCAAACGCAAAGAAGATTTGCGAGTCGCCTGGCTCGACCTTCCGGGAATCGGTGACGAAACCCGCATCAAAATTCTTTCTAAATACCGCAGCCGTGACGAATTCTTAAAAGCTCCGATTGAAGATATCCAGGATCTTTTCGGCCAAAAACGCGGCCTTTCGATTCGCGAAAAAGTGGAAAACTACGATCCCGAAGCGGAGATGTTTTGATCCGTAAAATCATCCATATCGATATGGACTGCTTTTTCGCTGCCGTCGAAATGCGAAGCGACCCTTCCCTGCGCGACGTTCCGATGGCAGTCGGCGGAACCGTGGAGCAGCGCGGAGTACTTTCCACCTGCAACTATCCCGCACGAAAGTTCGGTTTGCATTCGGCAATGTCCACGTACAAAGCGTTCAAGCTTTGCCCCGAGCTTAAGCTCGTGCCGCCTCACTTCGAAATGTACAAAGCGGAATCTGACGAAATTTTCAAAATCTTTTACCGGTATACAAACCGCGTCGAAGGCTTAAGCCTTGACGAAGCCTTTTTAGACGTCACCGGAAGCGATACGCAAAATGGTTCCGCATCGCTCATTGCACAAGAAATCCGCGATACCATTTTCAAAGAGCGCGACGGAATCACGGCAAGCGCAGGCATTGCACCGAACAAGTTTCTTGCCAAAGTCGCAAGCGATTGGAATAAGCCCAACGGCCAATTTACCATTAGTCCAAACGATGTAGAAGCGTTCACGCTCGAACTTCCTCTGAATAAAATCCCAGGCGTCGGAAAAGCATGCGATAAAAAACTTGCATCACTAGGGCTTTCGCTTTGCAAGGACATTCTTCCGCTTTCCCGAGAAACTCTCGCCAAGCACTTTGGAAGTTTTGGAGATTCCCTCTACTTTTTTGCCCGCGGAATCGACGACCGTCCGGTCGTCACCAGCCGCGTCCGAAAATCCGTTTCCACAGAAAACACTTTTTCCAAAGACATTCAAGGGATCGAAGATTGCGAGCAAGAACTCCGCACGATCTATTTTGAATTCTTAAAACGGGCCCACCGTTATGTGGAAAAAGAAAATCAAAAGGTTTTTCCCGCATTTCATTGCTTTGTAAAAATCAAATACGCGAATTTCAAATCGACGACGATTGAACGCTGCTTTAAAGACGTATCGTGGAAAAGATTTTCGACGCTATTCCGAGAACGCTACGATTGTAGCCAAAAAGTCCGCCTATTGGGGGCCGGAATACGCTTAGACGAGCCAGAGGAAGCCGATTCACAAACAGATCTGTTTGAAAGAGAAAAGCTTTGAAATCTCACGGTTATACTCCTCTCAATTTTTATTATTTTAATCTTGGGGGGATTTAATATGCGGTCTTTGATTTTTATATTCAGCCTTTGCGTTCTGATTTCATGCGCATCCAGTTCCACGGCAACGCCTAAAGAATTGGATGTTGAAAAAGAACTTCGCCAAAATTCCTTGGATTTTACAGAACGACAGGGAGAAGTTTCCACTTCTGTCATCAAGTCCAAATCCATTTCGAGGCCATCCATCATGGTCCTCCCGGAAAATGCGAAGAATCTCCAAGAAAGCGTCCGCCTTTTAAAAGAAAACCCTTACGCGGCTGCCGCCGCCAACGCCATTAACGGCTACCTCACCGAAAGGCAATTCCTTGTCAAAGCGGTAGAAGGCTCTTCCCAAATCAATGACGTCGTCAATCTTCAAAGTGAAATCGCCGGCCAGGACGAAGACCTTTCTTACATCACTAGCCTTTCTTTTGGAGCCGACGTTTACATCCAGTTTTCTACGGATATCCGTCATGGTCAAATTCTTGCCAGCCTGAGCGCCTACGAATCTACATCGGCCCGTCTACTCGGATCCCAGACGTCCACGGTAAACGACAACGGAACCCGCAAAGAGGAACTGATCGCAAGCGCCGTGCACAAGGCTTTGCCGAGTCTTCTGCGCAAAGTCCAATCCTACTGGGACGAAGATTCCCAAATCGGGGTTCCGTACAAAATCATTCTGCACTTTACCGGAGATTTTAACGATCTCGATGAAGCCCACGCTCGCGTTTCCACCCTTTTAAAACAACAATTTGTTAAAATCTCCCCCAACGCGATGACCGACAGGACATCCGATTACACCGTTTACGTCAATCCGCAAGATTTCGGTGATTCCTACGAAGTCTACAATGCCCTGCGCGCCTCTCTCGGTTCCGCTTTTAATGTGAAAAAGAATGCTCTTGTTCAAAAACTTTTGATTGTGGAAGTGCAGCCATGACACGCTTCTTTGTCATTTTTTTCCTATGTGCCATTGCCGTTTGCGAAGCCCGCATCGTCACGTTTACAGCCACGTCCACTGTTTCGCAAGAAGATGCCGACAAGCAGGCGATGGCAGGCGTCGCCATGCAAATTCGGTCGCACATTTCCGTTTCGCATACCTTGCAAAAATCCGAATCGAAAAATTCAAAGCAATCCGATTTGCAAAAAAAGTACACTGAAAACATCCATGTTCAATCGGAATTGACTTTGGACGGAGTAGAATTAAAACGCCGAAAAATTAAAAAAGACCTATGGGAAAGCACGGCTAAACTCGATACAGACAAAGCCACCGCGTCCCTTCGCCAAAAATTAACAGAAACCAAATTTGAAGCGCATAAATTAGACTCCATCATTTGCAATGCCATCGGACTTCACCAGTTCGAAACCGCGATCAAAGCTTATGGAGAGTTAGTCCCATTACAACTCTCGCACCAACGTGCCGCAGCGGACATTTCCATTTTTGAAGTACTGGACAAATCCGAAATTTTTGGCGCAAACGTTCCCGCCCTGGAAATGATGATTTCCGAAGCCGTCGCCGGGTTAGAAATTTCCTTTGAAGGGGACGTCCCAACCCAGGTCGAAAATGACGCTTTGGGACCATTCCGAATTCTCGTCCAAGATCCCCGCGGTCCCATTCCAAAGATCAAAGTTCTTGCCGAGCAAAATCAAAAAATTGTGGCCGAAGCCCTCACGGATTCAAACGGCATTGCCATTTTCCACTTAAGAAACATCGAAACCTTCAAGGGCGAACATTCGATTACCTTCCGGATTTTTATTCCCAAATTCGGAAAGCAAAGTTCCAATCTGGAAAAAAGAATTTCTTACCATTCCGACATTCCCAAATGCTCTTACACGATGAGTTGCCAAGGAGACGGTGCCACCTGTATCGCCGTCGAGAACCTTTTCGCCAAAGCCGGTTTTGAAGAAATCAAGAACAGTAAGAATCTATCTGTCCAAATTAAGGATCTAGGGACAAAGGTTTTTGAAGGCGGTCCCAAAAAGATTTCAACCGTGGAACTCCTGCTTTCGCTCTCTGGCGAAAAAATTCGTTATTCCAAGCAGATAAAAGGGACCGGATCGTCGGAATTCTCTGCCAAATCGAACGCGATTTATAAAATTTCCGTTTCAGAAATCCAACAAGCCCTTCAACCGCTTTGCGAATGATGAAATTGAAAAAAATTTTATTCTTCTGGATTGCGTTCACCACAACGCTTTTTGCTTTTTCACAAGAAGAATCCCCCATTGACGACCGAGCCAAATTTTTGTCGGAAGAGGAACGCGCTTCCTTTGAAGCTTACGCAGGCGAGCTCTACGAAAAGACTCATTTTTCGCTCTATCTGTACACGGACGATTCTGAAGTGCGCAACCCGGAGCCCTTCGCGGATTCCCTTTGCCAAGCAGGCGTACAAAGAGATTCTTTACGTGCAGTCATCTTCATCGACGGATCTTCGCATTACCGTTATTTAGCAACGTCCCCAGCAGCCAAAAAATTCATTTCCAAAGAAATGGCAGAACGTTTGGCGCAAAAGTATCTGCTGCCGGAATTTCGCAAGGATCGCTACGGGCAAGGCATCATTGTCTTTGGGGCAGAACTCGCCAAAAACGTCGCCCGATTAAACGATGTCCGTTTAAGTTCCCGTCTGCCGAGACCTTCGAAGGACGGGCTTCCTGGAATCGCCTGGTTTTTAATGATCGCGGTTCTTGCCACCATTCTCGTCGCCTTTGCTTATTTTGCCCGTCAAAGCCACCGGGCCAAGCGCCGAGAAAAAATCCGGGAATTTGGCGGTTTCCCTCACCACAAAATGGATTCCGGTTTCGGAGGTTAATATGAAAAAGATTTTGACTCTGCAAGACATTACGAGTTCTTCTTGGGGGGAACGTTTTCACGAAGCCTTCGGCGCCAATTTGAAATCCGTCTTTTTGCATGGGAACTGCCTTTATGAAGGTTTTGATGCGTTGCACGAATCCTGGCAGGTCAGCCTTATCCTCGAAAGCGACAAGCCGAGCGAGTTGCAAAACGCGCATGCGATTGCCCGCGAAATGAGCAAGGATAATCTCAAATTCGGATATTTCTTTACCGAAGATTTTTTGCGCTCGAAATCAAACATCTATCCGCTTGAATTTTTGCACATTTCCCAAAAGAACGTTCCGCTTTTCGGCAATGCCCCGCTCGCCGGTTTCGTTCCAAACGCAGACGCTCTCCAGGCCGAATGCAAACGAGAACTCGAAAATCGAAAGCTCCAATTGCTCCGCGAATTTTCCCGTATCCAAGCAGGGATTTCCCCGATGGATTTTTTCATTGAGGCCTATGAAGAAATCTACCCGATCTTATACGGGATTGCATACTTGCAAACAAAAGGATATCCGCAGAACCGGGCAGAAATCGCTCAGGCGTTCCCTGCTTTTGAAATCCAAGAACCGGCTCTGGATTATAAGCAGAACGTGGAGCGCGCAGACCAATTCTTCGCGTCCCTCGATCAGCTGATCCAAAGTCTTTAATTCTGAATTTTTAAAATGGCCCGCGCAATGTAACGCGGCAAATCCGAAGCGAGCACTCCATATTCGGAAAGTTCCGTTGCCGCGATTTCACCGGCTAGGCCATGGATTTTAGCCCCGAGAACAGCCGCGTCAAACGGTTCCATTCCTTGAGCCAAAAGCCCTGCAATGATCCCCGTAAGGCAGTCTCCCGAGCCCGCTTTAGCAAGAGCCGAACAGCCGGTTTCATTGACGCGAAATTCATCTCCCTTCGCAATGACCGTGCGATGTCCTTTCAACAAGACAACCGCTCCGAATTTTTTCGAAGCTTCTCGCGCGGAATCAATCCGGTTCTTTTGAATATCCTCTACGGTTGTGTTCAGCAATCTCGAAAGTTCTTTCGGGTGAGGCGTCATCACCGCAGAATTTTTTAAATCCATTGTTTTGCCGGATTTGGCAAGCATATTCAAACCGTCGGCGTCCAAAACAAAGGGAACTTCTTTTCTTAAAAAGAGTTCTATTAAGGACATCACGAGCGTCGGTAAATTTTCCGGATAGTTGCCGATAGCCGAAATTCCGCAGCCCAAAGAGCAGACCGTTCCAGGCAAAAGCCGTTCCGCAATCACTTCAACCGTTTCTCTGGACATCGTAAGCCCATTCTGCGGAAGCGGCAAATAAACGGCATCCGGCAACTGCGACGCTACCGATTCCACCACTGGCGGGATCGCCGCAAGGGTGACATAGCCAGCTCCGACTCGCAGCGCGGAGACGCTCGAAAGGTAAGCTGCACCCCGATAATTCACAGAACCCGCAATATTCAGCACATTGCCAAAGGTGAATTTATTCGAATCGCTCGGTCGCAGAGGAAGCCGCATATCAATTCTCCAAAAGAGCCCGGAACCTTTCCAAATCAGCAGTCGTCGTCAGCTTGTCGTTCAGGGTATTCCCAGGGACAATGTAAACGGGAACTCCAAAATGTTCCAAAATCGACGCTTCATCTGTCGGAAGGAACGCCAACGGTTCCGCTTCTATTTTTGCATAGAGCTCACGGAAAAGCTTCACCGAGGCCGCTTGCGGGGTCTGTGCTAAATAAATTTTTTCACGCGGGATCGTGCGTTCCACCTTTCCATCTTCCACCACTTTAACCGTATCGACCGAAGGCCGTGCCACAAGGCATGCGCCTTTCGTTTCAAGGGTTTCCATCACCTGCAAAATCAATTCTTCGGAAAGCAGCGGACGAGCCACATCATGAACCAGGGCGAATTCCACGTCGGCAGAAAGCGCTTCAATCCCATTTTGCACCGACTGCCAACGTTCCTTGCCTCCGACAACAATCTTGACTTTTTCGGCAAACGGAAAATTTTGCAGATCCGTTTCGAAGTGGGACTTCCAATCCGCCGGAACAGCCAGCACGACTTCGGCAATCTGTGGCATTTTGGCAAAAGTTTCAAGCGAATAATGGTACACAGGCTTTCCTCCCAAATCGATCAATTGTTTGGGAAGGGCCGAGCCCATGCGCTTTCCAAGTCCACCTGCAGGGAGAACTGCGGCAAATTTTTTTTCTGATTTCAAATTATTTGGCATTTTGTACACAGCGAACGGAATAACCCGCCGTTTTAAAGTTGTAGTAGCGGTAAATATCGGAAGCGTCATAACTCAAGCTGCGGTAATAAGCAGTCGTCGAATCCCGCTCCGTCGATGTCCAATAATAAGTGTGAAAGCCTTGATACATATAGGAGCCTTCATAGACAATTCCCGAAGGCAGTGCGCGGAAGCCCATCGCATCATTTCCATTTCCCGACGCTTCTTCATCGTTTTGCCAACCTTCACGCGACTTTAACTTTGTACCGCCATCGTCACCTAAGACTTTTGTGAGTTCGCTCCATTCGGCATCGGACGGAAGTCTCCAACCTTTGGGGCAGATCCGCTTTGCCGTTTCAAAGTCATACAGGCGACCATACTTCCGGCAATTATCCCGCTTCTTTCCGTAGCAAGAGGATCCCGAAAATGTCCACGAGTTCAGGTTTTTAGTCATCCAGCGAAGATTTCCAATGACGACTGTTTCCTGATCGTCCATGCAGGCTTTAAAACCAGCCGAAATCTGGACCGAATCCCCGGGCATGGTAAAGCTTGCCGAGTCCGCCGAAAAGACGTTCAACGCTTTGGAATATTTGGAAGGAGAAACCGACCAGCCATTAAAACAAAGGCTTTCGCTTTTACTTTCCAAGGCGAGAACGACCGAAGCGCCTTCCGCATAGACTCCGGAACCCGAAGCTCCCTTGACCGTAAGCGGAAAGACCGTAGCCGCTGACGAAGAGCTCGCCAGTTCAGAGCTAGAGCTTTCTCCAACTGAAGACGAAAGACTGTGAACCACGGTTTTGGCGTTTAACGGCAAAGCCACTTTTTCACTTTCCGATCTTTTTTCTGGAGAATTTTCCTGAGATTCCTGTGCAGAACAGGCAAATACAAATAAAGCGCTCCAAATCAGCCATAAAATTCGCATTTCCGTCTCCTTGTTAAAGGAAAAATAATAATTTCACTTTATGGCAAAAAAAGTCGTCTGTTTTCTCCTTGGATCAGGACATATGGGCAAGATCCATCTGCAACATCTGGAATCCCAAGGAATCGAGGTGCACTCGTTTGATGGAATCGAAGATTGCCATGCCTTTTTGCGAGAATGCAAAAATTACACCCAGGATCCGGAAGCCTCGTATTTTACCCTGATCGCGACGCCCGCTTCAACCCATTATGAATACGTCAAATCGGCCTTGGAGCACGGTCTGGACATTTTTGTAGAAAAGCCTCTCGCCACGTCTCTTGCCGATGCCGAAGAGCTGATCCAATTTGCCAAGGACCATCAAAGGTTGCTGTTCGTCGGTCATTGCGAATGCTACAGTAACGCTTTCGAAAAATCCAAGCCTTTCTTCCTCGACATCTGTAAACGTTATCCGCTGGAATCCTTGAGCTTTGTCCGGTACAATTCCCCGACAGAGCGGTGTCGGGACGTTTCCTCGGTCTGGGACATCGGCGTCCACGATTACGCTCTTTTTTATGAATTGAAACGAATCGCTCCGCTGACCGACTGGCGAAGAGTCCAGGTCACCTTTGACGAAGACCGCGATTCGGCATATCCCATTCGTATGATTTACGCGACCTTCCACGGAAAAGACCGGAGCCGTCCCTTCTGGAGGCTCGATTTAAATCCCAACCATCCGATTACGCTCAAAACCCATAAAAGCTCCATTTACGTTCCGGAAGAAGCCTCGACCGATGCGGTATCTAACGAGCAACGAGAATTTCTGCGCCTGTTGAATCTCCCGCAAAATTTGCGAGAAAAAGAAATGATGCAAAATTTGGAAACGGCCCTTTTTGCCGTCCAGACCGCAGAGCTTTATTCAACGAGCCCAAACAGCCCAAAATAATACGTCATAAAAAGATCGCCAAAGCGATAGACGATCGGAGCCGCGACCGCAAGGAACGGTCCAAACGGGATTTCCTTGCTTTCCTCTTTTTTGATCATTCGATACGGCACCATAATCAGAATGCCGAGGAAAGACGCAAGCACAAGCGCCGCAAAGGCATGCCCCACACCCATCAGGGCTCCAAAGCCCGCCACGAGCTTCACATCGCCCAATCCCATTGCGTCGCGTTTTAAAATTTTCCCGGCGACAAAACCAATCAGGTAAAGGCCGCCCCCCGCAAACAGCGCCCCAAGAATACTCGAAAGCGGGGTGATTCCACCCGGAAAAAACGACAAGGCAATGCCAACCACAACTCCGCCAAGGCTAATCGAGTCGGGAATCAGCTTGAATTCAAAATCGACCGCCGCTACCGGATAGATTCCGAGAAGCAGCCAAAACAGGGCAAAAGAATCCGCCCAATGGGACACCGGTTCGGTCAACGAAAACGGATAGTTCGCAAGAAGCAACGCAAATGCGCCTAAAAGCCCGCAAAGGGCCTCCCCTATCGGATACCGGATGCTTATCGGTTTGTGGCAGCAAGCGCTCTTTCCTCGCAAAAGAAGCCATCCGATAACCGGGAGATTATACCAGATCGGAATCCGCTTTTTACAATGCGGGCAAAAAGAGGGAGGGCTGATCAGGGAAATCCCGCGAGGCATGCGGTACACGATCACATTGTAAAAACTTCCCACACAGGCGCCCAGCATGGCGAAGAGAATAGCCACATACCAAAGAGGAATTTCATTCATATTCTAAAGATAGTTTTGAAATTGTGAATTTTGAATCTACTTTTAGAATATAAATAGACCCTACGGTATTATTGTATGAAAAAATATCTCTTTCTTGTTACCTTATTTTTCTTGTTTTTGACAAACTGTACCCGTGAAGACGACATCCGCGTCAACGGAACACTCCGCAACAACCACTCGGTGCTGTTCGCCTTCACAGAACGTCCCGATAGTCTCGCCGCGTTCGTCGACTCCATTGCAGCCCTCGATTCCGTGTACACTTACGACACTCTCACCGTAACCGTGCACGACAGCGTCTACTTCGTGGGGTTCTTAAAGTACAACTCCAAGAAGGTGATCCGCTACGCATGGAAAATGGGCGACAAGGACACCCTTTTTAACGGGAAGAACGAAGAGCTGTTCGTATACCGTTACGACTCCGCGGCAACATATTCCCCGCTCTTCATTGCCGTCGACGGAGCAAACGCGCGTGATACAGCCGGTCGCGGTCAGTACATTCGCGTCATCAACACGCCTCCGGATATTTCTGTTGAAGCAGACACCCTTTGGACACGAGGCGAAAAAGACGCCCAGGTTTCTTTCTTCGCTTCGGATTCCTTCGGAAGAATCGACAGTGCTTTTGTCATTCCTCTGAACTCCAAGAAAAAAGCAATCGACACATTAAAAGCCAAACCGGGTGAAATCGACAGTCTTTACACCGCAACCGTCAAGTACAAAGCGGTCAAGGAATATTTGAATTCCCAGAATGAACTTCTCTACATATACGGCGCTATCGATGAAGACGGCAACGTATCCAAGGACACAGCGGTCCTGCACTTTAACAAGATCCCGACCGTATCCCTTTTGCAGCCGGACTCCGCAAGCCGTCAAAATATTTTTGTGTCCCGCTTTGCCTTTTACTATTCGGGAAGCGACGAAGACAATCCGGCGGACTTGCGTTACACGATCCGAGTCGGCAAAAGCCCGGACAACGCCGGAACGGCGCCCGTGCTGACCGATGCCAATCTCGTTGCAACCAACATCCGAGAAAAAAGCTGGGAAGCGATTACCGATTCCGTCTGGAACATGGACGAAACATTACGCGGACGCCTTTACTGGCAAGTTTCCGTCACCGACGGCTATGACACCGCAACATCACCGACATGGAACTTCTTCTTTGGTGACTTGAGCGCTACCACAGGAACGATTCACGGTTACGCAAAGTTCCAAGGTCGCACGGCCCACAACGGAATTCAAGTGGTGATGGAAAACAGGGAAACCGGGAATTACACCTTCACCCACACAAGCGAAAAGGGATACTTTAGCGCAAACGTCGATCCGGGCATTTATCGAATTTACGCCCGCGACACGACAGGCTTTGGCTACAAGTACTTGATTCTCGACAGCCAATACGTAGAAATGGGCGACGAACGCCTCGTCGCCACCATGCTTCTCGAAGACTCCATCGCTCCTAAAATCCGCATTGACAAATACGATTCCATTGTCACTAGCCGAAGCGTCACATTCGCCGGATCCCTTTCGGATTCCGGTGCGCAAATCGCAAGCGCAAAGGCTTGGCTCGACGGTTCCGAAACTTCGCTTTCCGTTTTGAAAGTAAACGAATGGAACATGACCTTTAAGGATTTGACCGATGGGAACCACCAGTTCAAGTTTGTCGTTCTCGACAGCGCCAAGAACGTTTCTGATACAGCAAAGATTGCATTTAAGGTCAAAGCCTCGTCCCTGAATTTAACCGTGAACGGAAAGGCCACGTCGATGGTCACCTCGGACGAATCGTTTGAATTCATCGCCGAAGCCAAAAACGTTCGCCCGATTCCCGATTCCATCTACTGGACCACAAGCATCGGTGGCAAGACTTACAAGATCAAAGCTTCTGCAGTCGGAAAGGATAGCACCGCCAAGACCACATTGACTGCCGCCGATTTTGCATCGAACGGAGCCGTTGCCGGCACGCTTTACACAATGATCGCTTCCACAGCCAACGGAACCATTTCCGACAGTGTCCGCTTCGGCATTCGCAGCGACAACCCGATTATTTACTTCTTGACTCCAGGTCGCGATACCTCTGTGACCCTGAACGATCCGCTGA
>OCVV011319865.1_pt1 | contig 13283 bp, 12 predicted proteins | sample 1539721 | NCBI WGS metagenome assembly OCVV01 (sample SAMN02144230, study PRJEB22623) | gut metagenome | biome: sheep rumen | host: Ovis aries | place: New Zealand
TTCCCATGCCGAACACAGAAGTCAAGCCCTCAGATGCCGAAAGTACTTACGAGTTTACCTTGTTGGGAGGATAGGTTGTCGCCAGTTTTTATATTCCTCTTTAGCTCAGTTGGTAGAGCGCTCGGCTGTTAACCGATAGGTCGTTGGTTCGAGTCCAACAAGAGGAGCCAAAATAGAGTTTAAGATTTTTAGTCTTAAGCTCTATTTTTTTTGCTTTAATATTGAATTATTATTTACAAATTTGATATACTGTAACTTGTAAAAATACGAAAGAAAAGGATGAAATAATAATGAATGTAAGTTTACATTTTAAAAACTTTTCGATACCTGCAATATATGTAAAAACAATATTGGGTATCATTCAAGTCTTAGTAGTAGTTACACCTTTTGTTTTATGGCTTCTTTTACTTGTTAAATATTTATCTGCAAAAGTAAATATTAAATATTATGAGAAGCATCCAGAACAAGAAAATGCATCTTTAAGATTACAAGAAGAAAAAGAAAGCATAGATATAGTTAAAATGAAAATCAAAAGATACATAGTAATTACGGTTGTTTGCATATTAGTCGCTATTGGACTTGAAGTTATAAAAAAAGTTGTAGTTTTTAATTAGGAGGAAAAAAATGAATAGACTAAATAAGAAATTCTACATTATAAGTTTATGCGTTATTATTCTATTAGGAATTATTGTGGGGATTTTACTATTTACAAAACATAACCCACAAAGCAATGATAACTATAATTATCAAGGAAAGACTTCAAAGACATTTACTGTAAATGATCTAACTAAAAGAGAAAAAGATATTGCTGGTGTTGATTTAGATGCTAATCTAGAAGATAAAAAACTATATACTGATGAATATAAAAAGTATATTGAAGCACCTGATGAGAAGAAAAAAGAATCTGATGTCATTCCTGCTAAATATGAAGTGCCATACGAAGTAATTGATGAAATTAAAGATGATTTAAATAAAAAAGAAGTTGTTATAGATTATAACAATTATGAATTAGATCCTGAAACAGGATTACCTGTACAATTTAATTTAAAAGATGTAATTGATATAAAAGTTGAAAACCAAGGTTCTTATGGTTTATGTTGGGATTTTGCATCAATGAAATCATTAGAAACATATTGTGCTTTAAATAACTTAGGAAATTTTGATTTTTCAGAAATACATTTAGATTATTTAGAGTCAAATCTTTTATATGGAACAAGAGAAATTCATGATGGTGGAAACTTCCAAATGTTTGAAAAATATATTGGTGAATTTGGCGTAGTTGATGAATCACAAGCACCATATAGAGAGCACTCAAAAGAGGAATACTATAAGTTTATGGATATGCCAAAAACAATGGAAGTTACAGAAACAATAGATTTCCCATATATGTATTATGACTATGATTTATCAGAAGAAGAAAATCAAGCAAAACAAAAAGAATTTAGAAAAACAGTTAAAGAACATATTTTAAAAAATGGTGGTCTATATGCTGCAATCAATGCAACAGATGGAATAAACTTATATCTTCCACCTGAAGATGAAGAAATTTGGTGGCCAAATCACGCAATTACAATAGTAGGATGGGATGATAATTATTCAAAAGATTCATTTACTAATTGGAATAATGGTCATACACCAAAGAACAATGGAGCATATATAGCACTAAATTCTTGGGGACCTAATTCAAATGATAATGGATATTTTTATATTTCTTATGAAGATAAATTTGTTGAAAAATACATGAGTGGTATAGTATCTACTTCATTAAATGATGCTGTTAAAGTAAGTTCTATCCAAAATAGTACTATTAGAAAATATATAACAGATAGATTTGGACATCTTCTATTAGATAGTAATGGAGAAAAATATGTTACTAAAGCTATACTTAGAAGTGTTACAGAATTAGATTTATCTGGAACAGGAATGACTTCTTTAAATGGAATAGATATATTTGAAAACCTATACTATTTAGATGTTTCTGACAATAGCATTTCAGATTTATCGCCTTTAGCTGGTATGAAAAAATTAGGACATATAGAAGTTAATAATAATCCTATTAGTAATATATCTGTACTAACAGCCGAAAACTTACCAAATCTTCAATATGTTGATTTAAGCAATACAAGAATTGGAAATGTTTATTCATTAAAAGATTTATTAACTAGAGAAAATGCTTGGTATACAATTAATCTTTCTAATAACAAAGGTATATCTGGATATGAACAATTAATAAATGAAACTGTAGTACCTTTAGAAATAAACTTAAGTGGATGCGGATTAACTACAATTCCAAATATTAAAGAAAGAAAATATCTACAAAGTATACTTATGGCTGATAATAATATTTCATCTGGAGTAGAAAACATACCAGAAGAATGCATGGCAATAGATTTAAGTAATAATAACTTATCTGATATTTCTGGATTAGAAAATCATAGAGTAAACTATTTAAAAGTAGCTAATAATAATCTTACAACTCTTCCAAGTTTAACCTACACGTATTCAATAGTATTAGATATTTCACAAAATCCAATAACAGACTATAGTTTCTTAGAAAAAATAATAAAGGTTAATCCTACAGAAGAATTAGAGGAAGAATATGAATTCTTCGATGATTATGATGTATATGGTGATTATGATTCTGACTATATTAGTCTTACAATAGATAATTCTAATCTAACAGATTTATCTGGTTTAAATGTAATCAAACAAAGAAGTGTAGATTTATCTTTAAAGAATAACAATATTACGGATTTAAGTACATTAAGTGAAGAATTAAGAAATAAACTTTATGGAATAGATTTATCTGGAAACAAAAACCTAAGTGGACTAAGTGCTTTATCAAACGTAGAAGTGTTAGTTTTAAAAGATTGTGATTTAACAGATATATCTGATATTACAAATTTGGAAAATATTACTACATTAGATTTATCAAATAATAAAATAAAAGAGATTTCAGGATTAAGCAACCTAAAAGGATTACAATCACTTTCATTAAGTGGAAATGTCGGAATAGAAGGAACTTTAAACATTAGAAACTTATCTGTATTAAACTTAGATGGATGCGATATTGATAATACATTTAATCTTTTAAATCTACCAGACTTATATTTAATTAACTTAAAAAATAATCCTAGATTTACTGAAATTAGCAACTTAGTATCTTCTGTTAGTTCTAGTTTCTTACAATTATATATAGATAGAATTGATTTTAATGATTATGAAAAAATAAAAAATAATACAGAAAAATATATCTATATTTTAGGAGCTAAAATAGATGTTAATGAAGAGATGGAAAATGGACAAGTTGACTTTAGTAATATTGAAACACTTAAAAAATTCTTAATGACTCACTTAAGTGATAGAAGATTAATCATAGAAAATGGTCAAATGACTAAAAAAGGATTTATTGTAAATGTACTAGATCAAACTAATCCAAGCTTAACCATCTATATAAACGATAATTATGATAAAGAAAACATCAGTGTATATAATGTTTTATTAAATCAAACAGGTGCGCCAGCTCCAGAAGAGACAACAACTCCTGAAGAAACTACATCAGCTAGCCCATCAGCAGTAACTGCAGCACCATCAAGAGCCCCTGTAGTTCAACCATCAACACCAGTAAATACTACTGAAGAACCTTCAGGTGGAACAGAAGCTCCAGTTACTACCCCAGATGTAACACCAACTCCATCAGAAGATACAACACCATCTGAAACACCAACTGAAACACCAACTGCAACAACTGAAGAACCATAGAGGATAAACTATTTTTAAAACAAAGTGCCATTATCCAAAACATAATGGCACTTTAAGATATATGGAGATGTATCGAAGTGGTCATACCGAGCCTGACTCGAAATCAGGTAGCTCTTAATAGGGGCACGTGGGTTCGAATCCCACCATCTCCGCCAAAAAAGGAGTGTTTATGAAAAAAATATTTTTTATTTTAGTTATTGCAATAATTATTATTGGAATAGTAATTGGTAAAAATGTTCTTGACTCAAAGAAGGTTCAAAATGAAGTAACTCAAGAAAGTGTATCTCATGATCCTAAAGATGTTATTAAATATGAAATAGATATGATTAACAAGATAACAGCTGGATCGTATAATCAAGAAGAAATAGATCAAGTGCTAAATAGAACTGAAACTACAGGAGATTATGCTGTAGTTGAAAAAGCAATAAAGAAATATATGAAAGATTATATTGATATGAGTTCTGGTATTACAGAAACTATGAATCAGATAAACTTAAATGCAATCCTTTCTGAAGAAAATGTTAATAATGATAAGCCAGATTTCGTAAATACAAAAACAAAGCTTTCAGATGCGAAAATAAAATTGGAAGAATATAAAACTAATTCTACTAACTTTCTAACAGAAGAAAAAATAAAATCATATTTGTCAGATAGTGAGACAATTTCTGAAGAAGCAAGAAATTTTTATAATACTGAACTTGCAAAAATGACTGAAGAAGATAAAGAAGTAATAAGCCAGCTAGATTCTACATTTACTTTAGCAAACAGTATAATTGCTAAAGAAGAAGCAATAATAGATTTCTTAATAACAAATAAGAATGCTTGGGAACTTAAAAATGGTGCAATATCTTTTGACACTGCAGATAAAGCAGAAGGATATAATGCATTAATAAACGAGCTTGTAGGCCTTTTTGATTAATAGATGTTAATGTAGGAAAAATAGTAAACTTTAGTACTGCAACATTACTAGGTTCTACTTGTAAGGAAGTAGCTAAAGTAGCAAAAGAAAAAAATATCCCTAAGTGTGAAAAAGAGTTTCATTGCAAGGGATCTTTTGGTATGATATTTAAAGGAAGACCAAATAACAAAGATTTGGAAAAAGCAAAAGAATTTGCAAAAGAAATAATTAATATGTAAAGGAGAATTATTATGTACGATTGTATAATTATAGGAGCAGGACCTGCTGGAATAAGTGCAAGTTTATATATTAAAAGAGCAAATTTAAATGTGGCAGTCTTTTATCATGGTGAATCACAATTAGAAAAGGCACATAAGATTGATAATTATTATGGATTTGAAGATGGAATAACTGGAAAAGATTTATATGAGACTGGAATAAAACAAGCTATTAATTTAGGTGTAGATGTTAAGCCAGAAGAAGTTTTAGATATAACAATGAAAGATATAAATCTATATCAAGTTAAAACATCTTCAGGAGAATATGAAGCAAGAACAATTATTTTTGCTACAGGTGATAAGAAATTAAGACCTAATATTAAAGGTGTAGAAGAATATGAAGGAAAAGGAATTAGCTATTGTGCTATTTGTGATGGATTCTTCTATAGAAATAAAAATGTAGCAGTTATAGGTAATGGCGATTATGCTATTTCAGAAGCGGAAGATTTAAAAAATATAGCGGCAAAAGTTACTATTTTAACTAACGCAGAAGAAGCTCCTTCTACAAGTGAATTTGAAATTGAAACAAGAAAGATAACTGAAATAAAAGGTGAAAACAAAGTTCAAGAAGTTGTGTTTGAAGATGGTGATTCTTTAGCATTAGATGGAATTTTCATTGCAATTGGCGTCGCTGGAGGGCAAGATTTTGCTAAAAAAATAGGCGTAATGATTGAAAATGACAAAATAGTAGTAAATGAAAATATGGAAACAAATGTTGAAGGAATATATGCATGTGGTAATCTAACAGGAGGATTACTTCAAGTAAACAAAGCTGTCTACGAAGGAGCAAAAGCAGGATTAAGTGCAGTAAGTTTTGTACGAAATTTAAAAAAATAGGAGGAAAGAAAAATGGTATTAGAAATAACAAGTGAAAATTTTGAAGAAGAAGTATTAAAATCAGAAAAAACAGTATTAGTTGATATGTATGCTACATGGTGTGGACCATGTAAGATGCAATCACCAATAATAGATAAAATTGCAGATGAACAAGGTGAGAATATTAAAGTTGCTAAAATAGATATTGATGAAGCACCTGAAATTGCAGAAAAATATGGAGTAATGAGTATTCCTACATTACTAATAATAAAAAATGGTGAAGTTGTAAAACAATTTGTAGGATTAACAAAAAAAGAAGATATTGAAGCATCTTTATAAAATAATAAAAAAGCTTTTTACTATGTAAAAGGCTTTTTTTTGCCAACTATCTTAAATTAGATACCAGATATCGTAAATACTAACTCATTTCATTGAAAATATATTTTGCTATGCTATAATTTACAATAACAAGGAGGTAAATTCTATGGATATTAAAGTACGTACTAATATTTCAAAAGAATTTAACGATATAGAAATAGAGATAAATGCACCAGAAAAAAATGAAGAAGTTCAAAGAATTGAAAACTATTTATTAAACGAAAATGCTAAGTCAATTAAAACCATTTTAGGGATGCAAGATAATAATATATTTATAATTGATACCAAAGAAATAATTACAGTGTTTGGAGAAGGAAAAACAAATTATTGTAAAACTAAAAATGGAATTTATAGAATAAAAGAAAAGTTATATTTTTTAGAAGAAGTTTTACCTACCAAACAATTCATGAGAATTTCTAATTCATGCATAGTAAATGTTAAAAAAGTAAAATGTTTTGATGTAAGCTTAGTTGGAAGAATGGTAATAAAATTAGAAGATGGTTCTTCAGAAATAGTTTCAAGAAGAAGGATTTCTGAAATAATGAAGTTTTTGAAAGAAAGGTGTGATTAATATGAAAAAGTTTTCTGTAAAGAAATTACTATTAACAATTATATGTTCAGTATTAGTTACTACTTCTTTAGGATTTACATTACAAGTACCAGGAATGCTAACACAGTTTATTATGACTGAAGAAATTGGAACAGAGAATAATGAAACAAGAGAAGATTTAGTAGAGATAGGTAAATCATATGAAGAATCTACAAAAAATGTAGAAGAAAGATTTGAACAAGAAAAGAAAGAATATGGACAAGATTATCCAGCCAAAGGAATATTTTTATACAGAGTACAAATTAGTACATATAGAGATATCTTAGAAACATATTTAATTACAGTAGTGGCAGGAGTTCTTCTTGGAATTTTTATATATGTAATATGGATACAAAATGCAAAAGGAAAACAATTAGTATTAGAAATAGTTGCCACATTTTTTGCAATGATAGTAATGGCAGTTTTAGTTAAAGCTGGATACGCAGCATTAATAAGTGTAATTAGTAAAACTGGAAAAGTTGATACTTTAAACTTAGATGGCATAGGAATCTTAGCATTATTTGGAATATTATTAATTGCAGTATATATAACAAATTTTATATATCAAAAGCATATGAGTAATAAATTAAATAAAAAATTAAATAATAATTAAGCAAGAATAGAGTATTCAAAAAAGAATACTCTATTTTTATTTTTTGTTATTTACAAAAAAATGTATTATTGATATATTACTTTTAATAATTAACAAAAGATAATAGTTTATAAGAAATAAGAAATTTAGGGAGGAAATACAATGAAATTAATTGACCCAGTTGTTTATGTACAAGATTATGATGGAGTTCAAATAATGAAAAACATTGAAAGAGCATGCAGAGTATGCTACAGATCAGAAGGAAAAATTACAGAAGATAGTTATAAAAGTCTTCTTAACAATTGCATAAACAGAGGACATGAATCAGTTTTAGAGCATGAAAAAATATCTGTAAGAATAGTAGCAGATATAGGAACTTATAAAGATTTGACAAGACATAGAATTGCATCTTTTTCTGTAGAAAGTACAAGGTATTGTAACTATGGAAAAGACAAATTTGGAAATGAAATTAAATTTATTAAACCATGCCATATTGAAGAAGGAACTGAAATGTATGAAGTATGGAAAAAGGGATTAGAAGATATAGAAAAAGCTTATATGGAAATGGCTTCATTAGATGCTAAACCAGATCAATTAAGAATGTTATTACCACATAGTACAGCAGCTGAATATGCTATGACTGCAAACATTCGTGAATGGAAACATATATTATCTTTAAGAACTGCTAAGATGACACATCCATCAATAAGACAAATTCTAATTCCACTTCTTTTAAAATTTAAAGAAGATATGCCAGAAATATTTGGAAGTGTAGAATATGATGAGGAATTTCCTGTTGAAAAATATGCTAAAATACTTCCAATGGATGAGGAAGAATAGGAGAGAAAAATGTTAAGTATTATAGTATCAAAATCAAAAAATAATATGATCGGAAAAGATGGAAAACTATTATGGCAGCTTCCACAAGACTTACAAAGATTTAAAGAAAGAACAAATGGACATGTAATAATAATGGGTAGAAAAACTTTCGAAGCCATTGGCGGTGGACTACCTAATAGACTAAACATCGTATTTACTCAAAACATGGATTACAAAGTCGATGATGAAAATGTTAAAATAGTCCATTCGATGTTTGAAATTCAAGAATATATTGAAAATGATGAGGAAAACTATGTAATTGGTGGTGCAATGATTTATTCGCTTCTAATGCCATATGTTAAGAAAATGTATGTTACTCAAATTTACGAAATGTTTGATGGTGATGCACTATTTCCAATAATCAAAGAAGATGAATGGAACCTAACTAAAAGAGAAGGAAAAGACGTAATTCCTGGAACAAAAATAGAATACGAATATTTAGAGTATGAAAGAAAATAAAGGAATGATGTTTATGAATGAAAAAGATGATCAAGCAATGGATGAATCTATAGAAGAATTATCTTCAATATTAGGTTGGCAAGCAGGTAGTCGAAAAAAAGAGCCACCTGCAAAAGAAGCGTCTCAAAAAGATAGAACAAAAATGTTAAAAGAAAAGATTCAAGAAGATTTTAAATCTGGCAGAAGATACACAAGTAGCAACCAACCTGATATTACTAAGCCAAGTTTTGATGAAATGAAAGACTTTGATAAATTAAACAGTGGAGAAAGACATAGATTTTTAAGAAGATATTTTGCATATTTTCTTATGGCATATGGAAAAGATATAGAAGAAATACTTAAACAAGAAAGGGCTACTGGAAAAATGCCTAAACCAAAAGCTGATGAAGAAAAAGATAGATAAGTTATAACAAAAAAGACTTTGAGTAAATCTCAAAGTCTTTTTTTGGCTCCTCTTGTTGGACTCGAACCAACGACCTATCGGTTAACAGCCGAGCGCTCTACCAACTGAGCTAAAGAGGAATATTTTTCAAAGCAAGTTTATTTTAGCTATAATTTTATAAAAAAGCAATAGTTTTATATAAAAAAAGTTTTAAAAACCTCACAAAAGTTGATAAATGGGCCAAGAGATGTTATAATTAATTGGTATTTTATGGTAACTAGGAAACCTAGTCTGTCAAGTGAACAGGAGGTGAAATTTGTGGAGTTCTACAAATTGTCTGAGGTTTGGCTAGGTGAACTGTCGTTTCTCATTCGGGATGAAAGTGGTTTTTTAATCCTTAAAGAGATGGATGCTTATGATTTTCTGATTTCGGAGGTGCCCGGCTATAGGGCATTTAGCTCAGGAGCATCATACTTTGATGGAACAAAGAAGTGCGTTTACAACGACAACGATTTCGGGAAAATCTTTGTTAAGGAAAAACGTCATATTCCGGAGGACATGCTTACAGATGAAGAAAAGGTAACTGATACTATAAGTGAAAAACGTTTAGTGCAGTTGCGTGGACTCATCTACAGTAACACCGCGTTTTGACCTTAAAAGGAAACCAAAATACGCAAAAAGAGCTTGGGGAGATTGCATCTCCCTTCGCTCTTTTTTATTTTAAAGACTGATTGGTCAAATAAATTGAAATTAAAATTAATTAATGATATTCTAATAAAGAATTAGAATAAAATAAAAAAAGAGGTAAGAATTTTATGGATAAACCAAAGTTAGAATATAATAAAAACATTACTGAATTTTTTAATATTAAGGACTTAATGCAAAATGCTTATGATAAATATCCTGACAATGTTGCTTTTATTATAAAGAATCCAGATAAAACTTATAAAGAAATAACTTATAAAATGCTTGAAGAAATTGTTAAAGGTTTCGGTCAAGGAATGATAGATAAAGGATATAAAGGAAAAAGAATTGCAATTATAGGCAAAAACAGATATGAGTGGATGGTTGCATATATTGGAACTATTAATGGTGTTGGAATTTCAGTTCCTTTAGATAAAGGTCTAACTGAGGCTGAAATAGAAACATCACTTATAAAAAGTAAAGCAGATGCAATTATTTATGAAAAAGGCTACGAGCAAACTATTGAAAAACTAAAAGATAAAACTAATTTAAAAGAATTAATATGTATGGATGATGATACATCTCATACTAAAATGAGCGATATTATTGAAGAAGGAAAAAAGGCAATTAAAGAGGGAAAAAGAGAATATATAGATAGTAAAATAGATAATGATGCTATGAACATTCTTCTATTTACTTCAGGAACTACTTCAGCAGCTAAAGCTGTTATGCTTTCACATAGAAATATAGCTTCAAATATTTATGCACTTATGATAGCTGAAGACATTAGAACTTCAGATACCAATATAGCATTTTTACCATACCACCACACGTTTGGAAGTACAGGACAACTATTATTTTTAGCTTGGGGCGCAAGAAGCTGTTTCTGTGATGGATTAAGACATGTTCAAGAAAATTTAGTTGAATATAAAGTTACAAGCTTTGTATGTGTGCCACTTCTAATAGAAACAATATACAAAAAAGTTTGGGAAAAGATTAGAAAAACAGGACAAGAAAAGAAAGTAAAATTTGGTTTAAAGCTTTCTAAATTCTTATTAAAATTCAAAATAGATGTAAGAAGAAAGTTATTTAAAGAAATTATAGATCAACTAGGTGGATTAAGATGTGTTGTAAGTGGTGCATCTCCATTAGATCCAGAAGTTTCTGAAGGATTACTTGATTTTGGTATTCCAGCAGTTCAAGGTTATGGTTTAACTGAATGCTCTCCTGTTTTAGCAGGTGAAAATATTAAGATACATAGAAAAGGTTCTACTGGATTTGAAATGCCAAATGTAGAAATTAAAATATTTGAACCAAATGAAGAAGGAATAGGTGAACTAATAGCAAGAGGACCAAACATTATGCTTGGTTATTATGAAAATGAAGAAGAAACCAATAAAGTAATTGTAGATGGTTGGTTCCATACAGGAGATTTAGCATATAGAGATAAAGATGGATTTATATTTATTACTGGTAGAAAGAAAAATGTTATTGTTCTAAAAAATGGTAAAAATGTTTACCCAGAAGAGATAGAAACTTTAATTTTAGGACTACCATATGTTTCAGAAGTAATGGTATTTGGTAATCCAAAAGATGATGATTTAGTTGTTTCTGCTAAGATTGTTTATAATAAAGATTATAGAAAAAATAACTGGCATGATTTAACAGATGAGCAAGTACATGAGCTTATTTGGAATGATGTTAAAGATATTAACAAAACTATGCCAACTTATAAACATGTTAAAAATATAATTACGACTGATGAAGAAATGATAAAAACCACAACTGTAAAAGTAAAAAGACAAGAAGAAATGAAAAAGATACAAGAAGAAATGAAAAATCAATAAAATAACTAAAGCACTTTAAGTTCAAAACTTTAAGTGCTTTTTTATTGACATGAAAAACCTAACAATTATATAATGAGCTCATAAAAGAAGCAGGAGGTAAAAAATGCCTGATTTAAAAAAGATTATCGTTGTAAAAAGAGATGGTAAAAAAGTCGCTTTTGATAGAGCTAAAATCGCTTTGGCTATAAAAAAGGGATTTGATAGTGTAAAATTGGAAAGCGGTGAAAATAAATATACAGAAAAAGATATTAATAATACATTTAATAAAGTTTTACAAAAAATAGAAGAATTAAATCCAGAAAGATTAAAAATAGAAGAAATACAAGACTTAATAGAAGATGCTTTAAGAGAAGGATATGAGGATGTTTATGAATCTTTCTCATCATACAGAGAAAGAAGAAATCAATCTAGAAAACTATTCTTTGATGAAAAGAAACAACATAAGTTTTTAAAAGCTATAGAAAACTTAGGAAGCATCGAAGATGAAAAGCATTTAAGTTCTACTGCTATGGGAAGAATGCTTAGTTATGGTCAAACTGTATCTAATGAGTTTTCAAAATCATATTTAATAAAAAGAAAATTTGTTGAACCACATGAAAGTGGTGAAATTTATATTCATGACTTAGATTATTATCCAATGGGAACTACAACAAATTGTCATATAGATTTAACTAAACTTTTCCAAGATGGATTTTCAACAGGATATGGATATTTAAGAGAACCAAATAATATTATGACTTATTCTATTTTATCTGCAATTGCTATTCAGGCAAATCAGAATGATCAGCATGGAGGACAAAGTATTCCAGAACTAGATTATTATTTTGCACCTGGTGTAGTTAAAACATTTAAAAAAGAATTTAGACAAACTGTATATGATTTCTTAGACTATTCAGACTTTGGAATATTCGCAGCAGTAAATGGAATGGAAAGAGAAATAGATAAAATTACAACAATCAAGTTTGATGTATCAATATTTAACGCTTATTGTAGAGAATCTGAACAATTAAAAAGATTTTTTAGGATAGCATATGATAAAGCTTTAAAGAAAACAGAAGACATTGTATATCAATCAATGGAAGCTTTTATTCATAATTTAAATACAATGCGTTCAAGAGCAGGAGCTGTTTTACCTAATACAACAGTAAATATAGGTACAGATACTTCTCCAGAAGGAAGAATGATTACCAAAAACTTTTTAAAAGCTCTAGAAAAAGGAATAGGAAAAGATCAAAAACCACTATATCCTAAAACTATATTCAAAGTTAAAAATGGAATTAACTTTGATAAAAAAGATCCAAATTATGATTTATTAAAATTAGCATGCAAAGTAGATAGTAATACTCAACTTATTATTTATTCATTCTTAGATGCTAAATTTAATAAAGTGGGATTTAATAAAGAAGATCCTGATTCAGAAGTTGCTTACTTAGCAAGCTCGATACGTATATATGAGAACTGCTTTGATAAAACAAAATCTACATCTATAGGAAGGGGTAATTTATCAACTGTAACAATTAACTTACCTCGTTTAGCTATTAGACATAAAAATGCTAATGGTAAATTAGTTATTCAAGAATTCTTAAATGAAATAGATAAAGAAATGGAACTAGCCAAAGATATGCTTCTTGAAAGATATGAGTTCCAAGCAGACAAAAGAGTTTATAATTTCCCATTCTTAATTGGACAAGGAAACTGGATGGATTCTGAAAAATTAAA
>OCVV012859132.1_pt1 | contig 13274 bp, 7 predicted proteins | sample 1539721 | NCBI WGS metagenome assembly OCVV01 (sample SAMN02144230, study PRJEB22623) | gut metagenome | biome: sheep rumen | host: Ovis aries | place: New Zealand
GGCGACTGTATGCCAAAGCCCAGCGAATGATGCAAACGACTGAGAAAAACCCATAAGCGTGTCAGCTGATTCATATTATCACTATTCTTTTATGTATGCAATGCGCGGTAACCAGCAGGGGTGATACCATAGTATTTTTTAAAATTACGGCGGAACGTGCTATCCTCATAGAAGCCAGAACGTGTACCAACCTCTTTAGAGGATAATGTCCGATCGGACAAGAGCAGATGAGCAGCAAACTCCACCCGCTTCTGGTTCAAGTAGTCCAAACGTGTATTCGTACTTGCAAACTGCTGAATGAGCTTAGTTGATATACGTCGATTATATCCTGCCTGTTCCATCACCATGTCGATGTTCGCCATCGGGTTAAGGTAGATTTTCTGTTCATCGATGACGCGCTCCATTTCAAGGAAACTCTGAAGGTCAGCATTCTCCGTATCCTGAGACTGCGCCGCGATAGCAGGCTTGATGGCCTCTACTATCTTCTGCTTCTGCTCCAGCGAACTGATTACATTCTTCAGGTCACGGTTCTTGCTCTGTATCCGACGCATGAAGAAGACAAGGACTGCCAGCACAACCAGAATGAATACCACTATGACACAAAGGATGATGACACGACGCTGCTGAAGAGCAATCTCACCGTCTTTCTCCTGCGACTCAAACTTCTCGGCATACTCCATGGCTTTCTGCTGCATATCCCGGGCATTCAGCGAATCGGTAAGCACCGAGGCGCGCCGGCTTAAGTTATATGCCTCTTGATACCGTCCCAATCCCATATTGTAGTCCTCGGCCTCGTGAAGCAGACTAACATATTGCCGATTGATGGTATCAGCCTGCTGACGGCACCGAGCCAAGTAGTCCTCCGTCACCTGCAGCCCCTCTGCATACCTGCCAGAAAACTTAAAATAAGTCTTGAGTCGCTGCCCTTTGTTCTGTTTCCCGTATGGAGTTTGCCAATAGAGAGCGGCATAACGGTCGGCACTGTCTCTCCCCGCCTGCCCCTTCTCCGATAGTTTGGCAAAGGCACCTGCTATCATGGCATAGGCCTGTCCGCGCAGCATGTCTGCACTACCACCATGAATAGTGTCGAGAACGGCAAGGGTAGTACGGCATGAGGAGATGCCTTCCTCCATTGCCTGGTCGTTAACGTGGGCTGTAGCCACCGTCAGAGCCATCGTAGCCAGTTTCGTGCGTTCCGCATCCTTCAGCTGACTGTTTCTTAAAGCGCTCACCTTCTCCATACCCTCGTTCATCCTTTCCCATGCGTGCTGCTTATCACCCATATCGTAGTAACTCATACCGATAAGCATCGTGAAATCTGCCTCCATGATGGGGTTACCTATCTTCCGGGCCAGTCCGATGCCTTCAATAGCATTACTGATACACTCCTCATGGTTTCCTACTGGCAACATCAGTCGTGTCATCCACTGCAGCACCTGTGCGCGAACGGTATCGTTCTGTTGCACGTATGGGGTCTCGTATGCACGGCGTACATTATCAATGGCAAGCAGGCGGTCAACCGTCCCTTGATAGATACGCGCACGTGTATAATAATAGGTGTGCGCTGCCAACTCACCTTTCTCATAGAGTGAGTCGAGCATCCAGAAAGCCTGCGTAGTATCCGTTTCGCCTATTTTCTCTATCTGCTGTGTCGTACTGTCGCTCAGCGGTCCGTCTGTTTTCACGAGTCCCTCCCCTCGTTTTTCACATGCTGCGACCAACAAGAGGAAGAAAACAACAAGTAAAGGGTATTGAAGATTTTCTTTCATTGTCAATTCTATTTTGCCTACAAAGATAGGTATTTTTTTACCAAAATCACACATTTTGTGCAAAAATGCCTGCTCAGTGTACAAAAACGCCTGTAAAATAATTAAGAACATAACGCTTTAATTTCGTATCTTTGCACAAACTATAAATATGAACAAGTGATACATAACTTCTACAAGCTATGGCTACGACACTGATTTTCCTACAACTACTCATCGTCCTGGCAATGATTTTCATCGGTGCCAAAGTGGGCGGTATCGGACTTGGCATCTATGGCATGGTAGGGGTTTTCATACTCGTATTCGGTTTCGGACTGGAACCAGGAGTTATACCCATTGATGTCATGCTCATTATTGTAAGCGTCATTACTGCGTCAGCAGCACTACAGGCAGCAGGCGGACTGGACTATATGGTCAATGTGGCAGTACGCTTCCTGAAAAAGCACCCCAGCCGAATTACTACCTTTGTCAGTATTGGCATCGGTTATCTCATCGTAACATTCATATACTAAAAACATACGACTATGACAGATCAGAAATTCAGAGTCGAGTCCGACCTATTAGGAGAACTCAAAGTCCCTGCCGATGCCCTTTATGGTGTACAGACCCAGCGTGGCATCAACAACTATCACATCTCGCGCAAGACGATGTCGATGTACCATGACTTCATCATTGCCATTGCTTACGTGAAGCTGGCAGCAGTGGAAACCAATCATACCCTCGGAGTTATCAACGACGAGATAGCAGGAGCCATCAGTCAGGCTTGCCACGAAATCATTGACGGCAAGTGGCATGAGGATTTCCCCATTGACATGGTGCAAGGGGGAGCCGGAACCTCTGTAAACATGAATGCCAACGAGGTTATTGCCAACCGTGCCCTCGAAATCATGGGCCACGAAAGAGGCGAATACCAATACTGCCTGCCCAACGATCACTGCAACTGTGGACAGTCAACCAACGATGTTTATCCTACCACCATCCGCCTGGCACTCATCCGCATGAACAAGAAACTGGTGGCAGCACTGACAGGACTCATCAGTGCCTTCCGCTATAAGGGTGATGAGTTTAAGGACTGCATCAAGATGGGACGCACGCAATTACAAGATGCCGTGCCCATGACCAGCGGACAAGAGTTTAACGCCTACGCCAACAACTTGGAGGAAGAAATCCTGAATCTGGAGCGCAACGTAAAACTGTTGCTCGAAATCAATATGGGCGGAACAGCCATCGGTACGGGTTTGAATGCCGTGCCGGGATTTGCCAAACTATGTGCTGCCAACCTCTCGAAACTCACCGGCGAGGCCTTTGTCTCAGCAGCCGACTTGGTGGAGGCCACCCCTGACACCGGAGCATACGTCAGTTATTCGTCTGCCCTGAAGCGTCTGGCTGTCAAGCTCTCAAAGATCTGTAACGACCTGCGCCTGATGGCTTCCGGACCACGTTGCGGTTTGAACGAAATCAACCTCCCGCCCAAGGCTCCCGGATCCAGCATCATGCCGGGCAAGGTGAACCCCGTCATCCCGGAGGTAGTCAATCAAGTTTGCTTTAAGGTCATCGGCAACGATACCACCGTAAGCTTTGCCGCAGAGGCTGGCCAACTGCAACTCAATGTTATGGAACCCATCATCACAGAATCGTTGTTCGAGAGTCTGATATGGCTGAAGTGCGCTATCCGGACACTAACGGAGGAATGCGTACTGGGCATCACCGTGAATAAGGAGCGTTGCATGGAGATGGTGAAGAACTCTATCGGCATCGTTACCGCTCTCAACCCCTACATCGGCTACAAGACTTCTACAAAGGTAGCCAAAGAAGCCCTTGAGACCAACCGTTCTGTTTACGATATCGTACTCGAGAAAGGGCTTATGACTCAAGAAAAACTTGACGAGGCTCTTGATCCCAAAAACATGTTAATATCTCACAACTATACTGCAAAATAAAAGACCTATGAAACGATTACTGCTACAAGCACTGACTACCCTATTCATGTTCCTTATCAGCGGAACAGTCTGGGCTGACGACTTCACCGTGGAGCGCGCCGTCAATATAGATCAACTCGATTCCTGGGCTGACATCAGCAAGTTCCAGTGGCAGGTGATAGATCACGGCATCCAGGACAACCGTGAGGAAATGGATGCGCTGAAGACGCTGTTCTTTGATCCTGCACCTAAAGACACCGTGGGCTTCTACAAGCAAATCTATAAAGCCCGCGACAACCAGTACATCGTGCTGCGTCTGGACAAGGCTCAGGGCAACCGGCCTTTCTACGTGCGCGTGACAAGTATACAAAACACGGAAGATCCCTCACAGAACTCGTCGCGACTATATGCCGCCGAAAACTACGTCTACATCATGCCGCCCATCGGAGAGACGCAGCTGGAAGTGAAGATATGGCCGCAGGGCGTAGGCGAGGAGATGGCTAAGACCTTCACCTTCAACGGTCACAGCTACGGTTCGGTGTCGCTGCGCTCCGTGATGCTCGACAAGAGCCGCATCGTGCCAGGCAACTACGACCTTCAGCTCATCTATTACGACGAAGAGACCGAGAAGAGCGACACCTCTTATATCAATAGCCTGGTGACCGACAAGCTCTACACCTTCTATACCTACAACAAGGGAAACCTCGTGGAGGCATACATGCGCTGCGATGGTTTCAAGCGCATCAAGCTGAGACCCGAATGGTGGGCCGTGGATGTCGTGACACATGTGAACGACAACTCCGCGACGGTGATGTCAGGACCGGAAATGCCCTTCCGCCAGCACAAGCGACTGGATGCACCTAATCCCACTTATCTTGATTCGCGCCTCTTCTCCCACCACGACACGCTGTGGGTGAACCTCTATTTTAACAACGTTCGTTCTACGGACATAGACGGACTAACCATGCACGCCGTGCGCGCCGACTTCGACAACACTCCTGTGGGCGAACAATGTCTGACGTGGGGCAAAGACCCTGTCACCGGCCGAATCTACGTGCTGACCGACGGTGAGCCCGCCACCATTGAGTGTTATCACGACGGTTTTCTGCCAAAGCTCTGCCTCTATCCAGGATCCTACGACCACATCACAGGCATCATCAGCCGCGAGTCGGAAGAGGTAGATATTTACCTGGAATCGATTGCCGCGCCCATCACGTCGCCCACTGTAACTTCAGCGATTCTCTCCACGCTGTCACCCACCATCGACTATCGTGGCGGCAAGTATTATTGTGACATACAGGAGACCGATATCTTCCCGATACCACTGACGGAGACCGTCTATTATGACGAATATGCCTCGCACAAAGACACCGCCAAGGTGGCTAATGGCATGGAGTACTTCAATTATGCAGCCATGGAGGTGGCCATCGTTTCACCTAATAATGTGCCGTTCAACAGCGTTGTATCGCTGAAGAAGGCAGATAGTCCTGAGGAGAATGAAATCAAGAAAGACAACCTAACTGGCGACACGAGGACTATCTACCACCAGCTGTACGACTACAGCTACTGGACCACACGTTTCGACTTGTGCGGGTATCTTGATGTAAACACGTCGGGGCGTCCCGCTGTGGCCTTCAGCGATAAGGAAGTACGTCAGTTGCCTATTCTTGCCAACATCTTTTTGGACTTGGGACAGCTGAAGAAGGATCTGGAAAAATCTAACGAAGAGATGACAGACCCAAAAGATGCTGGCTCTGAAGCCGAAAAAAAGGCTAGCGGGATAATGCCTAATGGTGCCACCAGTTTCAACGCCAGAATTCCTTTTGCCCCACCAGCGTTTATGAGATTCGGATTTGAAATGGATTTTTTCAAGGCGAAGAAGATTTCGTGCTATGTTTCAGCGTCGTATGGAATAATGTACGATGTTCTCGACAAGAAGAATAGTCTAGATGATAAGGAGGGAAAGACGAAGGCCGTAACGCTAGGTTCGGCTGATGACTATGGTGCGGTTGACGTGACCTCAAACACATTGGATATCTTCAACGAGGAAAAAGAAAATAATTTCTTTTCCCCAAAGATCGTGTGCAACGCCTATATAGAATCGTATGGCAAATTTGGCATCCCGTTGAACGGGGTATTAAAAAAGGGATCAGGTTGGGGACAGTTCTTATTGCCCGGCTTCGATTTCGTGGAAGAGGTCAGCCTACGTGCCGAGGCTAATGCTTCTGTATCGCTCAATCTCGATGTCATTCAAATGATTATCACGCTCGCCGCCGGCGATAAGGTTACTAAATTTTTTAATTCCTCATGGGGTAAAGCCTTAAGGGAGTTTGTTCTTCCGCTGAAGGCTACGTTCACTGCTGGCGTAGGCGGCAACGCAACGGCAGGTATATTCTCGTTCTACAATACGAAGGATAAAATCTGGTTCTGGGAAAATCATCTTTTCGCCGCTAAACTCAGTGGTCAGATATATGGTAACGCCCAGATAAAAGCTAAGGTTAATGCCTTTAGTCTCGCAAGCGCTGAGGCTGGATTCAGTTTTGGTGCTGGCATCAATTTCAAATTAGCCGCAGGGTGCCGCATGGACTTCAGAAACGCCTTCTGGGGCTGTGCCTATAGTTGGTGGGCTGGTGCGGGACTTTACTACAAGCTGAAGGCCTTGGGATGGAGCAAGTTTTGGGAAAAATCGTGGGGTAAGAGTAGGCTAGCACCTGAGTTTAAACTTATCAAACCGACGAATTTCAAAAACCCGTTCCATAAGAATTTCAACTACTACATGAGCGATGACGACGAACCAAATAAGAGTGCCGCCAGAAGATTCTTCCGAACGGCTAACGCCGACCTGCCTGGTTCGTTCGTTACTGATGCTGTAGATTTCAACCAACCTGTGTCGTTCATTGCCGGTGGCGACAGCATCATCTATCAAGGAAACTACGAAGACCCCAACGACAATTGCGTCGAAGTGGCATCAACGGGCGCTCCCATCTATCTGTCTGACTTTCGTAAGGGGGGCTGCACCGACTATGATGCAGCTTCCATTCCTGGCACCGACTTGGTGGTGCTGGAGCAGGCTACAGCCAAGATATCCGAAGAAGACCTGACGGACAGTCTCCATTTGGACGAAACCGTGAATCGCGCCAGCCGCGTCTATAGCATCTATTACACCAAGAAAAAGACAGGTACGAAGTGGTATACTCCCAAGCCCATCTACAGTTCTACCGAAACCACTTCTTTCCGCCCCCGTGTGGCACTGGCAGAGAATGGTACCGGCGTAGCCATCTGGCAGGAAGGACTCATCTACAAGACCAGTGGGATAGCATCAGAAGACACCGTACAGTTGAGCGACCTCGTAATGAAAGGTCAGCTGATGATGTCTCGTTTTGATGGTAATGAAACATGGTCGGATCCGGTTCCACTAATGGCTGTCGATGAAAACTGCTCGCTGAACGACTACCGCGTCGCCTACGACGGTTCAACGGCATTTATCGTTGCACGCAGGGGTCTCAACAAAGAAACCGCCGAGAATATCTGTATGACTGTCGATGCCGGCAACAATATTGCGATGCACGACATGGTGCAGACCAACGAACTGATGCATTTGCGTCGCATAGGCACCAATAATGTCCTTGCCTGGGCAACAATGGCCGACTCGACGAACAACACCTCAGAGTTCCGCGTGATGAGCTACGGTATGGACGGCAAGCCCAACAATAACATCAACACCTCGCTCTTCCTGAATAAAACTAAGGTGGAAGACTTCCGCATCGTGCCAGACCTGGAGGCCAAGTCGCTGAGCAACGTCGCTGTGCTTTGGAGTGAGACGAAATTCATCAACGACACCACAGAGGTACGCCTGATGGCTTCGCGCCTAGTTCCCAACAGAGACGGCAGTTTCGGTTTGGGAACTCCCATCACTGCTGTTTGTTTGAAAAACGGCAACAACATCTATAACTTCGACGGTTATATGACCAAAGAGAAGATTCAGGTGTGCTATGTGGCTGTTGACAGTCTGGGCAACTCGCAGTTGAACAAGACGGCAACCTATTTCGACAATGCCTTCAACTACACAGTGACGTACGACACCGATAACAATCAGGGCTTCCAGTGCGACAAGGACGAGATCACACTGCTCATCACCGTCAACAACTACGGCACATCGACCATCAACGAGTGTGTTCTGGAGGTAAACGGCAATCAGTATAAGCTGAACATAACTGTTCCTGCCGGTGGCTCAGCTCAGGAGCGTGTCACCTTGCCTTATGAAATAGGTACAGGCGTGAACACCACCATGCTCGTCAAGTATGACGACGTGCTGGGCATACAGAAACAGTCCTATTCCCGCTTCCTGGCACGCCGGGCAGCCCGTCGTAACGGCAACTACCGTAGGTCGGCTGAGGAAAAGGCTGAGGATGCTGCCTACGAGCAGAAAACCCAGACGTTCTACCCCTATCATCCACGCCTGGAGAGCTTCGTAGTGGCACAGCGTGTTGACAAGAATGGCGACAACCACATCACCATCTGTGTGCGCAACTACGCACGACGCCAGTCGAAGAAAGACGTCGCCTACATCGTAGGTCTCAAGGAAAATGCCCACAGCCCCGTGGTTGCCATCGGTGCTGGTGAAGGTAAGATCCAGTACGACACCAAGATGATATTCAATACGCCCGAAGAGGTGAAGGCCGACGGTGGATGTATGCACGATTTCGGCAGCTACCGTGCTGGCTACGTCACCATCACTGTTCCCAATGTCACGGAGAAAAAGGAAATGTACGTTGGTGCTACGCTGGTCTATAAAGACCCCAAGTCGGGCTGGTATATGGAACTCACTCCTGACACCCGTTCTGTCTGCAAGAATGGCATGGTTACGCTCTACCCGTCAGCGGAGGTAGTGTCTGTGAAGAAGATTCACAACAACGACGACGAGGGAACTCACATGCGCGTCAGCCGTCAGGGAGGAAACTTATTGGTGAAAGGTGCCAAACCTCGTCAGCAGGTACGCCTCTATCAGGCCAATGGTACCATCATTGCCCGCCAACAGGCTAACGACAATGGACAGACAACTTTCACTGCTCCTGTCAGTGGCGGTATTGGTCTGGTTTCTACTGACAATGAGACCGTGAAGTTCTTCTATTGATAATTGAGTAATCGTCGTAAGACGCTTTTACAAAGCGAAGCGACTAAAAGAATTGAGAGTTGACAATTGATAATTATGATTACCTTCAGAAATTGAATATGATGAAGAAGAGTTTATTAACAGCCATGCTGATGGCTATGACAGCCACTGGCGCTATGGCACAGACCCAGCCCGAACCCTGGGACGGCTCGATATCGGGTAGTTTGAAGAAAAGCGATAAGACTATCTTTATTGATTGTCCTGCCGACCTTGCCGCACTGCATAAGCTGTGGAATGATTATGACGATGGCGACCAAGGTTATAAAGGATGGACCATCAAGCTGAGGGCCGACCTTGATATGAACAAGATCAACTTCAATGACCATACCATCGGATGGGACGACGGCCACAAGTTTGGCGGAACATTCGACGGCCAAGGGCACATCATCCGAAACCTGAAAATTGAAGGAAATGACAACAATCGTGGACTCTTCGGCAAGATGGACAACGGCAGAGTCAAGAACCTCAAACTGGTGAATGTGGACATCCGTTGCGGCGATGGTGACGACTGTCACATAGGAGCTATATGCGGCAGAATGTACAATCGCAGCACCATCGAACATTGTGCCGTGGTAGGAGGAAGCGTGAGACAGTATGAAAATGGTAACGACGAGTTTGGCGCCATCTGCGGCTATATGACCAACAACCACAACAGCATAGAATACTGCTATAGCGACATCACCGTGGAAGCAGACGGTCAGGTCGGTGGACTGGTGGGCAAGATAGAGAAGGCAGACGGTAGCAACACCTCGGGCATCTATCACAGCTACTTCAGCGGAAAGGTCATCCATCATGGCAACAAATTCTTCGCTTCCATTGCCGGTGAGCGTTATAGTCAGATTCTGCAGAATAATTTCTACCTCTACCGCGATGATGGTGTGAAAGGCACTGGCTGGGATGGAGGCAGCTCCGACCCCAGCGGTGCCGAAATCAAGCCGTGCACGGAGGAAGAGCTGAAGCAACCCTTGCTGTTTAGTATATATAATGATAAATACACCCTTGAGAGTGATGAGTATGTCTATCCCTTCGACGGCTATCCCGAGCTGAAGGTGTTCCTACGCTATGATGTCGGCGACAGCTTCTATGTGACGAATGCGGGACACATGGGCGAAAATACTGCCGACTCCATTCCCGGACATGTCAGAATCGTGAAGAACGACAAAAGCCCCTTTACTGTAACCCTCGAGAAGGCAGGCGCTGCTACGTCAGCAACGGACTTCGTCGTCAACGAAACCTTCACACCATACTTCAACGACCAGCAACTGCTCAAGACCGTCGGACTCGGAGCCAACGTCTTCCAAGACCTTGGCGAGGTGAACACCGTCACCATACCAGCTGCCGTCGATTCCGTAGCCACTCCACAACGCCATCAGGTACAGAATGCCTTCATTCTGAACGGTGACGCATCACAGGGTGCCGTAAAGGACAACGTCCTCTATAGTCTGAAGACTAAATACCTCCTCACGGCACCGAAGTCACTCACGACGATGACCATCCATCAGGAACTGGCAGATAGCATAGCCGACTACGCCTTCGAGAATATGACGGCACTGAAGACGCTCTATGTCGATACCTACACACCTGCAGGAACGCTGGTGGACGACAAAAATAATAAAGCACCCACCATGAAGTTTCAGGGCGATAAGAATACCGTCTTCTACGGTTGTCCGGACGACCTCGACGTCTATATCAAGGACGGCACCTTCAACCAGCTCGTCTATGGCCAACTGGCCCCGAAGGGATATGGTTATGGTTATAGCAATGCCGACGTATGGAAACTGTTCGTCGGCTACTATGAAGACGAGGAAAACCACATGTTCCCCTACTTCCCCATCAGTCGTAACGAGGGCGGCATGTCCACCATGATACTGGGCTATCCAGTGGAACTGCCTGAGGGAGTAACAGCATGGTGGGCTACCTCACTCAGCAACGGCAATGTCAATCTGCAGAAATTAGGCACACAGATAGTACCTGCCCTGACACCCGTTCTTCTAACCTATGAGGGCACCGGACCGCTCTACCTTACGCGCTACACCGGACCCAACCCAGGTAACGTCAATGATTATGAAAACAATCTCTTCAAGGGCAGTGTTGATCCAGGTGGCCACAATATGACATCATCCGAACTGATGAGTAACTTTTTCACGTTAGGCCGCCCTGCAGGCGACGACAGCTACAATCATTTGGGCTTCTATCAATATCACCCCAAGAACAACATACTGCCCGCTTATGTCGCCTGGCTTGCCAACAATGACATACCTTCAGAAATGCGGTTGCTGGCTAATTTCAACGACGATGCCACACTGATTAACAACAGCACGCTTAAGCCATCACTCAACGGCGAGAAGCAAGTGTACACCATGCAGGGCATTCGCATCGACCCGTCAACCATGCGCAAAGGCAACATGTATATCGTGAATGGCAAATTGGTAATCAATCGATAAAAAGACAACAGCTATGAAAAAGAAAACATATATATCACCCCTCTGCAACATCGTCAACGTCCCACAGATGACATTACTCAGTGGCTCGCCTAATACAAACGTTCCCTACGATCCCAAGATAAATACAGGCGAAGCCCTGTCACCGTTCCTGGAGACAGACGAATTCAACGACATTGAAAAACTGTTGAACTGATAACAAACAAAAAAGCCCTGAAGATATTGCATCCTCAGGGCTTCTTTTAAAAAAAGTGGCGGCCTCCTACTCTCCCGCATTGCATTGCAGTACCATCGGCGAGACGCAGCTGGAAGTGAAGATATTGCCTCAGGTCGTCACCCGCATCATGGGTGTTGACCCGCTGATAGGTATGGCTACCGGCAGTATGCCCATGACAGGCGGACACGGCACCGTTGCCGGTTTTGTGAGTGTTCTGGAAGGAATGGGACTGAAAGGAGCAGGAACTGTCGGTATGGCTGCTGCCACCTTTGGGAACTCCATACCCTTGCACTCCCGCTAATAGTCATCCTCGTATCGCAGGTGCTCATGATGGCACTGTTTGTTTACTGGGTAGCATTCCCCCTGTTAGGCCGAGACTACGATGCTGCCGTGCTTGCCGACCTCATCAACACGGCTGTTATCACCCTCTTCCTGAACATGATATAATAGCAGCTCTTTATGCCGGCGGAACGTGCTATCCTCATGAAACCGGAAGACTCCCCAATCTCTTACCGATCAGCATCATGAAGTCAGCCTCCATGATGGGGTTATCCAGTTTCAACCCTCCAACCTTCACTCTTTACGGAGAATAAAGAGGAAGTAAAGAGCTACCAACATAGAAGTGAAATCTACTATCGGCTGCACCCACATACAGCCGAACAAGGGCCATAGTGAGTTCATGACTATGAGCAGGGGAATGTCGACCACTCCTTTGCGCAGGATACTGCAGATAAGTGCCTGACGCGAACGCTCCATAGCTTGAAAGAGCGTGATGGCGGGATAGCACACAGCCATAAACGGCATGGCAACCACCTGTATGCGGAGAAATGGCACGGTGTATGATACCGTCATCGGCTCCTGTGTGAACAGCATTGCCAATGGGTATGCTCCGATTTCATAGACCGCGAAGCACAACAAGGCAAAACAGAATGAAATGATGCAGCCGCATCGGAACACACGATTGCGCCTGTAGGCGTTGCCCGACGAATGGTTGTAGGCCAGCAACGGCAAGATGCCTTGCGAAAGTCCGATAGTAAAGTAGAGCGGCAGATAGTCGAGCCGTTTCACAATGCCAAGGGCTGCTGTTGCCTCGGTATTATACTGAGCCACAAAGTATGTCAGGGCTGCTACAGCAAGCACCGTCAGCATGTATTGTACTGATGAGGGGAAGCCCACTTTGATAATTTTGCCTATATAGCAGCTGGCATAGCGCAGCAGACGTGGTGCAAAGGTCAGCACACCTGCCTGTCGGTGACGGTAGATAACTGCCAGCAGCCACAATACCGACACCGTGTTTGATACAGCCGTAGCGATGCCCGCTCCGGCAATGCCCAAATTGCCCATACTCGGCAATATGAGTATGGGGTCTAGCACGCAATTCAATAATCCTCCTGCCGAGAGGGCGGTGGAAGCCTGGAGTGCCATGCCTTCGGCTCTGACCAGATTGGCAAGCACGAGGTTCATGATGACGGGTATGCCGCCTACGGTAATCACCCAGTACGCATATTCCCGGGCGGGTCCAAGGGTGCGTTCGTTGGCACCGATGAAACTCAGTAGTGTGTCGCCACACAAAGGAAAGAGCAGACAGCAGGCCAATGCCAGCATGATGCCCATCCAGAAGGAGACTGACGCCACCCGTTGCGCTCCTGTATAATCGTGCTTGCCCAGATGATTGGAGAACTGGCTCCCGCCGCCTACTCCTGGCAGGTTGCCAATGGCGGTCAGCATCAGATAGAGGGGTAGCACAATCGTAGCAGC
>OCVV012875871.1_pt1 | contig 13265 bp, 10 predicted proteins | sample 1539721 | NCBI WGS metagenome assembly OCVV01 (sample SAMN02144230, study PRJEB22623) | gut metagenome | biome: sheep rumen | host: Ovis aries | place: New Zealand
GTGCTGGTGAATTTCCTGCTTGCCCTGTTCATCTACTCAATGATTCTGTTCTACTGGGGCGATACCTATATCCCGGTAAAAGACATGACACTGGGTATGAAGTTCAACCAAGAGGCAAAATCGTATGGTTTCAAGGATGGCGATATCCTTGTCGGCACAGAGAACGGTGCGTTTAAAGACTTCTCTGCAGACCTCTATCGCGACATCTCAGAAGCAAAGCGAGTGGATATCATCCGTAATGGAAAACAAATGAGTATCAGCCTCCCTGGCAATCTCAACCTTTTAGGCATGCTGAAGGCTGACCCCTCGTTTGTCCGCCCATTAATTCCAGCAAAGGTTGACAGCGTTGTACCAGGAACTCCTGCTGAGGGAATCGGTATCAAGGCTGGTGACAAAATTCTCGCTATGGATGGCAAACCTGTAGACTCTTATAACGAGTTTGTTGACCTGTTGGGACGACGACAGGATTTATTGGACACAGCGACATCAACAGCCGACAGCCTGAAGGCACGCACTGTCACTATCGTTTTCGGTAACGAGAGCAAGACAGACACGGCAACAGTCCAACTAACCCCAGATCTGAAACTCGGCTTTGTAGTAAATAGCATCCAAGGACTCTACAAACCCATCACTAAGGAATATGGATTCTTCGAAAGCATCCCTGCTGGTATTAAATACGGCTGGAACGTACTGGCATCCTATGTCAATGACCTGAAATACGTCTTTACTGCCGATGGCGCTAAGTCTCTTGGCGGATTTGGAGCAATAGGCAGCCTTTTCCCACCTATGTGGGACTGGTACATGTTCTGGAAGATGACCGCCTTTCTCAGCATCATTCTTGCGTTTATGAATATCCTGCCTATCCCAGCACTTGATGGGGGACATGTGCTCTTCTTGCTTTACGAGATGATTACACGCAGAAAGCCATCTGAGGAATTTATGATACGAGCCGAGTATGTGGGCTTTGGTATTCTCATTCTATTAATGGTGGTTGCTAACCTAAACGACATTCTTCGCTGGTTAGGCTATCTATAGCACCTATAGTAACTATAGTGACTATAGTACCTATATATAATATAATAAGGTACGCGAGAGACTGGATGAGTTAAATAATATTAAATCTTTAACTTATCCAGTTTCTTATTTTCCAGATTCAAGAGAAAAGCTGTACCTTTGCAGTCCGATTATTGGGGAGAGACTTAGAATCCCCGTGAACCGTGTGTAAATAGCGGTGTCTTTGGCCGGGCGCTGCGGTTTGTGAATCACGATTCAGCCGAAAGGCACAGACGTTAGACTGCTGCGGAGCGTTAGACTCTCTGCCGTGGTTATTGTTTGTGCATAAGAGAATAAGAACAAATGTTTTTTAGTAGTAAAATTTAAAAAGTAAAAATGGACACTTTAAGTTACAAGACCATTTCCGTATCAAAGGAAGCTGCTCGCGAGCAGAAAGAATGGGTGGTTATTGACGCTACCGATCAGGTAGTCGGCCGCCTTGCCTCTAAGGTTGCGAAACTGATTCGCGGAAAGTACAAGCCAAACTTCACTCCTAACCAGGATTGTGGAGACAATGTAATCATTATTAATGCAGCCAAAGTGAAATTCACTGGTAAGAAAGAGACTGACAAGGTATATACCCGTTATACTGGTTATCCCGGTGGTCAGCGTTTCAGCACTCCTGCAGAACTCCGTAAGACTACTTACGGTGTAGAGCGTTTCCTGAAACACGCCGTGAAGGGCATGCTGCCAAAGGGTCCCCTGGGACGCAGCCTGCTGAACAACCTCTATATTTACGAGGGAACTGAGCACAAGCATGAGGCTCAGAAGCCAAAAGCAATTGATATTAACCAGTATAAATAAAAAGATAGAAAATGGAAGTAATTAATGCAATCGGTCGTCGCAAGAGCTCAGTAGCTCGCGTTTACCTGAGCGAAGGCACAGGCAAGATCACGATTAATAAGAAGGATTTAACCGAGTATTTCCCTTCAGCTATCCTGCAGTACGTGGTTAAGCAGCCGCTGAACCTGCTCGAGGTGGCTGAAAAATATGACATCAAGGCAAACTTGGACGGTGGTGGTTTCACTGGTCAGAGCCAGGCTCTTCGTCTTGCCATTGCTCGTGCATTGGTAAAGGTAAATGAAGAAGACAAGAAAACTCTGAAGACCCAAGGTTTTCTTACTCGTGACTCTCGTGAGGTTGAGCGTAAGAAGCCAGGTCAGCCAAAGGCTCGTCGTCGCTTCCAGTTCAGTAAGCGTTAAACTGGACTAAGTTTAGTATCTAAACCTTTGGGACTCTGGCTAGGAATTCTAGTAAAACTAGTTCAACTAGACTACCCATTGGTTGGTCTAAAAAGATTAAAAAAGAAAGTAAACAACAATTTAAAACATTAAGAAAATGTCAAGAACAAATTTTGATATGTTGCTTGAGGCTGGCTGCCATTTCGGTCACCTGAAGCGTAAGTGGAACCCCGCCATGGCACAGTATATATACACAGAGCGCAATGGCATCCACATCATCGATCTCCACAAGACTGTAGTCAAGATTGACGAGGCTGCAGACGCTCTGAAACAGATTGCCAAGAGTGGTAAGAAAATCCTGTTCGTCGCTACTAAAAAACAGACTAAGGAAATTATCGCAGAGAAAGCCACCAGCGTAAACATGCCTTATGTTATTGAACGCTGGCCGGGTGGTATGTTGACCAATTTCCCGACTATTCGTAAGGCCGTAAAGAAAATGGCGAACATCGACAAGCTGATGCAAGACGGAACATATGCAAATCTCTCAAAACGCGAGTTGCTGCAGATTACCCGTCAGCGTGCAAAACTGGAGAAGAACCTTGGTTCTATCGCAGACCTGACACGTCTCCCTTCTGCCCTTTTCGTCGTTGACGTACTGAAAGAGCAGATTGCCGTTCGTGAAGCTAACCGTCTGGGTATCCCTGTTTTCGGTATTGTGGACACCAACTCTGATCCTAACAACATTGATTTCGTCATTCCTGCCAATGATGATGCAAAAGACAGCGTAGAGGTTATCCTTACCGCATGCTGCAATGCCATCAACGAAGGTCTTGAGGAACGCAAAGTGGAGAAGGCTGACGAGAAGGCTGCTGACGCTCAAGCAGAGGCAGATGCTGAAGAGGCTAAGCCTAAGCGTGCCGCCCGTAAGCCCCGCAAGGCTGTGGAGGAAGAAGCTCCTAAGGCTGAAGAGGCAAAGACTGCTGAAGAGGAAGCACCTGCTGCAGAATAATCATCGAGATATCGGAATATCGAAATATCGAGACAACAAAAAACAATAAATTAAAGAAACAAAACAATGGCTATATCAATAGACGATATCAAAAAGCTTCGCGCTATGACAGGCGCTGGTCTTGCCGACGTAAAGAAGGCACTGACCGAGGCCGAGGGCGATTTCGACAAGGCAAAGGAACTGCTCCGTGAGCGTGGACTTGCCATCGCTGCTAAGCGTAGCGACCGTGAGACATCTAATGGTTGTGTCCTCGTAAAGGCTGTTGACGGCTTTGCTGCCACCATCGCCCTGAAATGTGAGACCGACTTCGTTGCCAATGGTGCAGACTTCATCGCACTGACTCAGAACATCCTCGATGCAGCCATCGCCGCCAAAGCAAAGGATATTGAGGCTGTGAAAGAGCTGACCCTTGCTGACGGTCAGAAAGTTCAGGATGCTGTTACCCAGCGTTCTGGTATCACTGGTGAGAAGATGGAGCTCGATGGCTATAACGTCTTGGAAGGTGAAAACATTGAAGTATACGACCACATGGGCAAGCACACCCTGTGCACCATGATTCAGCTAAACAAGGCTGCCGCAGAGATTGGTCATAAGCTTGCTATGCAGGTTGCTGCCATGAAGCCTGTTGCCCTTACTGCTGAGAATGTCGACCAGAAGATTCTTGATGAGGAGTACAAGACCGCTGTTGAGAAGTCTAAGCTGGAGCAGGTACAGAAATATGTTGACAACAAGCTGAAGAAGGCTGGTATCAATCCTAACCTCGTAGACTCCGAAGACCATATCGAGAGCAACATGGCTAAGGGCTGGCTCACACAGGAGCAGGCTGACGAGGCTCGCAAGCTCATCGAGACTGCCAAGGCAGAGGGTGAGGCTCAGTTGAAGATGCCTATGATTGAGGGTATCGCCAAGGGTCGTGTTCAGAAGTTCCTGAAGGAGAACTGTCTCGTTGACCAGGAGTTCCAGTTCGGTGATGGCGACAAGGCTACTGTATCACAGTGGCTTGCTCAGCAGGACAAAGAACTGAAAATTGTTGATTTCAAGCGTTTCACTCTTGTCGCTGAGTAATATCTATTCTAATATACAAAAAAGTGCTGGTCCTTTTGTTAGAGCCAGCACTTTTTTTATTCTTCCCAATATCTGATCTTACGAGTCTGAATGACATTCGTCGTCTGACTTTGTCCTCCCTTCTCCCAATAAACAATATTCAATGCATTTCGTGTCCAGTTGCCAATGTCGTCATGAGCCTCGTAGTTGTTCCGCATATTCACAGACATCACACACTCATTACTCTCGTCGTACACTTTCTGGCTCTGGTTCAATATCTCATCCTTATCATCATAGATGTACTCATTGATATAAGTGATATTGGCTGCCTTATTGGTCAGCGTACGCTTGATAAGTCTGTTACGCTTATCATACTCATAGTCAATGACACTCATACCAGAACGTTCCAACATCTTCCCCTGAGTTAGGTAACCATACATATTGTACTTGCGTTCCGTAATATCCGGATTCTCCATCTTCCCATTTTTAGAGAAACGCTCCATAGGATTCTCTGCCACAGCATTCTCGGTAATCACTTCCTGTACATGCCCCCTTAAACCAAAAATCAATGCATCTTTATAATATGGGACACTCGGCATATAGAAAAAGTTCAGATTGCTCGATCCGTTATCATTCAAATCCTCGGACACTTTAATATCGCCATAGTCTCCAAAGAAATACTCCGCACCACCCCTGCTGGTATATTCTCCATACTCTTTTTCCAACTTATTAAGGAAATAAGTATGGTTACGTGCTAACATATCTTTTGTACGATAGGGACCAATCGTCACATAAACCGACTGTACGAAGCGATTCGTTAATTGCACATTGACCATCACTTTGGCACGGATACCATAATAGTTCCCACGAAAATACAAATCTCCATGGTCATCAGAACTGCCCCATTCCACAAATCCTTTTGTCTTTAGAGCAACGACAAAAGAATCAACAGGACCTTCCAAAGGTATTCCCATAAAGTCCATACAGCGGGTATCAGTCTGCGCTTGAACGCCCATAGTCCCTATGAGCATCAGGTAGAATATGAATAACTTTTTTGTCATACTTGCGGCAAAGATAATCATTTTAGAAAAAAAATCCTTATCTTTGTGCCATAAATTAACATGATATGAAGATTTTTGCTGTAGGCATGAACTATATCCAGCACAATAAAGAGCTGGATGGAGCGTTATATAAACCAGAGAAACCTGTCATTTTCACAAAGGCTGACTCTGCGCTGTTGAAAGACCACAAGCCCTTCTTCATTCCTGACTGGAGTCAGCAAGTGGACTATGAGACAGAGTTGGTAGTACGGATATGCCGGCTGGGGAAGAGTATTCCCGAACGCTTCGCACACCGTTATTATGATGCAGTTACCGTCGGCATAGACTTTACTGCACGTGACCTTCAGCGGGAGGCTCGCAAACAGGGACACCCATGGGAAATCTGCAAGGGTTTTGATGGCTCTGCTGTTATCGGTGAGTGGGTGGAGATAGAGAAGTTTCGCGACATTCAAGCGATCCATTTCCACCTAGACATCAATGGTAAAACCGTACAGGAAGGCTGTTCAAGCGATATGCTCTATAAGGTTGACGAGCTGATAGCATATATCTCACAGTTCTTTACGCTGAAGACAGGAGACTTGCTCTATACAGGGACACCAGTAGGTGTAGGACCTGTTCATATCAACGACCATCTGGAAGGTTGGTTAGAAGAACGAAAAGTTTTGGAGTTTAATTGTAAGTAAATGAGGAAAGCGATATTGAGCATTTGTCTGTTATGCTGCTGTCTGACGATAGGAGCACAGCGGTTTTATAACTTGACTGCACCACAAGTCAAAATAGACTCAGTATTGCCTGTGGTATCTTATGCCATTCCTCTTTTTGACAATTATGGAGACTCCACCTATACCGTCAGCATCGAATACCCTGAATTTATCCCTATGAGCGATGCTGATATCAGACAATACCAACAGATTACCAAAGAAGGATTGCCCCGCCTACCGAAAATTAGCCAACAAATCAGTATCTCCCGCAAGAAGGCATCACTGGAGGTGTCCCTGATCCCTTTGGTTTATCGCAACAAGAAATACCAGAAACTAGTGAGTTTCATGCTGAAGGTAAAACCCAAAGCTATCAACAAGAAAGGCGGTTACAGACGGGCTGCAGACGGCAACCGCTATGCGGACCATTCGGTGCTCCAAGAAGGGACTTGGGTCAAGATCCGAATACCACAGACAGGCATTTACCAACTTAGCACGGACTTTATTCAAAAAGCCGGATTCACCAATACCAGCAAGGTAAAAATCTATGGCTACGGAGGTGGCATGCAACCCGAAAAGCTGACTGCCGACTATCTGATGGAGACCGACGACCTCCAAGAGCTTCCTACCTGTAATGTGGGCGGTCGAAGGCTTTTCTATGCTGTAGGACCTGTTACCTGGAATGATAACCATCAACGTATCCGCAATCCATATTCCAATTACGGCTACTATTTCCTGACAGAGAATGATGACGAGCCTCTCACCATCAGTCAAGAGGATTTCCTTGCCACCTACTACCCCTTAGAAGATGACTACAACACCCTCTATGAAGTAGATGATTTCGCTTGGTACCAAGGAGGTCGCAACCTCTATGATGCGACCGTTCTGTCAACTAGTACTAACAATGACTATACACTTTCTTCCTCTGGCAATACAACGAAAGGAACCGTCACCGTGGTAGTCTCTGCCAATCAGGCAACGACTGTTGCGGTCAGCCTCAACGACCAGTCTGTCGGGAGTATCACAATACCATCCTGTGGTACTTACGATGCCATGCGCGTCACCCAAAAGACCTTTAACGTCGACAACTTACAAAAGAATAACAAAATTAGGCTCCAACCATCCAACAGTGGTGCTACAGTACGACTAGACTACATCTCTTTATACTGTGAAAGTCCTAAGGACGCTCCGAACCTGTCATCAGGCAGTTTCTCCATTCCAGAAATAGTGAGTATGATTGCCAACCAAGACCACCATGCTGATGACTTCATCGACATGCTGATTGTCATTCCTGCCAGTGGTGAACTTGCCCAGCAGGCAGAACGGCTGAAGACCATCCATGAGACAAATGATAATCTGCGCGTCCGGATTATCCCTGCTGACGAATTATATAATGAGTTCAGTAGTGGAACTCCTGATGCCAATGCCTACCGCAGGTACTTGAAGATGCTCTACGACCGTGCGACTACCGAGAACGACATGCCTCACTATCTTGTGTTATTGGGTGATGGAGCTTGGGATAACCGGATGCTTTCTCCAGCATGGTCCAGTGAGAATCCAGACAACTACCTACTCTGCTATGAGAGCGAGAACTCTTACAGCCATACCGACTGTTATGTGAGTGATGACTTTTTCTGTCTCCTTGATGACAATGAAGGAGGTAATATGCTACAAACTGACAAGCCCGATGTTGCCGTGGGACGTTTCCCTGTACGGACGGCAGAACAGGCAATGGTAATGATTGACAAGATTGAGCAATATACCCGTAACGACTATGCCGGCTCATGGCAGAATGTAGTATGTGCATTAGGAGATGACGGTAATGAGAACCAACACATGAAGGACGCACATGCCATTGCTTCCCTCATAGAACAACTTCAACCAGCCATGCAAGTAAAAAGGGTCATGTGGGATGCCTACCCCCGGACAACGACAGCCACTGGTAATCGCTATCCGGATGTGACACGTCTGCTGAAGCAACAGATGAGTCAAGGTGCCCTCATCATGAACTACTCTGGTCATGGCGGTCCAGGCAGTATCTCACATGAGTATGTCCTGACGTTGCAAGATTTTCAGTCTACCATCTCCAAACACCTGCCGTTGTGGGTAACCGCCTCTTGTGATATCATGCCCTTTGACGGTCAGGAAGAGAATATCGGTGAGACTGCCTTACTGAACGACAAGGGTGGTGCCATTGCTTTCTTCGGTACAACACGTACAGTATACCAGTCATATAACCGTCTGATGAATCTTGCATTCACCAGACACCTGCTTAGCAGCCGACAAAAACGCACAGCCATCGGAGAGGCTGTAAGACTGGCAAAGAACCAGCTTATACAAACAGGTAGCGACCAGACAGCCAACAAACTGCAATATACCCTTTTAGGAGACCCTGCACTTACTTTGGCGATACCCACTCGCTCCGCCGTCATTGAGACCATTAATGACCAATCTCTGTCCACACTGACAGAGCCTTTGCAGCTAGGAGCTGGTTCCACGATTAAAGTAACAGGACATGTTAATCAAGAGGATGGACAACTTGATGAGACATTCAATGGCGAACTGACAGCTACCGTTCGTGATGCTGCGGAAGAGATTACCTGTCGCCATAATGACAAGTCGGAGGCAGAGACAGTTTTCACCTATACCGGTCGGGACAAGACGCTCTTCCAAGGCAGTGACAGCATCCGCCAGGGACGCTTTGACTTCTCCTTTACCGTCCCCAAGGATATCAGCTATGCCAACGGCAATGGACAGATCACCGTCTATGCTGTCAACGACACGAAAGACGTGGAAGCGAACGGCTCTACAGACATGGTGGTCTTCGGTGGCTCAGGTAGTGGCGAGAACGATCAGGAAGGTCCTGACGTGTTCTGCTATCTGAACAGCAGCTCTTTTGTGGATGGGGGTACTGTGAACCCTACACCCTACTTCATTGCCGAGATCAATGATCCCAATGGAATCAATACGACGGGTAACGGAATCGGCCATGACCTGCAACTAGTGATTGATGGTGAACTGACACGCACCTACAACCTTAATGATTATTTCCAATATGACTTCGGCAGTCATACCACGGGAACCTTAGGCTTCAGCATTCCAGAACTCAGTGAGGGTCAGCATCGTCTTCAGTTCCGTGCCTGGGACCTCATGAATAACTCAACACTTAAAGAACTCCAGTTCAAAGTCTCTAAAGACGCGGCTCCCACCTTCTTCGACGTAGAGTGTACCCATAATCCTGCCACCACATCTACTGGTATCCGTATCATTCATGACCGGGTAGGTTGTAACATGGACATCATCCTTGATATCTTCGATATGGCAGGACATCATCTCTGGCAACATCATGAGACTGGCACACCATACGATAACAGCTACTTGATTAACTGGGACCTCTGTGTTGATGGAGGTCGTCGACTGCATACTGGCGTATATCTCTATCGTGTACGTATCAGCAGCAACGGCTCCAGCCAGACCTCCAAGGCGAAGAAAATCATCATCATAAGCAATAAATAACCCATCCCTACGTTTAATAAGGTGATGAAAACAAATAAGATATATACAACCCTCGTCATCCTGCTGCTCACGACCTTCGCACATGCACAGGATACCAAGAGCCAGTTCAATCCCATTGAACATGCGGTGGTGTCACAGACCATCGCCCCCGATGCCCGTGCCGCTGGTATGGGTGACGTGGGTGCAGCCACCGACCCGGATGTAAACTCACAATACTGGAATCCGGCAAAATACCCATTCTGCATCAGTCGTGCAGGCATAGCACTCAACTATACCCCTTGGTTGCGCCAGTTGGTCAACGATATCAGTCTTGCCTACGTTGCCGGTTATTACCGCATCGGTGACTATAGTTCCATATCAGGGTCGCTGCGTTACTTCTCGTTAGGTGAGGTGATGACCTCCATGGATGATAATGCCATGACGGTGAAACCTTACGAGATGTCCATTGATGTAGCTTATGCCTTGATGCTCAGTGAGAAATTCTCGTTGGCTGCGGCTATCCGTTGGCTGTACAGTGACTTGCGTTATGACTATTCGGAGGACTCCTCCCCCGCATCTGCCTTTGCCGCTGACCTCGCCATGTATTATAACAACTACATCAACATCGGACAGCGTGAGTGTCAGTTGGGTATTGGTATGAATATCTCTAATATAGGTAGTAAGATAAAATATTTTGGTGACGACCGTTCCAACTTCCTGCCTGCCAACCTGCGTATCGGTGCCTCGCTGATGGTGCCCATTAACGAATACAACCGCTTCACTATTGCCGCCGATGCCAATAAACTCCTTGTACCCACTGTTCCCAAGCAAAACGAGGGAGAGTCGAAGGAAGACTATGAGCAGCGTGTCATTGAGGAATACAATGATGTCGGCTCTATTGCCGGTATCTTCAAGAGCTTTGGTGATGCCCCAGGCGGATTCAAAGAGGAACTGCAAGAGATTCAATGGAGTGTAGGTGCCGAATACACCTATCACGACCAGTTCACCCTCCGTGCCGGTTATCACCACCAAAGTGAGAATAAAGGCAACTTGAAATACTTTACCGTCGGCGGTGGTTTCCGCATGAGTGTGTTCTCTTTGGATGTGGGTTATGTGATTGCTACAGCAAAGAGCAACCCATTGGACCAGACTCTCCGTTTCACCCTTGCCTTCGATATGGACGGCATCAAAGACTTGTTTAAGAGATGATCAGGGTCGGTATGGGATATGATGTCCATCAGCTGGTTCGTGGTCGCGAACTTTGGATGGGCGGAATCAAGTTGGAACATGAGTTAGGACTGCTTGGACATAGTGATGCCGATGTACTGATACACGCCATCTGCGATGCTATCCTTGGTGCTGCTAATATGCGTGATATCGGCTACCACTTCCCCGACACTGCCGCAGAGACTGATGGAATGGACAGCAAGATTATCCTCAAGAAAACCATTGAGCTGATAGCCACGAAGGGTTACCATCTGGTAAATATCGATGCTACCATCTGTGCCGAGCGTCCTAAGATGAATCCCCATATTCCAGCCATGCAGCAATGTATGGCACAAGTCATCGGCTGCGATGTCGATGCCATCTCCATCAAGGCAACAACGACTGAGAAACTCGGTTTCACAGGCAGACAGGAAGGCATCTCTGCCTATGCCGTCGCTTTGATAGAGAAATAACGATTTGATTCGATGAACCATGAACCATGAACTATGAACCATGGGATCACGGGGTCGGTTCTAGTGATCATTTATTGTAATTAATTTGGCTGTATCAGAATATGTTTGTATCTTTGCCATCGTCAAGCATTATTCATGAAAAATACATGACCAGACAGATACGCATAGAGCAGGGGACTCTAACGGAATGAAGTGTTAAGTTACGCTCTCTCCTTTGGGGCAGGAGTCAGACAACTGTCCCGGCTGACGGGCGTTTCGTTTGGAGTTATTCAGAAACTGAAAAATGATCACTAGAATGAAGTGAACCCATGATTATCGCGTGTAAGAAAATAGTGGGACTCTGATACCCCCCACTTTCCTGACCAAATATTTTGTTTTTTGAGAGAAAAGTTGTACCTTTGACTTCAAAACCATAAAATATGAAGTTATGAAGAAATTATTAGTATTATTGCTTACTGTGTGTGTCTCTCTCTGTTGTTCAGCACAGTCAATTAGTGAGTTAAAGAAAAAGGCAGAGCAAGGAGACGTTGTTGCCCAATTTAATTTAGCAGTACGATATGATGATGGCAAAGGTGTTACCAAAGACCCCAAGCAAGCTGTATATTGGTACAGAAAGGCAGCAGAGCAAGGACTTGCCACAGCCCAATATAATTTAGCATTATGCTATTATAAAGGCTACGGCGTTACCAAAGACCTCAAGCAGGCAGCATATTGGTACAGAAAGGCAGCAGAGCAAGGATACGCCACAGCCCAATATAATTTAGCAGTATGCTATGATGATGGCGAAGGCGTTACCAAAGACCCCAAGCAAGCAGTATATTGGTACAGAAAGGCAGCAGAGCAAGGATACGCCCCAGCCCAATTTAATTTAGCATTATGCTATTATAATGGCAAAGGTGTTACCAAAGACCTCAAACAAGCTGTATATTGGTACAGAAAGGCAGCAGAGCAAGGACTTGCAGGAGCCCAATTTAATTTAGCATTACGATATGATGATGGCAAAGGTGTTACCAAAGACCCCAAGCAGGCAGCATATTGGTACAGAAAGGCAGCAGAGCAAGGAGATGCCAAAGCCCAATATAATTTAGCAGTATGCTATGATAATGGCGAAGGCGTTACCAAAGACCCCAAGCAAGCTGTATATTGGTACAGAAAGGCAGCAGAGCAAGGAGATGCCCAAGCCCAATTTGTTTTAGGAAAACACTATTATAATGGCTACGGCGTAACCAAAGACCTCAAACAAGCTGTATATTGGTACAGAAAGGCAGCAGAGCAAGGAGATGTCGATGCCCAAAAAATTTTAGCAGTATGCTATAATAAAGGCGAAGGCGTTACCAAAGACCTCAAACAAGCTGTATATTGGTTCAGAAAGGCCGCAGAGCAAGGAGATGCCGATGCCCAATATGTATTGTTCGGTTGCTATTATAAGGGCGAAGGAGTTACCAAAGACCCCAAGCAAGCAGCATATTGGTTAAGAAAGGCTGCAGAGCAAGGATATGCCGATGCCCAAGAAATATTGTCACTATTGGAAGTAGAGTTAAAAAATGAAGAAAAGACTAAGGAGACATCAGAACAAGTATTTGAAGTTGTGTCTGAAATGCCTTCTTTCCCAGGTGGAACACAAGGACTTGCTAACTATTTAGGGCAGAACATCAAGTATCCTGAAGTCTGCGAGGAAAATGGTGTGCAAGGTCGGGTTGTCTGTTCCTTTATCGTCGAGAAAGACGGAAGCATCTCCAATATTGAAGTGGAGAAGAGAGTTGATCCGGCATTAGACCGTGAGGCTGTGCGTGTCATTCAAAATATGCCGAAATGGAAACCTGGGAATGACCATGGTAAAGCAGTGAGGGTTATATACCATCTTCCAATCAACTTCAGGTTCTGACGAAAAACGGGGGCTAAACTCAAGAACTGGCATCAAGGGGACGGTCGACTTCAGTGAATCACTGGGACAGAACTGAAGTGAACCCAGAAAGTTGGACACAACTTAAAGGTTCAAGATGAAGAAAGAATTTAGTTTGGAAGAAAAGCTGGAGGCAATATCT
>OCVV011291494.1_pt1 | contig 13264 bp, 23 predicted proteins | sample 1539721 | NCBI WGS metagenome assembly OCVV01 (sample SAMN02144230, study PRJEB22623) | gut metagenome | biome: sheep rumen | host: Ovis aries | place: New Zealand
ATTATAGATCGTAGTGGGGATGAAGAAGTTATTACAATGTCTTTAGTAAGAGCGGCTGAAAAAGATATGAAAATTGGAATTGATATGATTAGGACTTGTAAGATTTTGGCTACTAAATATCATAAAAGAGATTGGATTCCATTATTAAAAGTATGGTTGGGAACAGAATTATTATCGAAAAATGATTTTTATACTAAACAAGAATTATTAAATATGACTGGTTTAAGTAGATATCAATTAGATGAGTGTGGAAAAATTTTAAAAGAAAGTAATATATATAAGACAACTAAAGCTTATAATGGTTTTGCTAGATGTTTAGGATTAAATGCTGATATGAATGCAAAAGATTTTTATATATTTAGTTAAAGTTGTCTAAAAATGGATTTTTTCCTACATTCATGGGATAATTATATAAAATTGTCGCAAAGTGGATTTTTTCCTACACAATATATATAATATTACTATGAGTAGGAAAAAATCTTATTTTAGACAAAAAAGATTAGACCGGAGGCACAAGGGCGCGAGTTTGGGTATAGGTTTCATTTCTTATGGGAAAGGAGATAGTAATGGATTGTAACAGATGTGAATATCTTAACATAACTGAAGATGAACAGCGGGAGATGGGTAATAAGAAAGGGCATTATTGCAAGGAGTGCGATATAGAAGATGATTTTATATGTATATTAGATAATAAAGGAAGCGTATTAAGTTATTATTGGAAGTAGGGGATGTGTAGGAGGTCTTGTAGATACCCTGTAGAAGGTGCATGAATAGGGGGTGAGGAGGTAATCTCTGTAATCCCTGTAAGGAGGTGTGTAGATGCTATATAGATGCTTATATGTCCTGTGGGAGGTATAGATGTCCTATTAGGGGGTGCTATTAATGTCCTATTAGGGGGTAGGAGGTGCCCCTGGACCAATCCTATCACTCTTTATTCTCATCCTAATCGTCACCGCCTGCATACTTTTTTGCATAAAAAAGGACTATGGATTTCTCCATAGTCCTAAGCTCGCATAACCGCGTCTTATAGTGCACCAATGTCCTTAAGAAACTTCTGAATCGCATCCTGCTCTTTCGACACATCAGTAGTAGGGTTAGTATTCTTTTTTAATCTATAAGTAGATGACCCAGCCGCATCTTTATCTTTTCTCTCTTGTTCCATCATGAACTCAATTTCCTCTTGAATTTCATCGAACTCGTGCTTAATTCTCTCGACTTCTGAAGCAGATACCTTTTCACCTGTAAGAGCCTCAATATACTTTAAAAAACCCTTGATAGCATTGTCTCTAGCATCATCAATATTCTTCTTCGCTCTAACCTTTGCGGCGTTCTTTGCCTCTACAATTCTAAGAGCTTCCTGATAAATGCTCTCTGGTGTACTACCATTATCTAACATTCTCTCAATATCATTAATCATAAACATACCTCTCTTATAATTCTTTCTTTATTTATCTTACATATATATTATAATATAATTTTTTATGAATTTCAATAAAGTGCGGAAACCGAGGTCTAATGCAGTATGTAAGCTAACTATATGGCAGCAGATAAGTTACATTCCCGCATTTTTACTCTTACTACTGTTAGAAGATTGATTAGGCCGCCGAAGGCGGACTATATCAAGCTTCCCTCTAGGCCTCCGCTTGCGGAGGACTATCTCAATGAGGGGGCGGGGTAAGAGATTATGGGGGGTAATGACTGCTGCCACCAAGAATTTTTATTGGGGGTATAGTTTAAAAATAGAGGGGCGGATATTTTCGCAGGGTGAGTGTTTGCAGTCCCCATATTTATACTGCTGGTACCATACCATGATAGCAGTTCCTATTCTATTACTAACTCCTTTCTTATTTTCTATATATATTATATCATATATTTTTAATAAAATCAATCATCTTCCGCTTGAACAGATCTGTTTATTCTTCTCTATTGTTTTTTAATATATATTAACAGGCAGAGGTAAAGTGTTAAGAATTTGGAAAAAGTGTTAACTTTTTTTTATTTGACCCCCTAGATAATAAGTGAAAAATTCTTAACACTTTTCCTTTAAGTCCTGTAAAAATCAAGAAAGGAGGAAGCATAGAAATAATGCAATTAACAGAAGGTAAAAAGACATTTAAAGAATTAGCAGAGTGGTTTGGAATTTCTGAACAACTATTTTCATACATTGATTGTTAAAAAATTTTAATAAAAGTAGTATGAAATTTTGTCATACCCCTATATATAAGGGTATGACAAAAATTTATGCTACTTTTTGCTTGTTACTTTGGGCAGAGTGGTATAATTATATTAAGCTAATTTTATAATATAATAGAACGAAGAATAGAAAGGAGAAAATAAATGAGATTAAAACGTTCTGAATTAAATAAAAAATATAATTTAACCAAAAACGCTTGGGATAAGAGGCATGATGACCTTCTTGATTGGTTAAATGATTTTTTCCCTATAAAAGAAATACAAGGGAAAAACGGATATTATTATTATGAGGTTCCCGATGAATTACCTGAGAGTATTCCTAAGCTTCCGCGTAAAACTAATATGCAACAAAAAGTAGCGGAATATGAGCAGTATGTAATTAACCATTTACCTAAGGAACCTACTCCGCTATCTAAAACAAAGATGAGTAGAGACGCTATGGCGGATTTTGGTACAGATAAATTTGGTCATACAAGTGCGGAAGGTGTAAGTAGAAGATATGTAGGCCCAGCAATGGAGGAGCATGGTCAGCATGGTGAAAAAATGGTTTGGGTTAATCTTAATACGTATGAGAAATTAGATGAAGAACAAGAACAGTTTTTACATATATGTTTCAACCATATGCATTTATCTGAATTAGAGATGGCTAATGCTTTTAAACGATATGCTCAGAGGGAAGATATTAGTAAAGAAGTGGATAATTTCAATAGAGCCATTGATATGTTTAAAGAAAGATATATTTTTAGACCTATTTGTGTTTATGAGTGGCAGGCAAAGCAATAAGCTAGGCCTGCTGCCCGCCGCATTGTATCTATTCTTCTTTTGTTGGCGAAAATAAAAATGCCTTTTTTAAATATTATATCATAATTTTTATTAAAAGTCAACCCGCTATTTTTTTTGTCTGGCAGCAGTCGAAAAAGTGATGCGATACAGTATCTGTAATAAACTCTAGCTTAATCAAAAATAGTCTGGCGAATATTTTATCATTCTGAGCGGAAAATGGCAAATTCGTCTAGATTTTAATGTGCGGGATTAAAAATGCTTTTTTTAAATATTATATCATAATTTTTTTACTTTGTCAAATGAGAAGAACCATATGGGTCCCGCCGCCGGCTTTCAATTTTGGGACTGGCCATATGGTGCCAGGGCCCCCACTTTCAATCAAAAAATTGGCCATATGTAGAATCGAACTGGAGTTCGGCTTCGCTCGGTCGCTCGCTCGCCGCTGAACAAATGTTCATTTCAGGATGCACAAAAATAACCCACTTTCTGCATTTTACTTTGTGAAAATTGCCAACTTGACAACTAATAAAAAATTCGGCCAAGCGCAAGCGTTATTGGGCCGCCCGCACAATTAAATAGCATACAACCTAATCAGATACAATTAAATAGCATACAATCTAATTAAGTAAAACAAAAGCGAGCACAATTAAATAGCACTCAATTTAGTTGGATAAAATTAAATAGCACTCAATCTAGTTGAGTAAAATAAAAGCGAGCATCATTTTTATATGACACCCGCCTCCCACTATTCTTCTTCTGTTTCTAAAATATCGCTAGAATATTCAATGTCATAGATTGTGTCTGCATCAATCCAGGCATTTTCTTCTATTTGGGGCTTGTCACCGCATATTATTCTATAAAATTCTTCTTCGGCTTCTTCCTCACTATCTGCACTAAAAGTAAGGTATCCCGTACCTTTAAGTTCATATTTAATACTATATTCTTTCATTTTCATATTCCCCCCTTGTAATCTCTTCTACATCAATACTAATTTCCGCTTGATAATCTTCACAAGCCCATTCATATTCCTCTTCTGTTTCATAGTCATCAGGGTCAATGATGCTAGCGTCAGGCTCATAAAAGCTATAATTTGAGATGTAATCTTCACAATTGAAATCATTTGCGGTGGCGGTATCTTCCACCTCTTCATACCACTCTTCTTCATAACCGTAATATCCATTTGAACAAGTAATCTTAAAATATTTCATTATCCCCAAACCTCCTTTTCTGATGTAATTCCATTGTCAACAATCTTTTTCAAAAATTCTTCATGCCAAATTTCGCCGACCTTATTTAGAATAGCTAATCTTTGAATTTCATTCTCACCATACACAATATTTTCCGCAAAATCTTCATCTTGATAACAAAGAGCATCAAAAAGATAATCACTTAAATCCTTAGCTAATCCATATTCATCAATCTCTTTTTCCTGTCTTAGTACAATTTTCATTATTTTTAATACCTCTCTTTCATTTGATACATTTATTATATATCATAGGGGTTGAAAAGTCAACCCCCATTTTTTAAAAAGTAAAGTTTTTAGTCTACCTTAACAAGAGAGAAGTAAGACTTTTTCTTGTCAGTTTCCTTTACAACCTCACCAACTTCAATCATCTGACGAAGTAGGGCAGACACCTTCTGATTTGAGAGTTCAGATAGAACCTCGTCAGACTTCTGAACCTCTGTAACGGTAGCTGGCTTACCTAGTGCGACAAGAGCATTTCTAACAAGTTCCTTTAAAGACTCGTTTTCTGCCTGTGTCTTAGTAGGCTTTCTATTGCCTGACTTCTTAGATAGAACCTCAATTCTACCCTTACAGAACTCTACGATGTCCTCACGACCGTTAGCCTGTGCAAGTGTAATAATTTCGTTGTAATAATCCTTCTGTGTCATCTTATTTGTCATAGTACAAATACCACCTTTCTGAAAATCAATCTGTTTTTGTTTACATTGTTATTATATCATTGTTTTGTAATTCTGTCAAGCGGTTTTTGAAAAAGATTTGCAACTCTTTTTCTGATAGTCCTTACGTAGATGTTTCTGTTTACCACTCGAGTTTAGTTTCTGTGACGATCGACTTCTCGCGACACCAAATAACCTCTTGACTTATTACATATTTATTATATCATAAGATTTTGAAAATGTCAACAACTTTTTTTATTTCTTATTTGTTGATGTTTCAAGTGCCGAGCCTTCCTTTGCTCGATTGTGCTCATTTCCTTTATCTTATATATAAATTATATCATAAGATTTTTGGATTGTCAACAACTTTTTTTATTTTTTAAAAAAGATGTTTTTCTTTCCTTTATCTTATGTATAAATTATAGCAAAATTTTTTTGATTTGTCTATTATGCAAATTGCACAAAATTTTAGATTTTATTTTTATAAATTTTGTGCTAAATTCCTCTTGACATAATTTGTCAATTGTGCAAAATATACAAAATTTCGGGATGTAGAGAATAAAAATTTTGTGCAAAATTCCTATTGACAAAAAGTTCAACCTATGATATAATAGAAAATTCGCCGCAGGTCGATTGCCTGCGGCGCGACATTATACCATATTTCTTATAATCTGTCAATAGGTAAAAATGCACAAAAAATGCGGGAATCTACTTCCCGCATTTCTATACTTAAATTGTTTTAGTAGCCATTTCAAGACATCTTTCAAAAGCTACCACAATATCCAGCCAATAGACCTCATTTTCCGCTATTTCCATCAAGTCATCTTCTGTTGCTGTATGTGGATAGGTAGCAACCCATTCTCCATAAACATCTTTATTATTTAAACCCTCAATATATGCGTTCATACCGCCAATAATATTTGCTCTTAATAAAACTAAATCTTTCATACTTAAATACCTCTCTTTTATTTATTATGTATTAATTATATCATGGGGGTTGAAGTTTGTCAACCCCTATTTTTAAATCATTATAGAAACTTTTTAGCCATTGCGAGCTTAACAAGTTTTAAAACTTCCTCTGATAAATCCTCATCATTCCAGATATAATCCGCATCATCTGGGGACAAATTTAAATCTTCGAGCATATCATATAATATATTTGCCATCCATTCCTCATAAGCCTCAGTTAACTTGTCAATGTCAATATTAATATCTCTTTTAATTGTAAATATTCTATTATTCATTTTAAATACCTCTCTTTTCTTTTATTTATCTTACATATTTATTATATATCATAGGGGTTGAAATGTCAACCCCTTATTTTATTTTCACTGTCAATCATATTTTTTGTAAATTTTTCACTAAAAGCATCGCCGTACTCATCTGAAACTTCATAAGCTAGATACTCCATAACCGCATCTACTCCATACATATAAATTTCTGAACCATTTTTTGCGTCATACTTACCAACAAATACACCACATTTACTCATATCTTCAATAAGGTCTTTTATTATTTCTTCTCTTGTCATACTTAAATACCTCTTTTCTTTTCTTTATTATGTAATGATTATATCATTTTATTTTTTATTTGTCAATAACTTTTTTTATTTTTTAAAAAAGATGTAAAAAATAAGTAAAAGACTTATAAGAATAAAACATAGTAATACGTATAAAAAAAATATTTTTATCATGATTGTTATCATATTTGTGTACCTCTCTTTCTCTTGATGATATAAGTATAACATCATTGCAGAGTTCTGTCAACTAAAAAATTACACAAAAATTCAACTGAAAAATTGTTAAAAATAACTATTGACAAATCTTGTCAATAGTGAAAGTGCACAAATTTTGGGATAATTTTTAGAAATTTTTTGTGTAAAATTTCTATTGACAAAATGTGCGGAGTATGTTATAATAAAAAATTCGGCGCGTTGCGCTCAAGCACGCGCCGCCCATTATATCACATTCCCGCCCGCCCGTCAATAGTAAAAATGCACAAAGTTTACAGAAAAATTTTGTTGAAAATGCCTATTGACAAAGTTTGTCAATGGTAAAAATACACAAAAAAATGGCGATTTTTTGTTAAAATCGCCAAAAATACTTAAATTTTATGTTATTTTTTCGGTTTTCTTCTCTGAACTAGGTCAATTTTAAAGGTATCACCCCCAAAATCTACCTCAAACAGCTTATTTTCCGTCAAAATGCACATATTTGCATCATTTTCCTCACAAAATTCTGTTAAAAATTCACAAATCGCATTAAAAAGTGCTTTTTTTGTATCGGATACCTTAACGGTTTTAGGTTTATCGCTCTTTTTTTTAGGTTTTTCGCTCGTTACATACTGCTTAAAATTTTCTTTAGCTCTTAGCTCCATAGTTGCTATCTCTTCCGCCTCTTCTCTTGTTACTGGCTCCCCATCGGCTTCCGCCTCTTTCATAATTTCTAAAACTAACTTTTCAAATTTATCCATTCTTATCAACTCCTTTTTTCATGAGTGGGGGATACCCCCCCACTCATTTTTTTTAGTCTACTACAAACATCCTTTTAACAGGTCTTGAGAAAAAAGACTTTTTCTTTTCGATTGTCTTTTCAACTGCTCCAACCTCAACTAGCTGTCTTAAAAGTGCGGATACTTTCTGATTAGAAACCTCTCCAAGAATTTCAGATTTTTTCTGGATTTCTGTGACTGTCATTCCCTTATCTGTAAGAGTTGAGAGAATTTCATTCTTTAAAGATTCGTTTTCTGCCTGTGTCTTAGTAGGCTTTCTATTAGTTGACTTCTTTTGTAGTAACTCAATTTCATGCTCGATAAAAGCTACCATTTCTTGATTATCTGCTACAACTTCCTTAATTGCATTAAACATTTCTACCTTAGTCATCTTCTTTTCCATAATTAAATACCTCTTTCCTTCTGATTGAATTTTATTTGTTTCTTAATTACATACCTATTATATCATAGGCTTTATCTTTTGTCAAGCATTTTTGAAGATTTATTTTAAAAAGGTTTCAATCTCATTTGTTATCCTTTTTAAGAACACATTAATTATATCAAATCCTTTTTATTTTGTCAATAACTTTTTTGATTTTTTCGTGGGGGGTTTGTACCCCCACTATTTTTACTATTTTAACATTTCTTTACGTTTCTTCTGTGGTAGTCTCCAACATGCGGAATTAATACTCTTATCCATTTTCTTGTGCGTTCTGTGACATCTCGCCATGATTTCAACTTCGATTTCTACATCTTCTAGACCTGTGTGGCACTCATTAAAATTAATGTTATCAGTTAAAAATCTGTAAGTACTTTCCGCACTTGTTAAGATGTTACCTTTTTCAGACACTAAACCGTTTTTAGTTGCAAAATCAATATAAGTTTTTGTGTTTAATAAAGTCTGACAAGCCATTGACCAAATACAGAAAAACTGTGTACCGAAAGGGAAAAACCAACGACAAAAACTTTTTGTAACATATCTAGCTAAATTATTTAAAGCTCTTTTATCAAAGCCCATATTATAAGCACCAACTTTTTTAACCTTATATTCTTTCATATCGGCTAAAACCTGTTTCCTAATATTCCAAAAACCCTTGATTTCTCTTTTACCGCTCTTAATATCTTCCCAATACTTTGGAATTTTTTCAGCATAGTAAGCGGATTGCATGACGTCTTTCATATCAATAAAAGTTTCAGCCACAACGAATGAACGCTTTAAAACTGTGTTTCCAAATCTGTCGCAAATAGCATAACCAATGTCGTATGGTAGTGGCTCTTCTACACTATTGCAAGTTTCTGTGTCAACGATTAAATACATTTCTTTAGTTCTCATAATTATTACCTCTTTCTTTCTCTTGATTACTTATTAATTATAACTCTTTTTGTTTATTTTGTCAAGCGGTTTTTTATTTTTTTATTTTTTTTGTACCACTCTTTTAAGTGGTAGCCCCTTAACAATTATTATTATAGCATCTATAATATTTTTCGTCAAGCACTTTTTTGATTTTTTTGAAAAAATTTTTATTTCGCAATTAAGGGGAACTTTTCATTGTATCATATTTACCTAATCTTGTCAATAGTAAAATTACACAAAATTTACAAAAAATTTTGTGCAAAATTCCACTTGACAAATTTTGTCAATAGTAAAATTACACAAAGATCACTAAAGAATTTGTAAAAATTTTGTGCACTTTGCCACTTGACAATTCCTGTCAATAGTAAAATTGCACAAATTTTGGGATAAAATTTTGTACAGTTTTGTGCAAAATTTCACTTGACAAATTTTACAACATATGTTATAATGGAAAATTCGGCTCGCAACGCTCAAGCGCGAGCCGCCAATTATAACACATCTTCCGCAGTTTGTCAATAGTAAAAATGTACAAAAAAAAGAGCAAAAGTTTGTCACTTTTGCCCTTTTCCAATAGGAGGTAATAAAAACTTGTAAAATAGTACCGGCGGGAGTCGAACCCACCGCACTTTAGAGGTGAACCCCTGTACTAATTATTAGTTAATTCATTTTTTAAATTTATAAAATAGTCAAGTGAAAAGCCATAAGCGTTCATAACTAAACTATTGTACATCTCATAAGTGTATTTATTAACTCTTTCATCAATTAATATAAATATTCCTTGTAACTGATATACACCAATCTGTAAAGTTAAACCTCGTTTGATTAAGTCGGCTACGAACTCGTTCTTTTCTAGTGTGCGCTTTTGCATCTTATTTATACCACCTTTTCTTTATTTGATGTATTTATTATATCATTATTTTTTCATTTTGTCAACATCTTTTTGTAAAATTTTGCGGTTTCCGCCTAGCTTTAAGGTGCTAGGCAACCGCATTTATTCTACTTCTTAGGAGGTCTGTGTTTAGTTAATTTTATTGTATAATGATTGTTGTTATACATAAATTCAACTTCGGTCTCTGTTTTTACTGAAATAATATCCGCACCTAAATCCTCAAACAACGTTTTAACCTCAGCTAGTAATTGACCTTTTTCCTCGTCAACTTTTCTAGTCTTTTCAGCCTTTTTCTTAGGTTTCTCACTTTGCACATAAAGCTTTGCATTGGCATTAGCTTTCAATTCCATTTCCGCCATCTCTTTGGCTTCTTCTCTTGTTACTGGCTCGCCGTCCGCTTCGGCTTCTTTCATTATAGTAGCGATTAATTTTTCTAACTTTTCTTCCATAATCTGTACCTCACTTTCTATAATGATTATATCACCTTAACCATTTTTTGTCAATACCTTTTTTGAAAAACTTTTTATCCTCGGGGTAGCCGATTGACTACCCCTTAAATACTTTGACCTATCGACTAGGCAAGTGAGAAGTAAGACTTCTTTTTGTCAATTTCCTTAACTACCTTACCTTCTTCGACTAACTGTCTTAATAAGGCAGATACTTTCTGATTTGATAAATCGTCTAGCTGTTCAGACTGTTTTTGAATTTCTGTTACAGTCATATTATCATTATCGGAAAGGACAGATAAAATCTCTTTCTTGATTTCAACGTTCTGTTCCTGATTCTTTGTGACCTTTCTACCTGATGATTTCTTATCAAGTAATTCAATTTCATGAGTGATAAACTGCTCAAGTTCTGTGTCACCTGCTACGATTGTTAATAATCTGTTGAAATAATCTTTCTTTGTCATCTTGTTTGTCATAATTAAATACCTCTTTTCTTTGATTTGTTTTTGTTTACATTGTTATTATAACATACTTTCTTGTGTTTGTCAACACTTTTTGTAGTTATAATAACACTAATTAAAGGCTACTAAGCTTCTCATATGGTTAATGATACAAGGGTTCGCACCTGTACGACAAGATAATAAGGTTATAAAGCTTTTATCTTTGTCTGTATGCTAAATCATTCGCGACTAATTCAACATATCTTTAATTAGCATTATTATAATTACAAAATCTTTTTTGTTTTTGTTTACATTGTTATTATAACATTTTTTATTGCTTTTGTCAAGCACTTTTTGAAAATTTCTAAAAGGTTTTCAATCTCATTTGTTATCCTTTTGTTATTTTCTGTATTTATTATATCATACTTTCTTGTGCTTGTCAATAACTTTTTTAAAAAATTTTCTTGGCTATTCTTTTTGCTAAAGGACATTCCCAAGTTCGCCTCGATAAATAAGAATAGGGTTCGAACCTATACCTCGGACCGTACGCCCGCGCACTTACCAATTATGCTATCTTACTTATTTTAGTTTGTTAGTTAGGACTTGGCGGATGACCTAGGATTTTTATATCTCGCTTTTATTAAGCCCTTTATATTAAGGGGACTAACCGCTCCCCGATAAGAAGTATTTGGAATCGAACCAACCCTTGTAAGGAATGAGATTTCTCTAGTGCCACCTTACCGCACCGACCACTTGCTTACTTCTCTTGTTTTGACAAGTTTATTATAATACATTTTCTGTAACTTGTCAACCCCTTTTTTTGAAAGTTTTTTGAGTTTTTTATCTCTCTCACTTTCTTAATTATTATAACATACTGTTTTGTGTTTGTCAACACTTTTTTGAAAATTTTCAAGGGTTTGCAATCTCATTTGTTATCCCTTATCATTTTCTATAATTATTATATCAAAAAAATTTTTTAAAATCAATAGGCAAAAATGCACAAAAATTTTTTATTCTTTTGTGCAAAAATACTATTGACATTTAAAATTTTTTAATTGTCAATAGGCAAAATGCACAAATTTCGGGACTTAATTTTTTAAAAATTTGTGCAATTTTCCTATTGACAAAATGTGCGAGGTGTGTTATAATGGAAAATTCGCGGCAGGTGGAGCGTTTGCCGCGCGCCATTATATCATACACCTTCCCGCTTGTCAAGTCTTTTTTACAAAAAAGTGGAAGAAATTTTTATTAAAAAATTTCTTCCACCTGTTTTTATGTAATTATTATATCAAATTATTATCTAATTTGCAAGTAGTTTCGTGAACTTCTTTATAAGTAAGTTTTTTATAACAAGGAACATCCGCAAATTCTACAAGTTGTTCCATTAAGTCTGCGGAATCATCCTCTAAGGAAAAACAATCAGTAATACATTTCCCGTCAGCCCACAGCTCAAAATAATTATCCTTTTCATTAATTACAAAACAGAAATTCTTCATTTTCTTTACCTCTCTTTCTTTCTTTCTGATATTATAATAACATCTTTGGGGTTGATTGTCAACCCCTTTTATTCTAATTCCATTATTGTTTCTCCGTCAACACTTAGCTCAGCCCAATCGAACATTGAAGGGTCAGAATTTCCGCCGTCTATTTCTACTATAGCGTTCTCATCAAATTCCTGTAAAAGTTCTTTTAATTCTTTAACTGTCATCTTGTTTGTCATTTTTATTACCTCTTTTCTTTATTTTATATACTTATTATACTATGTATTTCTCTTTTTGTCAACCCCTTTTTTGATTTTCTTCATCATCTTCTTCTTCTAACATAATCTCCACAAATGCGCGAAAATCAAGAGCTCCAATCAAATGCCCTATTACAATAATTAATGTCATAACAACTAAACCAACTATGATACTTATCATTTTAATTACCTCTCTTTCATTTGTTTTTCTTACCTTGTAAATATATTATACAACCAACAGAAAAGAAAGTCAATAGTTTTTTTGAAAAAGTTACACAAAAATAGGGGTGTATTTTCTACACCCCTAGTTTCTCTGAATATTCTTTTAAATCTTTTAATATTTCTTCTATACTGACAGGCTTGTTATTATGTGCATCCACTTCACAATGATAAATAAAACCTTTGTCCATGTCCTCAAAGCGGTTTGATGTGTGCAGGTGTCCACATAGATTTATTAGTCTTCTATGAAGCGGTTTACAATCATCGCCGTTGCTTGTCAATGATGGGTGGTGACTAAGGAAAAAATTGTATCTTCCATAACTAAAATACTTTGCGTCACACACCTCCACTACATTTGGACAGCTCTTATAAAGTTCTATTCTTGAGTTTGTGTCATGGTTCCCGCGGATAATGTGAATACGACCTTTAAGAGAATTTAAGCACTTCATACCTTCCGCGTTATCATTTAGCATCAAATCACCTAAACAATATACATCATCATTATCTTTTACAATAGCGTTGTAATTTTCAACGATTGCATTATTCATTTCATTTTGATTATCAAAACCGCGTGGCTTAAATATAAAATCTCTTTCATGTCCAAAATGCCAATCTGACGTTATATAAATCATTTTATCAATTCCTTTCTTTTGTTCTTTCTATAACTATTATAGTATATTTTTTTTATTTTGTCAACTTTTATTCTAAAAAAGAGTGATTTCTCACTCTTTTTTACAAAAAGATTCCTAATCCATTAACAGAATAAAAATCTTGTATTGCGGGAAGCATCTCCCCCCACATTTGTTCTAT
>OCVV012866668.1_pt1 | contig 13263 bp, 16 predicted proteins | sample 1539721 | NCBI WGS metagenome assembly OCVV01 (sample SAMN02144230, study PRJEB22623) | gut metagenome | biome: sheep rumen | host: Ovis aries | place: New Zealand
GAAGTATCTCGCTTACAATATGCCGGAAGGAATCACGATCGAAGCTTCTCGTGAAAGCTCTTTCAAGAAGGGCGTGATCGATTACAGAGCACTTGCGATCGCTGACAGCAAGCCGATCGTGAACGAAGCTTTCGTCAAGATGTACAAAGCTTCCGCAACCTAAACAGACTGACGACGATCGTCTCCGGCGTGATGACACTCGGGAAAGATGATCGTATTCAGCGAGATTCATGTGCTTTGAGTTCCATGATCTCCGAACTATAAGAAGGGGGAGCAAGGCGAGCGGAGTGACTCCCTTGTTCCCTTTTCGATTTATAAGTGAGGTATAAAACAATGACATTATCCGAAGCTTGCAACGTTCTACACGTTGACGAAGGAAACAACGACGAGCTGATCAGCTCATTGATCTCAGCTCTTCCGGGATATATCGAGACAACGACGGGAATGAGTGCGGAATATCAGATCGCCGAACCGCTCTGTCAGGTCGTCGAAGGACTTCTTCTGACTCAATGGTATTATGCAGATCACGCCGACGATCAGGCTCTCACAAGGACGATCAACGCTCTTCTCAAGGCGATCACGATCAGAGCGAGATCGATCGAGTCATGAAAGACTTTGCTCGTGACTTCTATCGCTCGAAGGAATGGAAGAAGGTCTCGACGGCTTACATGACGAGTCGCTTCTATCTTTGCGAGAGGTGCGGAAGTCCGGCGACGATCTGTCATCACAAGATATATCTCAACGCTCAGAACATCAACGACCCGGAGATCAGTCTCAATCCCGATCGGCTCGAGTGTCTCTGTCAGGACTGTCACAACAAAGAGCACTCACTCAAGCGGACGATCACTCGCTTCGATGACTCAGGAAACATCGTCGGAGTGAAGAAGAGCGGAGATGAGAAGCAATTTGAACGTGATCGGGACGCTTTCGACGAAGCTCTGAAAAAAATGACCGCTCAGAATGGCTCAGAATCGATTTTTCGGGGTCGGGTAATATAAATCATCGTCTGACTCACAAAATCGCTCTACGGGGCGTTTACGGGCGTTTCTGAGGGTCTCTCGTTCTGACGCGGGGGAAGGGGGAGTCAAAATCGCACTATATGCCCGGAGACCGGCGTGTGGACTCTTCAAAACCCGGAAACGGACTCTCCGACGGGGGAGGGGTAAACAGAGGTGACTCAGTATGAAGAAGAAACAGAATATATCGACGGACTTCTCGGAGATATTGGAGAAGATACCGTCTGACAAGAAGAAGATCGCTGAGAATTTGATCGACGAGCTGTCCTTTATGCGTGAGACGCTCGAAGATCTGAAAGATCAGGTCAGGAAAACGGGGACGATCGAGCAATTCGAACAGGGGAGACAGAGCTTTCTCAGAGAAAGTCCGGCCCTCAAGTCCTACAATACGACCGTTCAGCGCTATTCGATGTTATATCGTCAGCTCTGCGATCTCGCCGGAAAGACTCAGGAAGCGGAGAAGTCGAATCCCGTCTATGACTTTATCAAAGAAGGACTATGAACTATATCGACGAATATCTCGAGAATATGAGATCGGGGAAGTGTATCGTCTCGAAGCGAATCCGGCGAGTATATGAGAAGCTCTCCGATGACATACACAATCCGAAGGACGGCTTCATCTTCGACGAGAAGAAAGCTCAGCGTCCGATCGACTTCATAGAACGCTTTTGTCGTCATTCAAAAGGCGAGTGGGCGAGTCAACCGCTCAAGCTCGAACTCTTTCAGAAAGCTTTTATCTCAGCTCTCTTCGGCTTCATCGACGAGAGAACAGGCTTCCGAAAGTATCGAGAGACTCTCTTCTACGTCGCCCGGAAGAACGGGAAGAGCGTTCTTTTGAGTGGAATCGCTCTCTATTGTCTGATCGCTGATAATGAACCCGGGGCGGAAGTGTATTCAGTCGCTTCGAAGAAAGATCAGGCTCGAATCATCTTCACGGAGTCGGTCAACATGGTCAGACAGTCGCCGGAGCTGATCTCGATCACGAAGAAGCGGAAGTCTGATCTCTACTTCCCGTTGACGTTCTCGAAGATGCAACCGCTCGGAAAGAACAGCGACACGCTCGACGGTCTGAACAGCTCACTCGTGATCGTTGACGAGCTTCATTCGATCAGAGATCGGAATCTCTATGAGGTCATGAAGCAGAGTCAGTCAGCTCGGAGACAACCGCTTTTCGTGATGATAACGACCGCCGGAACGATCAGAGAGTCGATCTTCGATGATATGTATAAATACGCTTGCGGAGTCGCTGACGGCACGATCAAAGACGATCGTTTTCTCCCGATCATGTATGAACTCGACGACAAGAAGGAAGCTTTCGACCCGTTGAAATGGGAGAAGGCGAATCCCGGTCTCAACACGATCAAGAAGCTCGACGATCTGATCTCAAAGGTCGAGAGAGCAAAGAACAGTCCGCACGATCTGACAGGCGTTCTCGTGAAGGACTTCAACGTCATTCAGAGCGTCTCGACGGCGTGGCTTCCCTTCGATGACATCAACAACGAAGAGACATTCGATCTTGATCGCTTCCGGGGAAAGTATGCGATCGGCGGAGCTGATCTCTCGATCACGACCGATCTGACGTGTGCAACGCTTCTCTTCATGGACGAGACCGAAAAGCGCTTCGTGACTCAGATGTATTTTCTCCCGGCGGACAACTTCGAGCAACGTGTCCATGACGAGAAAATCCCTTATGACAAATGGCTCGAGTCAGGACTTCTCCGTCTCTGTCAGGGAAACACGATCAACTATCACGACGTGACAGCGTGGTTTCTTGAAATGGTCGAGAAGTATGACGTGACTCCGGCGTGGATTTATTACGACTCTTATTCGGCTCGATATTGGGTCGAAGAAATGCAGAATCACGGCTTCAATATGATCAGGTGTATTCAAGGGGCGAAAACGCTCTCTCTCCCGATGCAGAAGCTCGGAGCTGATCTTCAAAAGAAGCTCGTGAACTACAACAACAATCCGCTTCTCAAGTGGTGTATCACGAACACAGGGATTCAGACCGATCGGAACGGAAACATCGTCCCGGTGAAGGCAACGTCGGCGAAGTATAGAATCGATGGACTCGCAAGCCTTCTCGACGCTTACGTCGGTCTCTGCGATCATTACAACGAGTATCTTCAAGCTCTATGAAAGAGAGGTAAATTCTCATGAAGTCGAATCTTTATTACAAGAAGGACAAAAAGTGTCGTCTGATCAAGTCCGTCTCAGCTAAGAACGATTACGGGGTCTTTCAGACGTTCTATCAGTATGCAACGCCGGGTGAAATATGGTGTTATGCGAATCAGCTCAGTCAGTCTCAGACTTTCGAAGCGAAAACTTACGGAGAGGACGAGACCCGGCTCTTCGTGTTCAACTATCGAGAGGACATCGAGCTTTATTCCTTCATCGAGTACAAAGGGAAATACTACACGGTCACTCGAGTCGACACGAAAGACGATTACAAGACAGAGCTTTTCGTCTATGTTCAGGACACGCCGACGGGCAAGACTCCGAAGAACATTCAGCCGTATTCGGCGAGCTGATCAGCGAGATCGGGAGCTTTCTTCGGAAGGCTCTCTTTTTTTCTCTTGACTTTTATGTTTACTCGTGCTATTATGATTGACGGAGTGGCTCACTACATTCAGAAAGTGAGGTAAAACACAATGACAACCGCAACCGCTACAACCGAAAAAACCGCTTTACAGATCATCAATGAGGTCGACGACAATCTGATCGAGCTTCGGAGACTCCCGACGATCATCAATCTCATGATGGAAAACTTCGGATTTGACTCTCTCGAGCTGACTGAGAACAACAAGTTTGACATCATCAACCGTCACGAGATGATCACCGACGTTCTCAATCTCACGCTCTCGACGATTTATGACACGCTCGAGAAGATCGAGAAGATCAGCGCAAAAAAAGACTCAGACGAGTAAACCGAAACAACCGCAACCGCTAAGTAACAGAAGTAAACAATTTATTCATCTGAGCCACTCCATATTATATCATGAAAGGGGGCAAATGTCCATGAAAACAATCTCTTTCGTCAATCAGAAGGGCGGAGTCGCAAAGACGACGAGCGCTGTCAGTATCGGGGCGAGTCTCGCTTCTCGGGGACTGAGAGTCCTTCTGATCGATCTCGACGCTCAAGGGTCTCTCTCAATTTGCTCAGGCTATCGGGAGATCGGAGCTGACGAGCTGACGACTTATGACGTTCTCAAGGGGGAATCGCTCGACCAGGCGATCAAGCCGATCAGGGAGAATCTCGACGTTCTTCCGACGGACATCAGACTCAGCGGAGCAGAGATCGAGCTGTCAAGCGTTCCCGGTCGTGAGTTTCTTCTTCGTGAAGCGCTCGAGAGTGTCGCTGAGAAGTATGACTTCGCCTTGATCGACTGTCCGCCGTCGCTCGGCGTTCTGACGCTGATCGCTCTCACGGCTTCCGACGAGATCATCGTCCCGGTCAAAGCTGACTTTCTCGCCTTGAATGGAATGTCTCAGCTCGTGCAGACGGTCAACGTCGTCAAGAAGAGAATGAACCCGGCTCTCGAGATCGGCGGAGTGATTGCAACGTTTTACAACTCGAGACGGAATCTCGATCAGCAGATCGTCGATCAGATTGAGAAGGCGTTCCCGGGAAAGCTCTTCGAGACGAAGATCAGTCAGAACACGGCTCTCGCAGAAGCTCCCGTCAACGGGACGGACATCTTCTCATACAACGACAAAAGCAACGGAGCGCTTCAATACGCTCAGCTCACAAATGAAATAATTGAAAGAGAGGGTCTCGAAAATGGCAAGTAAACAGAAATTCAACGTCGAAAACTCAGGTCTCTTCGCTCAGGCGGAAACGCCGGAAGAGAACGTCAGCGTCAAGAAGAAGATCGGACGACCACTCAATGAGAGAATCGTCCGGGACAATCCCGTTCAAGAAGGTCTCACGCCGGAATACACGAGAGCGACGTTCATCGTCGAAGTCGAACTTCTCGAGAAGCTGAAAGATCACGCATACACGGAGCGACTCTCGCTGAAAGACTTGATCAACGTGATTCTTCGTGAGTATTGCGACAACAAGATCGACGAAACGAAGTTACTTCATCGCCCGGATAATTGGAGGTGATCGACGTGATCGAGTTTACTGATAATACTCGAGCTTTTACCGTTACTGAGACGGCTCAGATTCTCAAGCTGTCTCCGCCGACGATCAGAGCTTTTCTCAAAGACGGTCAGCTTCACGGGGAGAAGATCAAAGCGAGAATTTACATCGATGAAGCTGAGATCGAGCGCTTCAAGGAAGAGAGGACATCGCATAAATGATAATTCACTTTACAGTCAGCGAACGGAAGCAGATCGAAGAGCTTCACGACAAATATGAGCGTCTGATCGAAGAGAAGAGCGCTGAGATCGACCGTCTGAGAGACCCGGCGGACGAGCCGGAAGAGCCGGACATGATCGTTCCGAAAGCGCCCGAATACCCGAAGAAGCAGACGAAGAAAGCTCTCGCAGAGTTTCAGAAGGCTTACAAGGAATACAAAGAACAGCTCGACGCTCACAACGCCGAAGTCGATCGGACTTTCAATGAGTGGCTCGCTCAGGGGTCGGAAGAATGGCGGAAGGCTCGTGACGAATACTTCAATCTTCAAGAAGAGTTTTCCCGGGAGAGACAGAAGCTTCTCGCTGAGATCGAACGGAAACACTTCGCTCAGCTCGGCGGAGATCGTGAGCTGATCGTCGAGAACGCTCGCTCTCAGGCGAAAGAGCTGATCTTGAATCGTTACAACTTTTACAAGAAGATCGCTGAGACGGGAATATCTGACACGGGCGAGCCGTTGACGGGATTCTCAGCTCGTGATCTTCGTGTCGACGGGTCTGAGATATGGCTCGACACTCAAGCGATCATCGACGACGTGAAAGCGTGTCTCCGGCTTCATTATGACGCTCTCAAGGACGATCAGGAAGGTCGAGACATGATCGATCAGGTCGTCAAAGAGGTCGTCTCAAAGAGTCAGTATGTATCAAGCACGAAGGGCAAGATCGGCGAGACGCTCACGTTCGACAACGGAATCTCAGTCCGGGCGACTCGTCCGACGACATTCATCACGCCGATCGACAAAATATCGAACAAAGCTTTCGAAGGCGCTTTCGCTGACGGAGCTGAGACCGGGGTCGCTGTCATCTCGAGAGCGAAGTCCCGAAAGACGATTTACACAATGGTCTCGATCGACTTCTCCGAACTCGAGAACGTGCAGATCAGCGGACGGCGTGAGCTGACAGCTTTCGATCGTGAAGTCCATGACGCAATCATCACGCTTTACATCGAAGGCGGAAACATCTACATCACGACGAACATGATCTATCAGACGATGACCGGGAAGCAAAACGCTCATTGTTCAGCAAAACAAGCCGAAGCGATCAGCGACTCGATCACGAAGCTCATGTTTTCTCATGTGAAGATCGACGCTTCTGACGAAGCGAAGCTCGACAAGAGAGTCACTCGGGCGAAGTATGACTCGAACGCAATCAACGCAAAGAGAGTCACGATCAGCGTCAACGGTCAGACCGCCGAAGCGATCAAGATTCTCGACACGCCGATTCTCTTCGACTATGCTCAGCAGAAGAATCAGATCGGGCGCTTCGACGTGAAGCTTCTTGACACTCCGAACAACAAGAACGAAGAGACGATCGTTCTCGAAGGGTATCTCCGGCGAAGAATACTCGCTATCAAGGGAAGCTCGAAGCTCTCTCCGACGATCTTATATGAGACCGTTTACAAAGCGCTCGATCTCTCAGCGTCGTCAGAAGGGGCGCTCAGGAAGAAGAAGCTCAAGGTCAGAGAGTCCGTGAAGAAAGCTCTCGACTACTTCAAGAAGGAAGGCTTCATCAAGGGATATGTCGAGAACTCGCACAAGGGCGACAAGAACAGACTCGTCAGCGTTACAATCAGGTATTGAAAATCAAGATATAGTCTCCGGGACTACCCCGTAAAATTGGTAACGCTACCCCGTAAAACTGGTAACACTGACCCCGTAAAAGTGGTAACGCTACCCCGTAAAAGTGGTAACGCAGAAGGGGTCAAAAATCGGTCGTTTTGTCAGTAAAATCAAGGCTTTCGGCGATCGGTCAAAAACCCGGTATGCTTTATATGCTATATAAGCATTACATTGACCCTTCGAGCGACGTTGCTGTCGCCGTCGCTCTCGGGTATAGTGTCCACAAGATATTGAAAGAGGTGACTTTCATGAACGACATCAAAGACGAGCTTCGCTCTCGGCTCGGTGAATATGTGAATCAGGTGACGACTCCGTCCCGGAGAGCCGGAAAGAATATGTTTGTCTGTCCGCTCTGCGGAAGTGGCTCGAAGGGCGGAAGAGACAGCGACGGAGCTTTTCATCTCACGGGTGATCGGTGGTATTGTCATTCATGTCAGAAGGGCGGAGACATCTTCACGCTTTACGCTGAGATCAATCAGCTCGACACGGTGAACGACTTCCCGGAGATCAACAAGGGACTCGCTCAGACACTCGGAGTCACTCAGATCGACTCAGCGAGACGGGACTTCACGCCGGAACGAAGAGAGGTGAGACAGGAAGTGAAGCAGATCAACCCGGAGCGAATGACTCAGATCGAGAGCTTCGCTTCAAAGCTCGCCGGATCGCCGGCGGAAACGTATCTCAGGGAGAGAGGATTCTCCGACGAGATCATTCAGAAATTCAAGCTCGGCTATGACCAGGCGAAGAACGCCGTCGTCATTCCTTATCCCGGGACGGACTACTTCACGAAGCGTCTGATCGCTCCGACGGAAGGTCAGAACAAATATGACAATCTTCCCGGCGAAGCTCCGACTTTCATCGTTAAACAGTCCGACTCGGACTTCTACTTCGTGACAGAAGGTCAGCTCGACGCTCTCAGCATGATTCAAGCCGGGGCGAAAAATGTGATCGCTTCTCATTATCCTTCAAAGATCGAGAAGCTGATCGGGGAGATCAAGATCGACGGAGCTGTCATCGTCGCCGATCACGATGAACCCGGAGAGAAGATCGCTCAATCTCTGACTGATCTCTTCAAAGAAAAGAAGATCAGATCGCTCGTGATCTATCCGCCGGAAGGCTTCAAGGACTCGAACGACGTTCTCAGGTCTGACCCGAAGAAACTGACGGAGCTTCTCACTCAGGGAGCGAAAGAGCTTCAAACGATCGAAGCTGAGAGACCGATCTTCAAGGCGACGAACGTCAGCGAGTATCTTCTGACCGACGCTTTCGGAGCTGACATCGAGTATTTCAGACAGTACAAAGACCGAAAGACGGGATTCTCGAACATAGACAAGTATCTCACTTTATATCCGGGACTCGCTTGTCTCACGGGAGCAACGTCACTCGGAAAGACTTCGTTTTGTGTTCAGCTCGCCGATCAGCTGATCGAGAAGGGGGAGACCGTTCTATATTTCAGCCTTGAACAGCTCCCGATCGAGCTTGTCACGAAGTCTCTCGCTCGGAAATACTATCTCAGGGGCGGACATCTTCTGAACAACATTGACATCAAAAACGGAGCTTCTGACGACGATCTGATCGCTGTCAAGAAAGATCACGCTCAGAAAGCTCAACGTTTCAATATAATCGAGTGTGACTTCACGGTCTCGGCGGACATGATCGACGACTATGTCCGGGAATACATCGAAGCAAACAAGGTCAAGCCGATCGTGATCGTCGACTATCTGCAAATCATCTCAGCTCCCGAAGGTCAGCGCATGGACGACCGGGAACGAATCGACGACGCTGTCAAACGGCTCAAGAAGCTCTCGAAGGACAAAGAGCTTTTCGTTCTCATGATCTCGAACATGGCTCGCTCGACGTACAGAGAGAAGATCGGAGAAGATTCTTTCAAAGAGTCAGGTCTGATCGAGTACACTTGCGACTATCTCTTCGGACTTCAACTCTCGATTCTCGAAGATGAAAAATTCTTCACGAAGAAGGGGTCTCGGGGCGGAGAGAAAGAGACGCTCAAGTCTGAGAAACAGGACAAGATCGACGAAGCTTCCGAAGCTATCCCGAAAGAGGTCGTTTTCAAGGCTATGAAGAACAGGAACGGACGGAAGGTCTTTCGAGCGTTCTTCAAGTATCGTCCCGACTATGATCTTTTCGAAGTCGACTCAAATTCTCGCTATGACAAGGACTCGCCGTCGTATCAATTCGAAGAGATCGACGACGATGACGACATTCCCTTCCCGACTGTATAAACACGAAAGATCGGACTTCTCACGGGGAGTCCGTTTCTTTTGATTATTGAGTAAACAGAAAAAGCTAAGTCATTGACAAAAACAGAAAAACGTGATATGATAATAGCGACAGAGTATGTCGAAGAATCCATGTAAACGGGGGTGATCGGAGTGACAGAGATGAATGACAAGCCGAAGATCGAAGAGATCATTTTCGTCAGCGGTGAGATCATAAACGACGCACGACTCGAAGTCGACGCTCCGACGCTCCCGGGATTCATGGCGATCGCATCTCAGGACTTAAAAGAAGCGACTCAATACGTCGCTCTCAGCTCGATTCAGAGCTTGACCATGAGAAATAAAGAGATCGTCCGCTTCTCGCCGGAATATTACATCACGCCGGAAGCGACGATCAAAGTGAGGAATTGACGTGAGTTTATTTGACCGAATCTTCAACCGTCAGCGGACGGCAAGCAAAACAAAGATGATCGAAGAGACGGCGAGCTTCTCGATCTACTCCGGCGACGCTTACTCTTCCGACGTATATCGGGAAGCGGTCGACGCAATCGCCCGGAACGCCGGAAAGCTCAAAGGGTCTCACATCATCAAATACAAAGATCACGAGAGAGTCGACGGAGACTGTCAGATCAACCGACTTCTTCAAGTCAGACCGAATCCGTATATGTCAGCTTATGACTTCACATATAAGCTCGTGACACGGCTCTTCTTGTATAACAACTCTTTCGCCTTCATCGATCGAGATGATCGGGGAGTCGTCCGGGGTCTCTATCCGATCACGGCGAATCATGTCGATCTTCTCGCCGATCAGAGAGGGGAGCTTTTCTGTCAGTTCACGATCAGGAACGGGAGACAGATCATTCTCTCATATCGTGACGTGATTCATCTGAGACGCTTCTTCAATGACGACGACATTCTCGGAGCTGATAATTCAGCGATCGTCCCGGGACTCGAACTCGCTCAGACTCAGAATGAAGGCATTATCAACGGGATTAAAAGCGGAGCTTCGATCAGGGGTGTTCTCAAATTCACTCAGATCATGTCTCCGACGAAGCTGAAAGAAGAGCGAGACGCTTTTGTCAGCGACTATCTCGAGATCGGGAACGACGGCGGAGTCGTCGCAACTGATCAGAAAATGGACTATCAACCGATCGAGAGCAAGCCGATCATTCTCGACGCTGATCAGACGAAGGCGATCAGATCGAAGATTTTCAGCTATCTCGGCGTGACGGAAGAGATCGTCAGCTCGAACTATACCGAAGATCAATTCGCTTCTTTCTATGAGTCGACGATCGAGCCGATCGCAACGGCTCTCAGTCAGGAAATGACAGCGAAGCTCTTCACGGAGCGAGAACAGGCTTTCGGGAACGAGATCATCTTCGAATCGGGACGGCTTCAATTCACGAGCAACTCGACGAAGGTCAATTTGATCTCTCAGCTCATGCCGATGGGACTTCTCACAGTCAACCAGGCGCTCGAGATTCTCAATCTTCCCGGAGTCGCCGACGGTGATCGGAGACTTCAAGCTCTGAACATGATCGACGCTGATCAGGCGAACAAGTATCAGATCGGGGACGAGAAATGAGAAGATCAACGTATTATGTCGAATGTCCTTTTTGCCGATGTAATCTCGACCCGGGCGAGAGATGTGACTGTCAGGGCGCTCAGAAGGCTCTCAGAGACGTTCTCCCGGTCAAGGTGAAGAAAGTATCGGTCAGGGGCGAAAAACCGCTCAGAAGGGACGTGAGAGCGTCATGAAGCACTATGTCGAAGCATTGAACACGGTCATCTTCAACAAGTCATGGACTCCGCTCTTCAAGTCTCTCAGCGACGAGAACGCCGGGAAGCTGATCAAGGCGCTTTTCGACTTCATGAACGGCGACAAGATCAATCTCGAGGACGAACAGCTTCGAGCGATCTTCTTGTGTATCGCCGATCAGATCGAACACAGCGCTCGGAAGTATTATTCACGAGTCTATCAAGAGGACGGTGACGAAGAATGAAAGAAACAAGAACAGCAGAGATCAGAGCGTCACAGATCAACGACGCTATGACCATAGAAGGACGGGCGATCGTATTCGATCAACCGACTGTCATCAATGACCCGGTAGGGTCTTACACGGAGATCATTCGAAGCGGAGCGCTTGACGGCGCTGATCTTTCAGACGTGAGACTTCTTTTCAATCACGATCTGAACCGTGTTCCGCTTGCGAGAACTCCGAAAACGATGTCTCTGAGCGTCGACCCGGTAGGAATGACGATCAGGGCAACTCTCCCGGCGACAGAGAGCGCTCGTGAGGTCTATGAGTCCGTAAAAAGACGTGATCTGACGGGAATGAGCTTCGCTTTCAAAGTCCCGGAAGGGGGCGACACTTATGACCCGAAAACGAACACGAGAACGATCAACAAGATCGAAAAGGTCTATGAGTGTTCAATCGTTCAGTTTCCGGCATACGGTCAAACTTCGGTAGAAGCGAGATCGGTCATGACGGAGAGACAAGAGCGACTCAGGAAGCTCGAGAAGCTCAAAAGCGTCGTAAACATGATAAAGAGAGGTGACTGAGATGAGTCGAAAAACAGGATATGCGAAGTATACATTCGCTTTCGCTTCCGACATTCAGAATCTCGCCGACGAGAAGCGTGTGAAGGTGGCAAACTTCAACGTTCAGAAGAAGAAGAACGGTCTCGGGTCTTATGACTATCTGACCGTGAACTTCATTGTCCCCCGTCCCGATCGAGATCATAAGGACGACGCAAACATTGAGCCGAATCACAGACGGCTCGAAGATTTCATCAAACAGATCGAAGATGATCTCGCAGAAGATGACATCGACGATCAGAAAGACGAGGTTTAATCATTATGAAATTCAATACAGTCGCAGAAGCTTTCAACTTCTACAAGAACAACACGAACGATCAGCTCGAGAAGAGAGCTGACGAGATCAACCGCATGATCGAGACCGACGAGAACGTCGACATTCAGGCCCTCAACGTGGAGCTGACCGGAATCGCTCAGGCGAAGCGCAACAACGACGAGAAGGCTGAAAAGCCGGAGACCCGTTCCCGTTTCTCTCTGATCGGCTCTCGTGACGACGCTCCGAAGTCCTTCGACGCTGACAACGTGTTCGAGTCCGAAGAGTATCGCTCCGCTTTCTTCAAGACTATGCTCGATCAGAAGCTCACTCCCGTCGAGAAGGACGCTTTCGAGATCGGCATGAAGGAAGCTGAGAAGAGAAATGACGCTTTCATCACTTCGAGCAACGCTTCCGCCGTTCTCCCGACTCAGACTCTCAATGAGGTCGTGAAGAAGGCTCGCACGATGGGCGGTATTATCGGCGAGTGTCGTCACTTCGCTATCCCGACGAAGATCGCAATCCCCGTCGGAACTCCTTCGACCAAAGCTTCTTGGCATACCGAAGCGAGCGCCGTTGACAGCGAGAACGTGACCGTCGCTTCCGTGTCCTTCGACGGCTATGAGATCATGAAAGTGTTCTCTATCTCTGCGAAGGCTCGCAAGATGTCGATCAACGCTTTCGAAGCTTATCTCGTGGACGAGCTGACCGCTTGCGTCATGGAGACGATCGACTACGCTCTGATCAATGGCAACACCAACAATCAGGGCAAGGGACTCGAGTCTATCACATGGGTCAAGACCGCCGGAGCTACTCAGAACGCCGTCGAGATCGCTTCCTCTGCGACCGCCGGATATGCTGACGTTGTGAAGCTCGTGTCTCTTCTGAAGCGTGGCTATGCTCAGGGGGCGAAGATCGCTATGAACAACGCCACTCTGTACAATGTCTTTTACGGTATGCTCGACACGGCGAAGCGTCCGATCTTCATCGCTGACCCGAAGGACGAGTCTATCGGAAAGATTCTCGGCTTCCCCGTCGTGATCGATGACAACATCGCCGACGATGTCGTGTATTTCGGCAACTATGCGAAGTATCTCGCTTACAATATGCCGGAAGGAATCACGATCGAAGCTTCTCGTGAAAGCTCTTTCAAGAAGGGCGTGATCGATTACAGAGC
>OCVV012828802.1_pt1 | contig 13262 bp, 9 predicted proteins | sample 1539721 | NCBI WGS metagenome assembly OCVV01 (sample SAMN02144230, study PRJEB22623) | gut metagenome | biome: sheep rumen | host: Ovis aries | place: New Zealand
AAACGTTTTGTGACTATTTGTAGAAAAGGTTTGAAAAAATATATTGCGTAAAGTTTCAGAATGGTATAGATTCTTTCTCAGGAATTTTGAGAACATTCTCAAAATCAAAAAGTGGAAAGGGTGGAATTATGAGAACAACGCAATTGATTTTCGCAGGTGCATTCCTTGCAACAGGAGCCTTTGCGATCACCGCGCCGGATCTTCCGATGGCGGGATGGGCGACTCAAAATGGAGGCACCACGGGAGGTGCGGGTAAAACCACGGTCACCGTGAGCAATGTCAGCGACTTGCGCAAGTATGCAGAAGCTGGCGGTTACACGATCTACGTGAAGCCGGGAACTTATACCGTTCCTTCCAAGGATGCAATTGAAGTGGGTTCGAACGTCACGATTTATGGCTACCAGGGAGCGATCCTTGCGCAGACTTATACCGGTACGACGAACGAAGATAATACTGTCTTGAATATCAAGGGCGATAATGTCATTATCCGAAACATTATCGTGAAAGGGGCGGGCGCCGTCGATAAGGATGCCGGTGACTGCATGCACGTTCAAGGGGGAACCCGTGTTTGGATTGACCACGTCGAAGTTTACGATGGTGAAGACGGAAACCTGGATGTGATCAATGGCGCAAACTACGTGACGATTTCATGGAGCAAGTTCCATTATACAAGCGCCTCTAGCGAGCACCAGTTCAGCAACCTCATTGGAAATAGCGATTCGAAAACTTCGGATTCCGGAAAGCTTAAAACTACCATGCATCACAACTGGTGGGCGGATGGATCGAAGGAACGTATGCCGCGTGTCCGTTTTGGCCAGGTTCATGTGGCGAACAACCTCTTTGATAGCGATGACGCAAGCCACTGCGTGCGTGCTGCATACAAAGCGGATCTCCGTGTAGAAGGGAATGTGTTCATCGGTGTGAATAAACCGATTGACCTTTATGAAGGGGATTATACTGCGGTTTATTCGAATGGCAACTATACGGAAAATACAAGCGGAAATTCCGGTAGCGGCACGAATGCGAGCGCCTTTACCCCGACTTACAGCATGAGCATTACCGACGTAAGTACGCAGGCCAAGGCTTATGCCCTTCGCGATTCCATTCAACTTTATGCGGGAGCAACTCTTCCGGATCCGGGATCTTCGACTGTCGTGACGCCGGCAAGTTCTTCGTCTGCAAATTCTTCTTCGAGCATTTCCTCTTCGAGTGTTTCTTCTTCGAGCAATTCTTCGAGCTCGGCTGCGGTAAGCGGTACGGCGACACTCACAAAGCATGGTTCGGGCTCTGCAACGCAGACCGTGGCTCAGGGGGAATCTATTGCGAGCTTCTATTACACGATTGCTAATGCAACGGGTGCAACGGTGACGGGCCTTCCGGATGGTTTAACGGGAACGCTTTCGGGTTCGGACTTTACGATTTCGGGCACGGTTTCCGCGACGGCAGCGGTGGGAAGCTATTCGTTCACGGTCACGACGACAGGCGCTACGACGAACGCATCCAAGACGGGAACGATTACAGTGACTGCGGCCACTTCGACGGTTTCGTCTAGCAGTTCTGAAAAGGTCTCTTCCAGCAGTTCCGAAACGGTTTTCTCTAGCAGTTCCGAAACGGTTTCGTCCAGTAGCGAAGTCGCGATTTCTTCGAGCAGTGAAATCAAAGAAATTGGAACGGAAGATCCTGTCGATGAAGATGAAAAAACGGCGATTGCCCAGGTTCAGTCTTTGAAATCGCAGGTGTCGCTTTCTCCGGCTGTCATTTCTTCGACTTCGACTCTTCGCTTTACCGTGGAACGCTCTGGAATTGTGCAGGTGACGCTGCTGAATGCAATGGGCATTGCTGTGCATTCGGAACGTGTGAAGGCGAATGCGGGCTCCAATGCGGTAAATATTTCCCGTGGAAAGATTTCTTCTGGAACCTATTATTTGAATGTCCGCGGGGCCGGTTTGAATTTCTCTCGCCGAGTAAATGTGGAATAATCAACAACTCACAACCAAAACCAAGGAAGACTCTCCGAACGGAGAGTCTTTCTTTTGTAAATTGGGAACTATGAAAAACATCATCGGCATTGTTTTTGTTTGTGCGGGCGTATCTTTGGCGGCGCTTTCTTCGGAAGTCCGTGAAAATTTTATCACGAGTTGCGAAGAAGGTGGTTCATCGAATCATTTTTGCGCTTGTGTATTTTCGAAAGTCGAGAAGAAATATTCCCAGGCCCAAATTGATGCGATTGAATTGAAAATGCGCCGAGGTCATACGGATTTAGGCTATGCCGATTTTATCAAAAAGGCGTCGCAGGATTGTGACGTTCAAATCCGTTCTGGAAAATCGCTGGGATCGCTTGCGGTAAGCGAAGAAGCCGAAAGTCAAAATGCCAAAAAATCGGAGCCCCTTTCGGCTAAGGAAAAGGCCTTGTTCGAAGAACTAGGCGTCGATGCGGAATTTGCAGAAGGAATTCTCGGTGCGCTTTTTGAATCTCCGGAATATAAAAGCTTGTTTGTGGCGGATTGTGCCGTAGGAATTCGCCCTTACTTCGGATCGAAACAGGCGGTGAGTATTTGTGAATGCTCGTACCAAAAAATTGTGGCCAATGGCAGCGTGGAAAAACTTTTGAGCCTCATCGACCAAAAAGGCGAGCTGATCGATTCGCTCGCCTTGGAAACTTTTTTGCCGTGCATTCCCAAAGATTACACGCCGGAAATGGAAAAATTCTTAATGGATTCTTGCACGGTGGTTACGTCGAAATCCGTCTGCGAATGCATTGTTCAGGATGTGAAAAAACGGTTTACCCTGGAAGAGCTTTTGCGTCGCACCCTGAAAAATCCTGCATTTATCCAGGGCTATGCGACGGGGGCTGCACTCCGCTGTAAGGAAAATTAAACGAGCGGCACCGAAACGATTTGTCCAATCGACTGGTAAATGTTTGCAGTCGCCTTCTTAAAACAGAGGACAGCAAAATGCGGGTCGTCGATGGAGTAGATTTTTTGTGCGAACGGATTCTGCTCCAGTAAAGCGGCTTTGGCTTCTTTGCTCGGGTCCGGAGCGATTTCTCCGGTGATGCGAATCCAGTCATCTTCTGCCATGGCGCAAATTTCGATGAGAGGGTTTTGGATCATCTGCTTGTAACACTCCTTGTCGTCTTTGGTGCAGATGTACAAACGATCGTTATGTTGGGCGACAATGCCGAACGGGCGGCATTTTGGCTGCTTGCCATCGGTTGTTGTGACGTAAAATACACCGGCTTTTTTCAGGAATTCAAGAGCTGTTACCATGGTTGACGATCTCCAATTGAGGGTTTTCTCTTTCAAATGTATACAATTTTGAACGAAAAACCTTGATTTGAAGGAAGGGGATTTCGATTTCTTTTGGCTAACATAAACTTACAATAGTTCATTTCGAATTGGAATAACCTAGTTTAGAGCCAAAGGAGAATTTATGGCGAGAAAAATTTTTTCGGCGCTGGCTGTGTTTTCGGTAACGGTTGGAGTAGCTGCGGGAATTGCATCTGCGGCAACGGTTGATGTCAATCCGTCAGAGGCAAAACAGAAAATCCTTGGTTTTGGCGGTGGAAGTGTTTATTACCAAAATTGGATTACGGCTCTAGGCTCGACAACGCAAGAAGCCCTTTATGATACGGCTTTTACAGGCTTGAACCTTTCGCTGCTCCGCGTGGGGAACTGGCTTCAGGATACAAATGCCAGCTTGGACAATGACAAGACGATTATACAAGCTGGAAAAACTCGGCTTGGAAACCATATGAAGGTTTTGATGTCGAGTTGGTCCGCTCCCAGTGAATTAAAACCCAGCGAAAGCCTTAACGGAAGCGATGCGGGAGTGGATTCTTCGAAGGCGACGTTGAAGACTTCCTCTTCCGACAAGTATGGCAACTACGCTTATGGAGATTTTGCCCATTGGTGGAAAGCTTCCTATCAAAAATATGCGGCAGCTGGGATCGCTCCGGATTTCATCAGTTTTCAGAATGAACCGGATATGTTTGCGAAATATGAAGAAACTCTCTTTGCGCCGAGCGAAACTTCTAAACGCGCAGGCTATGCGCAAGCGCTGAACGCCATTTATGATTCTCTTTCGACGCTTTCGAACGCACCGACGATCGTGGGGCCGGAACCTCTTGGTATTGGTTACAACAATTTCCAAAGTTACATGAACGCTTTGGATGATAGCAAGCTCGGCGGTTATGCATACCACCTGTATCATGCGGGAAACGGCAACGATAATTCTTTGGCCAATTATATGAATCCGGAAAACTTTCGTTCGGCGATGACGTCGATCGCAAGCGCTTACGGCTCGGATACGAAACCGATCATCATGACGGAATTCTGCTCCATGGAAGAAAACGGCGTAGAATCTTACATGGTGGGCCTTGCGCATATTATGCAGGTCGGCTTTACTGCAGGAAAATTGAATGGCTACATTGCGTGGGAACTTTTCTGGGGTGAAGGCAAGGGGCAGCTGATTGGCGTTTGCACCCAGGGCTGGGGAAATTGTACGGCAGATGAAATTACGATTAGCCCGGAATATCATGCGCTACGTCACTATTCCAAGTTTGTGAATCCGGGTTGGAAGGTGATTTCCACTTCTTCCGATGAGAGCGCTTTGAAAACAGTCGCCTTTATGAGCGAAGATGCGGATTCCATTTCGGTGGTCTTGACAAATTCCGGGTCGACAGCTTTGACGCTTGACCGCCCGAGCGTTTCGGGATACGGCACAGCTTATGCGGTGCAGTCCAAGGAAAACGGCTTTAAGAGCAAGAGCATTACCCTTTCGAGCTGCTTTGTTCTGCCGGCGCGTTCCGTAACGACTCTTGTTTTGGTGAAAGGCGCTGCGGAAGCGACGGTGACGACTTGCGAAGACGAAACGACGGATGAAAGCTATGTAGAACCGGTTTCTTCGGATACGCTCGTGCTTGTCGATTACAGCGAAACGACAGATGTTTCGAACTGGTCTAGCGACGAATCTTTGACGGCGGTTTCTTACGGTTCTACGGCTCTCGATGGAACTTCGGGTTATGCGATTGTGCCTTTGGCTGGTTGCGCCCAAAGCGACTGCGGTTATCAGCATGCGATTTTCAGTTTGCCGTCGAGCGCAAGTTCCGCTTTGCAGGAATGCTCCGCAATTGAAGTCACCATGCATTCTATGTCCGATACGACGACCTATGTGAACGTAGGCGGTGCAGGCGGTTCGGAATGGGTGAATTACAAGTACGGCGTTCAGGGCGGAAGCGCTTCTTGGGTGACGACGACGATTGACCTTGCAAACGAAACGGATGATGCGGGCTCGGTTTATGGTTCAAGTAAGCTTACCTTCAATAGCGATGGACTGGGCGTTTATATTTCTAAAATCATTGCCACAGGCTGCGGTTCGAATTCAATTCCTGTACGCCGAATGAATTATACGCCAACGCTTTCGAATTCGATTTCCCGAGTTTACGACTTGCATGGCCGTTTGGTTTGGACGGGTAAGCTTTCCGAAGATAAACTTTCCGGCCATACGCTCAAAATTCAGAATTTGAAGGCGGGCGTCTATATGATTCGCACGGCTTCGGGCACCATGACCGCGATAAAACGCTAAATTGGTGCTGTGAAAATCGAATTAGAACCAATCGGGACCTTCTACAGCCAAGCTTCGTATAAATACGAAGTTCCGCGGCAGGGGGTCTTTTTTCGCGGACATCCTGGGCGGATAGAACTTTTGCCGCACAAGGGATACGAAGAAGCCCTTCGGGATTTGGAAGGCTTTGAACGCCTATGGATTGTTTTCCATTTTCACCAGAATTCCGGTTGGCGTCCGACGACGCGTCCGCCCGTTCCGCCCGCGGATCACGACCGCGTCGGAACCTTCGCTTCGCGAAGCCCGTACCGTCCCAATCCGATTGGACTTTCTTGTGTCAAGCTCCTTTCCGTTGAAAAGCTCACACTGCATCTGGACGAAGCAGATCTTTTGAACGGCACTCCGGTTCTCGACATCAAACCGTATATTCCCAAGGCGGATGCGTTTCCGAATGCGAAAGCGGGCTGGGTTGAAGCGCAAAGCGAATCTCTTTGGAAAATTTCCCCTTCGCTGCTTTTCCAGCGGGAAAACGACTGGATCTTTGAAATGTGCGGTTGGGATTTGCAAAGCTTTGCCGAGTGCCAGCTGGTGAATGACCCGCTGGATTCTTCTCGCCGTCGAGTTAAGGTGAATTTGGAAAATCACACGGCGGAACTTGCGTTTCGAACGTTCCGCATCGATTTTGAATTTGATACGGCTTTAAAACAGGTTCTTTTGAAGGGAATCCGGAGTGGCTATTCCGCAGAGGAACTTGCGTCTGCGGAAGATGTCTATCATGACAAGGATCTGCACCGCGCTTTCTTGAATCAAAAATTCTGATTTGTCAATTTTTGACGCATTTTAAAGCGTTCTCGAAAACGAGGACGCCTAGAAAATGCTATTTTTGTAAAAAGCTCTTAAATCCTCAAGAATTTTTATCCGAGGTTCTTATGTCTGAATCCACTCGTAAAGTTCGAGTCCGTTTTGCTCCGAGTCCAACTGGCTATCTTCATGTCGGTGGCGCTCGCACTGCGATTTACAATTACTTCTTCGCTAAAGCGATGGGCGGCACGTTCTATCTGCGTATCGAAGATACCGACCGCAAACGTTATAATGAACAGGCTTTGAAAGACCTGTTGCGCGATTTGAAGTGGCTCGGTTTGAACTGGGATGAAGGTCCGGGTTGCGAAGGGGATTGCGGTCCGTATTTCCAGAGCGATCGCTTGGACATTTATCACCGCGAAATCAAGAAACTTTTGGATGCGGGTTGTGCCTATTACTGCTTCTGCTCGGAAGAACGTTTGCAGGAAGTCCGTGCGGAACAAGAAAAGTCGCATGTTCCGGTAACGGGTTACGACCGTCACTGCCGTGGCATTAGCCGTGAAGAAGCCGAAGCCCGTATCGCCGCTGGCGAAAAGGCTGTGATCCGCTTTAAGGTCCCGGAAACGGGCGTCACGGAATTCGATGACTTGATCCGCGGTCATATTTCTTATCAGAATGAACTTTTGGATGACCTTGTTCTGATTAAGCGCGATGGTTATCCGACCTATCACTTTGCCAGCGTCGTCGATGACCATTTGATGGGAACGACTCACGTGCTCCGCGGTGATGAATGGATCAGCTCCACCCCGAAGCATGAACTTTTGTATAAAGCTTTCGGTTGGGAACCTCCTGTATGGTGCCACTTGCCGGTGATCCTCGACAAAAACGGCGGTAAGCTCAGTAAGCGCAAAGGCGCTGCGTCTGTCGGCGACTTCCGCGATCTCGGATACCTTCCGGAAACGCTTGTGAACTATCTCGCTCTTCTCGGCTGGAATCCGGGTGACGATCGCGAAGTGATGACGATTCCGGAAATGATCAGTTGCTTCACTTTGGACCGTATCAATCCGAAGTCTGCAAGCTTTGACGAAAAGAAACTCCAGTGGATGAACGGCCAGCACATTCATATGTGCGATAACGCATTCCTCAAGGATTTGATGAAGGAAGGCCTCACGAAGAAGGGCATCGATCTTTCGAACGAATCGGAAGAACGTTTGGATATGATCGTGACGCTCCTCAAGCCGCGTGCGCACTTCGTTCAGGACTTGGCCGACATGGCTGTGTACTTCTTTAAGGCTCCGACGTCCTATGATGAAAAGGGCGTTAAGAAGCACTTCGGCCCGGGCTCCAAGGCGATTGCGACTCTCGTGCGCGATACGCTTGCTGCAATCGACGACTTTAAAACTCCGGTCATTGAAAAAGCTTTCTACGACTTGGCTGAACGTTGCGGCCACAAGGTCGGGGAACTCGTAGGCGCTCCGCGTCTCGCTGTTTCCGGTGTAACGGCTGGCCCGAGCCTTTGGGAACTTTTTGAAACCGTCGGCAAGGAAGAAACGCTCCGTCGTATCGACGCCGCTCTTCCGCTGATGCAGGACTAACCTAGAGGTCCAATGCTCCGATCTTGGACGTACAAGCTGATCGAAAAACGATTCTACTGCGCGGAATGCGGTGCGATTTGTCCGCATAGCATTTTCTCCAGAGAACCGTTTTCGCTTCATGCTGGCGTTCCGTTCGGAGTGCCTTTAGTTTGCCAGTGCAAAAACTGCAAATCTTTTTTTGTCGCTTTTTCCCAGGAAGTTTACTTTGGCATATATCCGTTTAATGCGGAATATGCGAAGCTTCTTTCGCAAAATCGTTTGGCTCCAAATGATTGGGTCTATATCGATGGAAAGGCGCGTCCCGGCCGTGTTTCGGCGTTATATGTGACGCAGACAGAAGAAGTTGTAGAACTGGATTTTGGCGGAACATCACGCGAAAAATTTACCCGTCCTGTGATGACGTCTTTTAACGAAAGAGCTCCTCTCGGATTCAAGCTTTTGCCGGCACAGGCTGGGGTTGCGCTTTACGGTGACCCGGTTTATCATGTGCTGCGGAAAATGATGGGTTTTGTCGTCGGTTTCGTTTCCGATAGAGGCTATGAAAAACTCGTCGTGCAACTCGAAAATGGGAAAGTTCTTTTCATTACGCTGTCGGATGAATTTCAGTTGGTGCCGGACGACATTTTGCTTTCGCGGTTAAAGGAAAGCGTTTCCGCCCGATTCCCGGCTCTTGAACAGACGCTTCGGCTGAATGTGGTCCATTCGGTTGCCTATGTTTACGGTTCCGTTTCAACATTTCCCGAAAAGGATGAAGTCCTTCAATTCGTTAAAAGAATTCCGGATTTTCGCGGTGTCATCGATTTGATTTCGGTGCAGATTTCGGGGAAGGCTGTTTCTGATGTAGACATTTTGCTCGCGGCAAAGCAGATCGTGGAACGCGAAGATTCTCCGCTGTTCATGAATGAAGTGACGGTGGAAAACGGCAACGTGACGCTGAATGCGTATTTTACGTCGGGCAGTGATGTCCAAAAAATCAAAACGGAACTTTCTCACATCGACGGACTCCGGAACATCAAGTTCACGCTCGAAGAAGCTCCTTCGCCTTCACCGCAAATGCGTCATATGGCAGAAACACTTCGGGCAAAGATTGCCAAGATGCCTGCGCAAAATGCGCGCCTGCGCGTGATTCCGACCGAAGAAGGACTTTTGGTGGAAGGTTATGTGCGCAATTTTTTGCAGAAAAGCTTAGTGAATCTTTTGATCTCGCGTAGCGTAAAAGGGGTTCACGTACAAACGAACATTCGGGCAGATAATTCTCAAGGGGAGATTTAAGAATGTCTTCTACTTATGACAAACTGAATCAGGTCAAGATGCGTTTGCAGGAACGTCCGACGAGCCTTCAGGAACTCGCGGAATATATGGGCTGCAATACGCGAACCATTTACCGCTATATCGAAACTCTGTCGGAAGAAAACTGCGGGTTAAAGCAAGAAAAGAAAACCCGTCGTTACTTTATCCAGCAAGAAGCTCCCAAACGCCCGGAATCCTTGATCCGCGGGCTCAAGGCTGCACAGAAAGTCCTGGACGATATGGGTGCGGCTCACAGCAGAACGGTCAAAAAGGCGATCGACTATTTAAGTGGAAACGTTCCGGATGATATCGAAACGATGAATCATGCGCTGAATGTGGACAACGATTTTGTGGTCGACCTCGGACCATTTTCGGAATACAGTGAAAACTTGAAGTTCCGCGAAACGGAAATCGATAAGTTCCTGGATGCGATTAAAAACCGCAGCAAACTTTTTATCACTTATGTTCCTGCGCGTGATAACGAACAGGAAGAAAAATTGGAAATCTGCCCGCTCAAGCTCGTGTTGCGCGTCGATACGATTTACCTGGTGGCTCAGACGGAGAATGGCCGTCGCCTGTTCGCGCTTCGCCGTATCAAGAATTTCCGCAAAACGGGAGCGTTTTTCCCCGAAATCGATTTTGACTATAAAACGCTCTATGCCAACTGTATCGGAAAATTCAGCGGTGCTGATTTTGAAAAAATCAAATTGGTGATGGAAGTCAAAAACTCCTGGTTGCAGACTCAGTTCCGCGAAGCGCATTTTAATCCGCCTGTCAAAATCCGAAAGCAGAACCCGATGACCGTGGAATTGAATATCTTTGACACGCCTGATTTGGAAAGTTGGCTTCTTGGGATTCTTCCGGATGTGAAAATCCTGGAACCGACGAGCCTCAAAGCCAAGCTGCGAGAAAAGCTTAAAAAATCGAGTGAAGCATTATCATGATTTCGACACATCTGTCTGATTATTCGTTTGAATTCCCAAAGGAATTGATTGCGACGCGCACGCCGGGCAAAGGAAAAACCCATATTCTGCATTGCCCTAAAAATGGCGGTCCGTTAGAAATCGTTCCGGCTCCGAAGATCGTGGACTTTTTTAATCCGGGAGATTGCATCGTGGTGAATAACACCAAGGTGATCCCGGCGAGACTTTTTGGCCATACAATGCATGGCGGGGAAGTTGAAATCCTTTTGGTGCAGACTCTCTTCCCGGACGAAGCTGGGCATGCGCGCTGGGAAGCGTGGGTGCGCCCGGGTAAGGCGTTCCAGGTTGGACGTGAACTTGAAATCGCCGGAATCAAAGTGACTGTGGAACAGATCAATCCAGATGGAGCTCGAATTATTCGTTTCGACGCGACTCCGGTGGAACTTGAAGATGTCATGAATAAGCAAGGGCACGTTCCGCTTCCGCCTTACATTAACCGTCCGGATGACGAAGAAGATAAAAAGGCGTACCAGACGATTTTTGCCAAGTACAACGGTGCTGTAGCCGCTCCGACGGCGAGCCTGCATTTTAGCGTCGAAATGCTCGATGCGTTAAAGGCAAAAGGCGTACACATTGCAGAAGTCACGCTTCATGTGGGACCGGGAACTTTCCAAAATATTTCGGAAGAAGATTTCCGTGAACACAAAATGCACGGTGAACATTACGAACTCACCCAGGAAAATGCGGATATCATCAACAACGCCCGTAAAGCGGGAGGACGCATTGTCCCGATAGGCACTACAAGTACGCGTGTCATTGAAACGATTGCAGACGAAAATGGAATTCTGAAAGCGCAGACCGGTGTAACGCATGCGTTCTTTTATCCGGGCTATCGCTATAAAATTGTCGATGGACTTCTCACGAATTTCCATTGGCCAAAGAGCTCCTTGATTCTTCTGGTAGCCGCTTTCTATGGCAGGGAAAACACTCTGGCTGCATACAAGTATGCGGTGGAACATCGATTGCATCTCTTCAGCTACGGCGACGGAATGTTGATCCTCTAAAATTTTTATCTCGGTAATATTATGGCAAATCAACCGCTTTATTTCGCAATTCACGGACATTTCTACCAACCTCCGCGTGAAAACCCTTGGACGGGTGAAATCGAAAACCAGCCGAGTGCTGCTCCGTTCCATGATTGGAACGATCGAATTGCGGCTCAGTGTTACAGCCCGAATGCGGCAAGCCGAATCCTTTCGGGGAGCGGTCGCATTCAGAACATTGTGAACAACTATGAATACATGAGCTTTAACATGGGTCCGACGCTGATGGGTTGGATCCGTACGCATTTGCCGGATACGTACCGCCGCATTCAAGAAGCGGATGCAAAAACGGTAAAACGTTTGGGCCATGGAAATGCGATTGCCCAGGTATACAATCACATTATTATGCCGCTCGCTTCGCCAGAAGATCGCATTACGCAGATCCGCTGGGGCATTCGGGATTTTGAAACGCATTTTGGCCGTAAGCCCGAAGCGATGTGGCTTGCGGAAACCGCGATCAATATGGACACGGTCGTGGATTTGATTCGCGAAGGCATTAAGTTCACGATTCTTTCCCCGACGCAGGCCGAAAAATTCCGACCGATCGGGAATGCAAATGCGGCTTGGAAAGGATGTGAAAATACGGATATCGACACGACGCGTCCTTACCGCATTTTCCCGGTGGACGCAGAAGGAAACAAGCTTTGCGAAGGCTATCTGGATGTTTTCTTCTACAATCCGTGGCTTTCGAGCGCTGTCGGCTTTGAACATCTTTTGCGCGATGCAAATGTTTTTGGCCGTCGCATTCAAGATGCGTTTGACCCGAACCGTGCGGAACCTCAGCTGGTAAGTATCGGTACGGATGGCGAATCTTATGGCCACCACGAACCGTTCGGAGATATGTGCGCCGCCTGGCTTTTCAACAATTACGCTCCGGCTCATAACATGATTCCGGTCAACTTTGGTTGGTTTCTCGAAAAGTTCCCGCCCAAGTTCGAAGTGCAACTGAAGAATGCTCATTCGGAAGGTTGTGCCTGGAGCTGTGCGCACGGCGTTGGCCGCTGGTACAGAGATTGCGGCTGCTCGACAGGAGGCGGGCCGGATTGGAACCAGAAGTGGCGTACGCCTCTCCGCGATGCAATGAACTTCTTAAAGAAGTTTGCCGACGACGTGTTCCTCCGCGAATTTGTAAAAATCGGAAAGATCGATGCGTGGGAAGCTCGAAACCTTTATGTGGATGTTTTAGTAAAACCGGAAGAACCGGAACGCAAGGAAAAGTTCCTGAATGAAATCTTGCGCGATCCTTCTGATGAAAAGGCTCGGGCCACGGCGATCCGCTTGATGGAAATCGAAAAGTTCTGCCTGTTCACGTTCACCAGCTGCGGTTGGTTCTTTAACGATATTGAAGGCCTTGAGCCGGTACAGAACATGCGCTATGCGGAACGTGCAATGGAACTTTTGCGTCCGTTCCTTCCGATCAACCATCCGCTTCGCGATCAGTTTATGAGCATTCTCGGGCGTGCGACTTCGAACGAACATCGTTGGAGCGGCACCGAAGTCTTTGTACGTTATGCGATGCCGGATATGCCGGTCGCGCTCAAGCTTCTTGCAGAAAGGGCCGTTGTTTTGCATATGGGACTCGACAAGTTCGAAAACAAGGCAAAACTCGATTCTCGAATTTCTGCGGAAGTGGTCGGCTCCCGAAAGTTTGAAACGATTGTGCATGTTGCGCTCGACGACAAGGATATCTGCGAAAAGACGGAAGCGACCATTCTCGTTGTGAACGACGCGATGGGACGTGTGACGGCGATAGTCTTCTGCGATGCGGATCCGAGTTCGGTCAGTTTCGTTCCGAACCCGAACGTATCGTTCAAGGATTTGCAAAATCAGTTCCCGACGGCTTATGTGATTCGCATGCGTCATATGATGAGCGATTCCTTGCGCCACATTAACCAGCTGCTGACCAAGTCGCGCCTAGAAAACGTCACAAAGGCGTTTGACGGTTTTGCCCTTTCGCACGGGCTTTCCATTGATTCGCTTGCAGA
>OCVV011089687.1_pt1 | contig 13259 bp, 11 predicted proteins | sample 1539721 | NCBI WGS metagenome assembly OCVV01 (sample SAMN02144230, study PRJEB22623) | gut metagenome | biome: sheep rumen | host: Ovis aries | place: New Zealand
CTTTAGAAAGGCAGAACAGAAATTAGCAAAGCGACAGCGTGCTTTTGCTAAGACTGTTAAAGATTCTAAGAATCACGAAAAGCTAAGAATAAAGGTGGCTAAATGCCACCAGAAGATAAAGAATCAGAGAAAAGATTTCTTGCAAAAACTGTCAACTAAGCTTATTCGCGAAAACCAAGTGATTAGCTTAGAAGACTTATCTGTTAAAGGTATGGAATCCAATCACTGCATTGCTAAATCAGTCGCTGATGCTTCATTTAGCATGTTTGTTGCAATGCTTGAATATAAAGCCAAGTGGTATGGGCGGACTATTGTTAAGATAGACCGATTCTATCCTTCCACACAGATATGTTCAGGCTGTGGTTTCAAGAATAAAAACATAAGAGGCATAAAAGGTCTGAAAGTTAGGGAATGGATTTGTCCACAATGTGGTGAAGTCCATGACAGAGATTTGAATGCCTCAAGGAATATAGACAGTGAAGGTCTAAGGATATTAAACCTGCGGGACGCAGGGGATAGCTCGCTTACTGATCATCAAACTGCCGAACGTGTTTTGGTATGTGATGAGCTTGCACGAGAAGCCCACCACCTTTAATGCGTGATGCGAAAGCGCACGCGATGGTGGTGGGTAGTTCACCCAAGTTCTGAAATACACATCCATCACTTAATCTTTTTTTGAATTCATCGACAACAGCTATATAATAACAATTCTTTGGATATTTCGTATCCTCAATTCTCTTTGGCATAATATCCATCTCTTTAGAGATTTTCGTCAATATCTTGCCACACTGCGAATAAAAATTATTGTCACGTCTTTTTATAAAAAATTCGTCATACCAATCAATCGCCGTCACTTGTTTCCAATTGCTGCCAAATCCAATCTCATCTTTCAGTTTGTCGTTTTCTGTGACAAGCTCCGTATTTGTATCTGTGAGTGTCTTATTCTCAGCAGTCAGACGTTTGCACTCTTTTGATTTCTGACTTGCTGTATTCATCGCTGTCGCTTCACGCTTGCTGCCAATCCATGATTTCGTTACAATCGCATAATCACGTTGTGATATTGCCAACACCTTTTGCTCTGCCTCGAATTTAGCCTGCAATTCTGCGTTACGTTGTGCCTCATACATATCTGCACATGCACGCGCCGCAGCTATTGGATCGTTAAAGTTAGGCATTACTATCATGTTGTTTCCAATGTATGGTTTAATCTCAGTAGAATTGCTTGTTTTTGTTTATGCTTTAATTAAAACACAGTTAAACGCCTAAGAAAAAGCTATAACCGCTAGAAGTATGGAAAATGTATACAGTTTTCAGTAACATTCTCCAAAAACATCAATATAATCAGAATAAGAATAATATTTATTGTTTATGCTATCCAATTTCAAATCTATAATTTCGTTAAACTCTAAACATTCATAATTAGCACAATATCTGCTATAATCACTCATACATTCTATGCTTGCAATTTCCATTTTCTGTTTAATCTTATCTTCAATAGATTTGTTTGTTACTGAATTCTTTTGGTGAATATAACTTCTATAACCATCTTTCTCACAGTATGTGCAAAATCTAATACCGTCAATAAAAGATCTAATTGCGCGAGTGAATATATTACCGCATTTTAAACATCTAAGTACAACAAGTGTTCTTCTGCCTTTAACAGATATAGCAGACTCTGTTCCTATAACACTACAATTACCATAAACAGAACCAATTCTTATTTTCTGAATAAGCTTATCTCTACTATAAGAAATAAATTGATTTCCGTTTATTATTTCTTGTGTAGTCTTTCCTTTGTTTAATTTTATTAAACTACTAACTTTATATCTTTTTTGATATTCGGATAATTTATTAGAAACATAAACATTATTAACAACTTCATCAATAGTAGATGTTTTGACTATTTGTTTAAAGCACACGTTTCCTGCAACAAATCGAAGACTTCCATCTTTTGTACATATGTGGTATTCAAATCTATCATCCGTCATATCCATATCAGAGGCATCCATAAATTTCATTATCTTTTTTGCTCTATCACAAACAAAATCCTCATTCCCTTTATAATATAATTTTAGTTTGCTTAATGCCACTGTTAGTTTTTCATATTCTTTAGACATTGTTATAAACTTGTTTGTTCCACTATAACATATACAACTATTTAATTTACCATGTCTAAATTGTTTCAGCAGGTGATTGTAATTTTTTTCAATCACTTCCCCACATTTATTGCATTTTAACTTTATTGTTGCATCATTAATTCTGGATGTAGGTTTGTTTATTTCAACAACACTATAAACTCCATAAACATCACCAACTTTGATCTTTTCTGACATAATTGCTACCTACAAAAAAAACAGTGTAATGTATAAAAGTATATATGATAATATACAACTTAATATACATTACACTGTCGTCCAACCACCCAACTGCGCAAGCTATTTCGCTTTGTTCGCAACGCCTAGCACAATCCTTTGCATCACCAGTTTTGACCTTCATCTGAAGGTTAGTGTGATTAATTAATCACACTTGAGATTTATTGAATATTGACTGTATTCTCAATCTCGATGTTAAAAGAATTTGCTAGTGCATGAACGATAGGTTCTTATGTCACTATCTTCATGCACAACATATATATTTCTAAATTAAAATCTTGTCAATTAGTTTGTTAAAAACAAATGAATAGGAATTCTCAGACATTAATATCTTTAGTGTTGATTTTAGCTAACAATTATAGTAGCTTTTTTTTGCATGTGTTCTAATTCTGAATGCAACATGACTTTGAATAAGAAGGATTCAAAAAAAATGCAAACATCCAAAAAAACGAAAAAGAAACAATCTGCGTCAGACAGATATTGGGAGCTGTTCGCCTGTTTTTGCTTTGCCGAAAATCAATCTGGAACATACACCGAGCTTATTGATAGAGTAAACTTTTACAATCAAACGCAGATGTTTGTAAAAAAAATCCCGATATCTGCAACGCCTGATAATGCTTGTTTGTTACGTTACGCAAGAAATCTGTTTTTTGGTATCCCTAAAGAAATTCCTTCAACACAATACGATTATCTCTATTTTCTTGTATGCAGACTTTCTTTGTTTGAAAACTGGCTTCAAGACAACTTTAAATTTTATCATTTGGATTCAAACATTGATTACATTGTATCTATTATGAAACCTTTTATACCATCGAGATTTAAGGAATTAAATCCTGAAATGAATGTGATTGAAGAACAAGGCATGTTAGCTTTGGGTATCGCAGGGTTTAAAGGTGATCTTTATCAAGAAGCTATTGATAAGATTGATTCATGGAGAAAGTCGAATCCAAGCAACGAAGAGATAATTTGTAAACTTCATTGTTTTCTTGACGCAGATTTTACACCAATATTTAAGACTGATGATATAAAGGATAAATCAACAGAATCTTTAATACAGGCTGTGTATAAATTAAAAGAACAAGGAAACTATGATTTCACATGGCAGGGTAAAGATATTTCAAAAATGCGTGTTGATATACCTGAAAGTGGAACTTTGATCCCAGATAAAGAAGATTCAAAAGATTGGGATACAACAAAAAACCTGTATATTGAAGGTGACAATTTAAGAGCATTAAAATTACTTATGCCCGCGTATAAAGGAAAAATAAAAATGATCTACATCGACCCACCATATAACACTGGACACAAATTTTGCTATAAGGATGATTTTAAGCAAGAAACGGAAATCTTTGATAGATTCTTGTTTAATCAAATACCAATAGCTCCAGTCGATAGTCAATCGAAATGAATACACTCACTCCATCGCTGGCTATCATTTGATGGCGCGCTCAAACAAAAATCAACTGCAATCACATTCACAAACCAAAGCGGCGACGAACGACATAAAGCACTCTGTCACAGCCGAATAAAGCAAACACACAGCAGGAACAAACACGGACGCAATGCAGTCACTCTATTATCACAGCGCCGCAATCATAACCAAGTCATCCGTCATCGGCTATCATCTAGCATCATCCCGATAAACGAAACTTGTCCATTAAAACTTGCTACACCACGATAAACAGAACTTTATAATTGAATGTCAAAGTAAAATTGACATTTGCATAACTTGGAAATTGACCAACACTAAACCAATGTCAAAATCCAATTGACAACTTATGCAAAACGGAAACAAACAACTAAATCCAATTTACAAGTTTCGCTTTTCGCAGACACAGCTATCGCAACCACCAACTAACAACTTCTGCTTTTTGACCTGCAAAAAGGTAAACGCGTCGCTAGGGTGCTGCTCAAACATTCTGAGCTTCGCGAAGATAAACTTATTAGGTATGCTTCGCCAGCACTCAAAATACCTAGGTTTTATCTAGGTTTTGTTCAAACGACAATCACCAGAAATCGTAAAATTTTTGGCAATCATCTATGTGAATGTGCAACGTTATCTGCCAGACTGTCCAGCAAGCTTTTCAATCCGACAAGCCAACAGCATCAGCTATCAGCAATAACGAAAACAAACAATAACAAGATAGCAACAACAAAGACTTTCCATAACATGTGCATCTCCGTACAAGCGGCGCGCCATAAATCAAACAACTTTATCTTACCTGCAATGCCATTCAGACCAGCGATCTTCTAAGCGGACAATCTCAAGTTATCCATCATCACTATAATCAGCGCAGCGAATCACCAAACGATAATAGCGCTTTATAGTGACGCTTCGTACACTCAAGTTCGTCGGCTTCGTACATCGTCAAGCTGCATCATCATAACACATACGCAAATACCTCAATACAAACATTACTGCCAGTGAAATCAAAAGAATCAATGACCCTCATTCAAACATCATTGTCCAAGACAGCCCGTTTCCTATTATCCTCTTTATAGGGAACTTAATCCCGACCCTATTCAGGAATCGCATTCGTCTTGCATAACTCTGCATAACACAAAGCATAGTGTTTATTTTGTGGGGTAGCAGGCTCACTCTTGGGGTACAACCTGATTGCCGATAGTCCACTAGCCAAACACAACAATTCAATCCAAACAAAAGCATTAACGCTTTTAATCGTCATGGCTGAATCTGCCATCACTCTCTCTTATTAACTTGTCAACGTCTGAGGATTACACCGACCTTGCGGGCAGCGTAACCACTCTTGTTATCTTTATAGATAGAAAGTCTATTTTTATGTTTATCGACTTTCACACAAACAACTAAGTCATATTATAGACGGTATTTTTTATTGCGTTGACGAATTTTATGTTTTGTGATAAAAAGAGAATCCCTATGCAGAGTGGTTCTACATAGGGACTTACTCACGGCAACTTAAACAAGGAGATTTGCCATGTCAGAAAACAATGTAAACAATTCTTTAGCTAATGTCAATAATTTTAACTTCAATGCAGAACACAATGGTGTGCAATGTATCGAATCGTTGGATTTAAAAGACAAAGGAACTGAGCGACAATATTGGTTTACTGTTGCAATGCTTTGTACAATATATAACGTTGCGGAACGAACATTACGAGATAACCTACAAAGTCTTGTAGATGATGGTGAGATTGTTGACTGCGAAAATTCGCAATCAACGATAAACACTAAGGATTCGTTAGGTAGATGTCATAAAACAACGATTTACAATCTTGAAGTCTTAAACAAATTAGGTATGTGTTGTTTCCGTGGTAATAAGACAGCTAAAGAAACCAGAAATAAGTTTAACGATGTTTTGGTTAAGCACGAAACATCACAATCAATACCACAAACACCACAAACATATCTCGAAGCATTGAAAGCACTTGTTATTGCCGTAGAAGAAAAAGAAAAAGCAGAGATGCAGGCACTGTTCGAGGCAGAGCAAAAACAACTTGCATTGGAACAAAGAGATCGAGCAATCGCAACAAAAGCTCATTTCGTTGAAGGCAGGGATGCTGAAATGTGTGGGCGCGTCGGTGGACTTACTAAAGCTAACACAGATCTTAGACAGAAAAACACACAGCTTACAAATGCCAATACAGAACTTACAACTGAAAACGATAAACTGAAAAATGAAGCTGGCATCGGAAAAGACTATAAGCAAGTAAGGGCTATCAAATTCGTCAATCAATATTTCTGCAATATCAATCGCAATTTCTGGATTCAGCTCGGTAAAGAATTATCAGACATGTCTAAATCTATGGACATAAGCATTTTGCCATGTCAAAGCTCAAAGTACGGTACTATCAATTGTTATCACATTGCAGTCATAAACGAATTTAAGCGACAACTCGATAATGGAGTTATATTCTCACGACTAAAAAATTATCACAAAAATATTGGAATGATGCCTTTATTCAAATAGCTTCTTTGAAACACCACCTATCTAAAGAAGATAGATGTCTAGGGATTAACCGATATCGCAACTGGGAAATTCCTGCTTACAGCCAAAGTTGGTAACATAAAAAAAGCCACTGATTAACTCGGTGGCTTTCGTTTTATGCTGCAAATAAAAATCCGAAATGCAGAACTTCGTAATTGGATGTCAAAATAAAATTGACAATAAACAGAACTTCATAATTAAAAATAACAACCAAACACAATTATTCAAACAACACACTGCCAGCAAAAAATCATCGCACTAAACTGACAACAACGACATCCATATAACACATTTTCTCAACCACTGAATCAACAACCTTGATCGTCGTCTCGCACGCGCCTATCACAGATACATTGCATTCAACGCGATCTTTCGCCGACAACAGCCTGCCAGAAAACACTTCAAGATCTTTGCGCTCAACACACTTCACACTCATGCAAACATCGTCGTCCAGACCAAAATAATCCACAACAAATTTGTACGCATCCAGCTTGCCTACACGCTCCATTCTGCATCTAATGCCACTTACATCCACGCAGCTACCCAGTATCATGTTTCGATAATAATCATCGAAACCATAACACAGATCAAAAAAGATGTATGGCTTTTTGTAATGATCTATATTCATAATAATCAACACACAAATATATATTTTTATTTATAGAAAAATTATAATCTATACAACAATTAGATAATATAATTGCATTACTCACACCAATGAAATATAATAGCGCCATAGCTGCATGGCAGCTACACACTATCATAAACATTAACGATAACGGTAACGATAATAACAACCAATATATATCATTATAAAAAAAATGAAAAAGCTATTAAAGAAAATAGATTTGACAGGACAACGATTCGGAAATCTTACTGTCATCGAAATCGCATACGAAACAAAGTCTGACACCAAATGGCTATGCCAGTGCGACTGCGGTCTAAAGATCGATGTCGAAGCAAGAAAGCTACTTAACGGAACAACAACAACATGCGACAGCAAAACGTGCGCCTTTAACAGAAACAAACGAAATCAAAAGCTGCCATCACTCAAAGCATCAATCCAGCGATACAGATTTGTTATTGCTAAATCAAAGCTAAAAAAAATAGATGGTAGTTTTAATAATATTCTATAAAAAACCGCTTTTGCAGAATATTCTTAAAATTAAAGAGACATCTGTACGGTGATTTTTTGGTAAAATAAAAAAATTGACATAAAAACGTCTAATAAAATTCTGTTTTTATATAAAAATTCCAAAAAACAAAACAAATATTGAATTTTACACACACGTTTTTAACAAACTCCGACTGTACACAAGTCTGTTTTTATAAATATGTCAATTTTTTAGAATATTATTCGTAATACAGTTATCCACAAACCTATCAACAACTGTGAATAACAAAACATCTTATCCCAATTAAGAACTTCTGCATATCGAAACAATACGGCAACTTCCAATTATGAAGTTCTGCATTTCACCACTTAACAGCAACCACCCAATTCACAACTTCTGCAAAAAGAAAAATGGCGGCAACCAGTTTCCCAGTCACCGCCATTCACCACATCCATCTACTTGAATATGAATACTCATAACTCAATCGCGTTTTCTCTATACAACCAACTGAACACATCTATCTGATAAATCGTGTGATTCGGAGGTTCGCGAGCGCCTATGCGAACGCAGCACGCTTGCACTTATATTATAGATAGAATTATTAATTCGTATTCGCTAACCTCCAAATCTTAGTGCGCACGCGAGACAGTTGGTAGTTCAAAGACCATACTGAAAATAATCATCATTTTTTTTGTCAATTTCAGATTTTTTTTGACGCTCTATTGCTTGCTTTAATGATGATGTATTTTTATTTTTTTTGACATCTGAATCTAATTCTATTCTGTCTTTGCTGTTGTGTTTATTGTTTCGATTTCTGTCAAACTCTTGTATTTCTGGATTTTGACCTTTAGAAAACTTTTTTGTGTTTCTATCTATATTAATATTGTGATGCGGAGTTTCATGTAAACTTTCATCTTCTTTGAAATTGTGGTTTAGGGAATCATTGAACTGGTTGTTTTCAACATTCTTAATTGAATCTGGACAAGCGAGCTGGATATTATTTTTAATCATATTGGCGAGTGGTTCTGGCAGAGCTAAGTTATCTACTAAGAATGGAATGATTTGGTATTTGTCGATTTTATTATCTTCATCAATTGTAGTGAGTATATCAATGAGTTGAGTGATTCTGTTATTCTGTTGTTCTAAGTATTCGGCGCGTTCGATAGCTTCTGCGGAAGAAACCTGACGGAAACAGACTTGGAAATTTGGGATATTATTTTGAGTATAAACATTCTCGAAGTTATCTAAATTAAATTTCCATAGTAGAAGTTTTCTGATACCGATTCCGAGATATTTTTGGATACGTTGGATAGTACGAGCGTAACGGATATCGAGTCGAGTGAGTGAAGATTCCCCTAATCCCGATGGTAGGTCTTCTGATTGTCCGAGAAATTGTTTTGGCACTTTGAGTGCGGCATAATATTGGTTATCGAAGAAATCAAGGTCTGCCATTTCGCTGACATTGAAGTCTCCTCCGATAGTGTCAACTGATACGGCGTTTCGGCCATTTCTTGATGTCAAATAAATATTGCCACCAGTTGACATAGGTGAAGACAGTGTATTGATACCGACTTTAGGTTGAATAGTTTGAGAATTAGAGACGACATCCCGAATTTCTTTAATGATACGAGTAGTTTCTCTGTCGTCAGCGTTTCCGACATCAATATTAAAGATTCGATAGAATTGCGAGCGAGTGAGTCTAGCGAGCATCATGAGGTCTTTGTATAGGTCTAAAGTTTTGTATAGAGTTCTAGCGGCTTCAAGGAAAGAGTTACCGTATTTAACGGTATAGTTTTGAGTAGTAGTGTTTGTGGAATTATCGTCTTGAATTTGAATAGAGACGCGAGCGTAATTGAGTCCGTTATCAGCGGAGAAGTGAATGAAATCTTTTTCGTCGAGAATGATTTGTTCTTCGTATTGTGAGCGAGCGGCGTTTTCGTTTCTGTTAGCGATGAATCCAGATGGTTTACCGTAGTGGAAGATGTGAGTGATGAATTCAGCGGTTTCGATTTCAAAGTAGTCCCCGACGCGGTTTCCAGCGAGTTTATAAGCGTCATCGGAATAGAAAGTAGAGACGTAAGCGTCACCGAAAACGATGAGGTTAAAAGCGATGGCGTATAGATTTATTTCTGAATTGAAGTTTACATGAATGAAGTCATTCATTTCTTTTTCGAGTTGAGGGAATTCAGGGCAAGAGATCCAGACAGAATAACCTGTATCTGGGTCAGGCTGAGTAGCGTCTTCGGCCATGAGTTCGACGGCGGATAGTGTAGTAGCGTCAGCGAGCATGGAGCGGTATTCAGCGAGACGGTTTTTACGGTCTTGTGCGACGGTTTTAATATCTTGAATGAGTTGGTATAGGTCTTTGACGTTTAGGTCGCCGTAAGAGGGTAGTACGTTAGAGTTGACGACGACGTTACCTTTTTTGAAGAAAGCTTCGTATAATCGTTTAAAGATTCCCATGGTGAAATATTCCTTTGTCAGCGAGTATGGTCAATGGTTATGGTTATGGTTACAGATTATGTTAAATAGTTGGTTACTGATTATGCAAAATGTTTAATGTTAAAAATGCTATTATATGTTATGTTATGTTATCACTACTATGTATATAGCAAGTTGTTTAAATAGTTAGTTATGTTATGATGTATGGTATTGTGTTATTGATTGACACGATGATAATATGTTATTTGTAATAGGATAATAGATAGTGTTATTTGGTTTTAGCTTAGATTATGTTATGTCATGCTTATGTTGCAATGATTTATTCTATGTGTTTTTATGAGTGTTTTTACGATTTATGTTGTGTGTTTGTGTTTGTGTTTGTGTATATGATGTTAAAAGTTATGTTGTTTAGTTATCAGAAGTTATGGTATTGATAACGTCTGATCTAAGAGAGACAGTTATATGTTATAGTGTGTAGTTGGTCAAGTTGAAAAAAAATCCTGTTATATGATATATGTTTTGTATCAAATAACAGGACATGATTGTGATTAAGTGATTGTTGATAGCTTATTGCTTATGTTAATTAGTTAGTTATTTATATTCAACCATCATAACGCCGAATTCGCCATCAGCTTGTAAACATAAGAAAAACATGTGTTGATATGGAACGAAGAAAGTTTGAATATTTTTTGGTGTATTGACAAATAGAGATTTGAGTGTTTTTAGATCTTTAGTATCTCCTGTCAGTGTTTCACCATCATTGTCAGTGACATCGAATTTGTTTCCATTGATAGTGATATCTAATTTATTTAATCGTATTGGGTTGCTTCTTCCGTCGGATGTGTAACGGAACAAATTATCGGCAGCATTTTTCGGAAGTTTAGCTGTATAGATTGTTTGTAAACCAGTATCTGCAATAAAATCGAATATATCTTCTTTAGTTGCGTAAAAGTATTTACCGTTTGAGAGAGCGGTTTGATAATCAGGATGCATGATGCTTCCAAGCATGATTCTGTCATTTAGGTCTTTTCTTCTGAATGAGCGTTTTTCTGGTACTAAGATGTTTTCTAGTTTGTAGCTTTTTTGTTTTTTGTTTTCTGATTTACGATAATGGAATTCTTTATCATCTTCATAAAATCTTTTTGTGTATTTTCTAATCATGGCGTATCCTAAAAACGTTGTTGATATAAAAATGGTTACAAGGCTGAGACATTTCAATGGTTACATAGATAGAAAGAATTATTTGTTGTTTTGTTAAGTGTTTTGTGATAAAGATTGATCGTTATTATTTATTATTATAATAATAATAACTTATTCGATATTATCATGGATGTTGTGACATGGCAATAGAAAAAGAGTTAATTAGTGATAGTGCTAGATTATATTGTGCAGACTGCATAGATGTTTTTGACAGTGGTGTTATAGATTGTATGGTTGATTCTATTGTTGTTGATTTGCCTTATTATGGGATTGTTAAGGATGAGTTTGACAATCAGTGGCGTGATGTTGATGATTATATTATGTGGGTGATGGATGGTGTTAAGCGTGGTTGTGGTGTGCTAAAAGACGGTGGTGCATTTGTGCTTTTCTGTTCGCGTCAAAATGTTCACAAGATCGCGATAGCTTGTAGTGAGATAGGTCTTGTTGAGCAAAGAATGATTGTGTGGTGTCGCAAGCGATGTTTTAACAATACGAGGGGAAAAGCGTTGGCTAGTGGATATGAGCCAATATTATACATGACAAAAGGTTGTGACGGTATTACGTTTAATAATTTGAAAGTGAAAGTTGAGAGTGACAGAAAAGAATATAGCGAGGGTGTATTGAGGGATGGAGTAAGTCTGTCTGATTGTTGGACAGATATTGCAGCGTTGCCGCACAATTCAAGGGAGCGCGTTTCACATCCTACACAGAAGCCAGTTAAGTTGATGCATCGCATTATTGAGATGGTGAGCAATGCTGGTGACTGTGTGTTAGATTATTGCATGGGGAGTGGTTCTACTGGTGTTGCGTGTTTAGAGAGTGGCAGGCATTTTATCGGCATTGAGAAAGATTGTCGGTACTATGATCTTGCAGTTGAAAGAATCAGTGGTTGTGGCGCGTGCAAGCAGATGAGCTTGTTTTAAAGTTTAATTTAGATTGCTTGGTTTGTTTGATATGAATTATGGATTACCTTATAAGGGCAGCAAGTCTGGCATATGCAAGTGGCTAATGGAATATATTCCTATGTGTGATGTATTTGTGGATGTGTTTAGTGGCGGCTGTGCGGTTACACATGCAATGATGTTGGAAAATAAAGCGAAGCGCTATATTTTAAATGATTTGAATGTTGGTGTTGCTGAATTATTTATTGATGCGTTGTCTGGAAAGTTAGATGATAAATATGATATAAACAAATTTGTTAGCAAGGATGAATTTTTTGGGAAGAAAAAGGATAATGCTTTTATAAGGTGTGCATGGTCTTTTGGTAACGACAATGATTCTTATATGTATTCCAAAGACAGTGAGATATATAGGCGTGCTTGTCACAATGTTATTATTGATGATGAATGGTTTTTGTTTGAGAAGATATGTCCAGAGATATATAGAGATGTTTTTGCGAGGATGTGTGGTAAAGTTTATGATGATAGGAAAGATAAACGGATTGAGCTTGGAAAGTGTATAGCAAGCTCGTTGAAAGAATTGATTATTAAGGATATTCCGTTATTGAATTATGCTATTAACAAAAATCATTTATATAAGCAATACATACCTTATTTGAAAGGTAATAAGATTGGGATGCATATATCACCAACACCTCATTTAGAAAGAATTGAACGATTAGAAAAAATTAAAAATAAAGATCATTTTTTATTTGATATAAGTCATTGTGATTATAAAGAATTAGAGATCGCGGATGGATCGTGTGTATATTGTGATCCTCCATATAGAGGGACTACTGGCTATGAAGAACAAATTAACTATGAGGAATTTTATGATTGGTGTTATTATTTGAAATATAATAAAGATTGCAATGTGTTTATTTCTGAATATGAAATAAATGATGACAGATTTGTATGTATAGCAGAAAAAGAAAAGCGTGTCAGTGTTAATGACAAGAAAACGACAGTGCGAACAGAAAGGCTTTATCGTGTGAGGTGATGAAGTTGTTATGCGTTATGGCAGAAGTAAAGTGTTTAAGTAGAAATGATGGTAATAGTTATAGTGCAACAGAAAAGCTATTTAAATCGCAAATTGTCAGGCGATTGTGATTATGGCTGAATTGGCTTTGGGGGTTGGCTGCTGTTGGTCAGAACTTGTGAAATGAAAGCGAGCTGTTCAGACTGAGACAGGTTATGGAACAACTCTATCAGCGTATTAACGCT
>OCVV011353724.1_pt1 | contig 13259 bp, 8 predicted proteins | sample 1539721 | NCBI WGS metagenome assembly OCVV01 (sample SAMN02144230, study PRJEB22623) | gut metagenome | biome: sheep rumen | host: Ovis aries | place: New Zealand
GTCTTCGCCGCGTTCTCATAGCCGATATAGGGGTTGAGGGCGGTGACCAGCATCAGGGAATTATAGAGATTGTGGTGCATCTTTTCCTTGTCCGCCTTGATTCCGACGGCGCAATTGTTCCTGAAGGAAGTGATGGACTCGGAAAGGAGCCTCACAGACTGCAGGAAGTTGTAGGCGATCACAGGCATGAAGACATTCAGTTCAAAATTGCCCTGAGATGCCGCAAAGCCGATGGCAGCGTCGTTGCCCATGACCTGAACGGCCACCATCGTGACCTGCTCGCACTGAGTCGGATTGACCTTGCCGGGCATGATCGAACTTCCCGGCTCGTTCTCGGGGATACGGATCTCGCCCAGTCCGCAGCGGGGGCCGCTGGCAAGCCAGCGGACGTCATTGGCGATCTTCAACATATCAGCAGCCATGGCCTTCACCGCGCCGTGGGCAAACACAATCTCGTCCTTGGACGTCAAGGCATGATATTTATTGGGTGCTGTCACAAAGGTTTTGCCTGTAAGGGCGGAGATCTCCTCGGCAACCTTTTCCGAGAAGCCTGCCGGCGCGTTCAGTCCGGTACCGACGGCCGTGCCGCCCAGAGCCAGCTCGGACAGGGGCTTTATTGACAGGCGGACGAGCTCAACATCTCTCTCAAGAGAGCTGCGCCAGCCGCTGATCTCCTGGGCGAAACTGATCGGAACCGCATCCTGCAGGTGGGTCCTGCCGCTCTTGACGATGCCTTCGTTTTCTGCCTCCAGAGTGCGGAAAGTCCCGATGAGTCCCTCTGCCGCAGGAATCAGACAGTCCTCGAGGACAGTCACTGCCGAGATGTGCATGGCTGTCGGGAAGGTGTCGTTTGAAGACTGGCTCATATTGATATCGTCGTTGGGATGGCAGAGCTTTTCCCCCGCGATCTCATTGGCGCGGTTGGCAATGACCTCATTCGCGTTCATATTGGACTGGGTTCCGGAGCCAGTCTGCCAGACCACCAGGGGGAAATGCGCATTCAGCGTACCTGCGATCACTTCGTCCGCCGCCCTGCAGATCGCTTCCAGCTTCCGGGCTGTCATCTTCTCCGGTTTCAGTGCATGATTGGCACGCGCCGATGCCTTCTTCAAAATTCCAAATGCTCTAATGATCTCCTTCGGCATAGTCTCGATACCGACGCCGATGGGAAAGTTTCCGCGGCTCCGCTCTGTCTGGGCTGCCCAGTATTTATCCGCAGGTACTCTGACCTCGCCCATTGAATCATGTTCGATCCTGTATTCCATTCTTTGTCCTCTCCTGGTGAAAAAAACTGAAAAATGTCCGCAAATGCCCGAGCGGGCACGACGCTCCCGGGCTTTTTCTTGCTGTTTTCATCATAACACATCCTGACACATGTATGCTATGAAACTCTCTTTCCCGGAATTTTTCCCATTATTTTTTTCCACATAACAGTTTTTAAATGAATTTGACCGTTTATGATTGTATTTTCACGAATTTCTGCTGAAAAAATGAAAGAAATTGCTTGATTTTGACTGATTTTGGATGTACAATAGAATCACTCAAGGAAAGGAGGTCAACGAATGATCTACACAGTAACATTCAATCCTTCGCTGGACTACATCGTTTCTGTTCCGAATTTCGAACTTGGAAAGACGAACCGGACAGTCTATGAGCAGATGCTTGCCGGCGGAAAGGGCATTAATGTGACCACTGTCCTCAGAAATCTTGGCATTGACAGCACAGCTCTCGGATTCGTCGCAGGCTTTACCGGTGACGAGCTGATCCGCAGGATGAATGAGATGGGTCTGAAAAACGACTTCATCCGCATCGGGAACGGCTTCTCCAGAATCAACCTGAAGCTGAAAGATGTCGACGGAACCGAGATCAACGGCATGGGACCCGTTATTGATCAGGCCGGACAGGATGCTCTGATGGCAAAGCTCAACACGCTCAAAGAGGGAGACACGCTTGTACTTGCAGGCAGCATTCCTGAGAGCATGCCCGGAACCATCTATTCCAACATTCTCGAGGCGCTGCAGGGCCGCGGAATCCGTTTTGTCGTCGACGCGACAAAGGATCTTCTCCTCAACGTCCTGCAGTATCACCCCTTCCTGATCAAACCCAATCATCACGAAATCGGTGAGATCTTCGGTGTGAAGCTCGAGACCAGAGAATCCGTTGTCCCCTATGCGAAAAAGCTCCAGGAAATGGGTGCTGTCAACGTACTGGTATCCATGTCCGGCATGGGCGCAGTACTTCTGGACGAGAACGGCGATGTCCACTCACTTCCCGCTCCTAAGGGTCAGCTCGTCAATGCTGTCGGCGCAGGCGATTCCATGGTCGCAGGTTTCCTGACAGGCTGGGAAGAGAAGCATGAGTATGAACATGCTTTCCGCATGGGCGTAGCGACCGGCAGTGCCAGCGCCTTCTCGGATCTGCTTGCCACCAGAGAAGAAGTCATGGATGTCTACGGACGTCTCGACGGATAAAAGCTCTGACGGAAAGCATGCCGGAAAGCGGCAGCAGTCGGACAAGACACTCGGACAGAACAACAACATAAAGGGAGACATAACCGGACAATTCGAGTACAGCCTGTACACGGACAAACGGAATGTCATATTTACACACAGCAATTCGTGTAAAAGGAGGAATTACATGCGTATTACTGATTTGCTCGACAGACGGAGTATTGATCTGAACGGCACACCGAAGAAAAAAGAGGAAGCACTGGACCAGATGGTCGCCCTCATGGCCAAGAGCGAAAAGATCCGTGATCTGGACGCTTACCGCGCAGAAGTTTACCGCAGAGAGGAAGAGTCCACCACCGGTATCGGCGACGGCCTCGCAATCCCTCACGGCAAATGCGATGCAGTCATCAAACCCGGCCTCGCAGCCATGGTCGTCAAGGACGGCGTAGAGTATGATTCCCTGGACGGCGAGCCTGTCAACCTGATCTTCCTGATCGCGGCTCCCAATACCAAGGACAATGTTCACCTGGACGTGCTCAGCAAACTTTCCCGTCTGCTCATGGATGAGCAGTTCAGCGAGGACCTGAAGAACGCAAAGGATGTGGACGAATTCCTCGCCGTTATCGACGCAGCAGACGCCAAGGACGAGATGGTCGAAAACGGCGCTCCCCAGGTCATGGCAGCCCTCGCGGACGACGCCTGCAAGATCTGCGCTGTTACATCCTGCCCCACCGGCATTGCACACACATATATGGCCGCAGAAGGTATCGAGAAAGCCGCCAAGGCGGCAGGCTGCTGGGTCAAGGTCGAGACCAGAGGCTCCGGCGGTGCCAAGAATGTCCTTACTGACAAGGAAATCGCGGACGCTGACTGCATCATCGTTGCGGCAGACGCAAAGGTCCCCATGGATCGTTTCCACGGCAAGAAGCTGATTGAAGTTCCTGTTTCCGACGGTATCAGCAAAGGACCTGAACTGGTCAAGCGCGCAATGGCAGGCGATGCTCCCGTATGGAATGCAGGCAGCGCAGCAGCTGCGGCAAGCGCATCCTCCGGCCAGAAGTCTTCCGGCAGTGCAGGACACAAGATCTACGTCCAGCTGATGAACGGTGTTTCCCACATGCTTCCCTTCGTCGTCGGCGGCGGTATCCTGATCGCTCTGGCATTCCTGATCGACGGTCTCCTGGTCGATATGAACGCACTGTCTGTAGCAGACAGAGGAAACTTCGGTTCCATCACCCCTGTCGCTGCAACTCTGAAATCCATCGGCGGCGTGGCATTTGGCTTCATGCTTCCCGTTCTCGCAGGTTACATCGCAGAGAGTATTGCTGACAGACCCGGCCTCGCAGTCGGTTTCGTCGGCGGCATGATCGCAGCAAACGGCAAGTCCGGTTTCCTCGGCGCTCTGGTCGCAGGTTTCGTAGCCGGTTACGTTGTACTTTTCCTGCAGAAGCTCTTCAGCAACCTTCCCGAGTCCATCGAGAAGATCGCTCCCGTCCTTCTGTATCCTCTGTTCGGTATTCTGCTGACAGGCCTGATCATGATGTTCATTGTTGAACCTCCGATCGGCGCCCTGAACACCGGTCTGAACAATGCTCTGAGCAGCATGAGCGGCAGCAGCAAGCTCATCCTCGGCCTGATCCTCGGCGGCATGATGGCCATCGACATGGGCGGCCCCTTCAACAAGGCAGCTTACGTCTTCGGTACTGCATCCATCGCAGCAGGCAACTATGACATCATGGCAGCAGTCATGATCGGCGGTATGGTACCCCCCTGCGCAATCGCGCTGGCAACCATCCTGTTCAAGAACAAGTTCACCAAGGAAGAGAGAGAGTCCGGCCCCGTCAACTTCATCATGGGTCTTGCATTCATCACTGAGGGCGCTATCCCCTTCGCAGCTTCCGATCCCGGCCGCGTCCTTCCTTCCTGCATCATCGGCTCCGGTATCGCAGGCGCACTCTCCATGGTCTTCGGCTGCACACTGATGGCTCCTCACGGCGGCATCTTCGTGTTCCCTGTTGTCGGCAACTGGCCTATGTACATCGTTGCACTGGTCATCGGCACCATCGTTGGCACCCTGCTTCTGGGCTTCCTCAAGAAACCTGTAGAGGAATAAATCAAAACCGCAGCCGCCGCAGCGGCAAAATGCTGAAGCATAAATCAAAACTGCAGCGGCAAAATGCAAAAACATAAATCAGAGACATAATTCAGCAATATAATCAAGAGACAAAACAGGCCTGCGGAGAGATTCTTCCCCGCAGGCCTGCTGTATTTATGCTTGATTGTTTACTGCTTAATTATTTACTGCCTTACTGTTTTCTGCATTCCTGTTTGCTTCTTTACTGTTTGCTGACTTACTGTTTTCTGCCTTACTGTTTTCTGTTTTTACTGTTTGCTTCTTTACTGTTTGCTGCTTTATTTGACTTTTTTAACTGATATCCGCACATTCCTGTGATGCCGGAACACGCAGGCGCCCAGGTCTCATCAGTATGCAGGAATCGCCTGTGTATCATTATCAACCAGTTCCAGATACCAGTCATTCATGATCTCGTTTGCCGTATAGGTGTCATCGGTAAATTCCGCCTCATAGAAGGTCTCATAGGTTTCTCCGTCTACTTCTCTGCTCTCTCTGATGTAGTTCTGTCCTTCCTCTGCAAAGAAGAAATCATATCGTACATGGTCTCCGGGAATTTCCATGGCAATATACTCGCCGTCGGGGGCCTTCTCAATTTCCGCAAAGCTGTAAGTGACGCCCTTGATCATCCGGGTGGCATAGGGAGTGACGTCCTCGTCACCGTGTTTCAAAACACCATATTGGGCGGCTTCAAGTGTATAGTCTACGTCATCTCTGTAAGCGATCCGCGCCAAGTACTGGTCAAGCTCGGTGTTGCTGTGCTTCTCAAGGGTCAGACCTTCGTTGTCCCTGACAAAAGTCTCCGGAACTGTAGCTGCCCATTCGTTGAGTCTGCTCCACTGCTCCATATCCTTTTCAATATCCGTATATTCCTCGCGGACAAACCTTACATCCGTGGGATGGTATTTTACGTAATAAGTACCGCCCTCGGTAACTGCAAATACATCCTCGCCGGACATGTCTTCGCAGAGCTTGTCGTAGATGTGCTGCTCGTTTTCTGTTCCGATACTGAACAGCCATCCGGCGCCCTCAATGTCTCCCTCTTGTGCCTTCTCTGCATCCACAGAGGCCTTCTCATAAACCGCGAACAGAATCCCGTTCTCATCTGCCTCGGGAGTTTCAATGATCAGGAGATCTTTGTAAGCGGCCGGAACAGACAGTGTGTACTCTTTGTTTTTGACCTTGACATCCTCTTCCGCAGCCGCGGACGCCGTAGCTGCTTCAGCTGCTGTCTCCTCTGCGGAGGCCTCTTCGGTAACTGCCTCTGCGGCTTCTTCCGATACAGCAGTCGTCTCTGCCGCGGGATTTTCCACCGGTGTATTTACACTGGGGCTGCCGCATGCTGCAAGGCTCATGGCCAGCAGTGCCGCGGGAAGAATTGCTGAAATTATATTTCTTTTCATGGCGATTGTGTTTCCTCCTGTTACTATTGTATTTGGATCGGAATATTTTTTCTGTCTTTGTGTTTTATATTGTACATCACAGTATACGCCCTGTATTTTTATAATCCATGTTTTTTAGAAAATATTCACCTCTTGTTCTTTTTCTCATTTATTCTTCTTCACGGGATTTACACCCAATGAAGCGGGTTTCTTCCTTTTCGCGTGTATCCCGTGACCGAGGTCAGGGGTATTAAGTGATAAAGCGGGTTTCTTCCTTTGTGCGCAACACCCGTGACCGGAGTCAAGGGTACTACGCCATGAAGCAGGTTTCCCTTTTTGCGCATCTATCCCATGTCTGAAGACACGGGTATTGCCACGATGAAGAATAAAAGCGATGAAGAATAAAAGGCCCGGAATTTTGTTTCAAACCCCCGGCTTATTGTTTATAATTAATAAGGATACAGAAAAAATGCACCGGCCGAAAGCAGGTTTTTGCGCTGCAATGCTGAAGAAGTGAAATATTAAAAGGAGATAGATTATGATCGCTGAACAGAGAAGGCAGCAGATTCTTCAGATACTGGATTCCCATGGCAGCACCACACTGACGGAACTGACACGCCTTCTGCATGCCTCGGAGTCCACAGTGCGGCGCGATCTGCAGGAAATGGACAACAGGGGTCTTCTGATCCGGGTCTTCGGAGGTGCCATGTCTGTAAACAACAAGACAGATCTGCGGGAAGAAGGGGTGTCCGAAAAACAGACCGTCAACATAGAAGAAAAGCAGCGGATCGGAAAATATGCCGCCGCCCTGATCAAGGCAGATGATTTTGTATATATTGATGCCGGAACCACCACAGGTGCCATGCTTCCCTATATCACAGAGCAGTCCGCTGTCTATGTCACCAATGCCGTTGCCCACGGACTCGAACTGGCCAGGCGGGGATTCCGGGTCAATCTGGTGGGCGGTGAGATCAGAGGTGTCACAGAGGCAATTGTCGGCAACGCTGCCTGTGAAGAACTGCGTGCCTTCAACTTCACCAAGTGCTTTATGGGCACCAACGGCGTCAATTCCGACAACGGCTTCACAACCCCCGACATCAACGAGGCGATCATCAAAGGCCGCGCGATTGCCCAGTCCAGAGAGCGCTATGTCCTGTGCACGGCAGACAAGTTCCATGTGATCTCACCGGTCCGTTTTGCCGGTTTCAACGATGCCGTGATCATCACGGACCGCTATCTGAACAGCTGGTACGCCGAGCAGGAAAATGTTATCTGCGTCGCTCCGGAAGAGGAATCTGCACAAGGACGATCGCCGCAAACATAATGACACAGCCTGCCAGTTCTCTGGCAGTCATGCGCTCTCCCAGAAGGATTGCTCCCGCGATCACGGCAAAGACCGATTCCAGGCTCATCAGAAGAGAGGCTATGGTGGGATCTGTATATTTCTGCGCGACCATCTGCAGTGTATATCCAATTCCTCCCGAGACAATTCCGCAGTACAGGATCGGAATGGCTGCGGAGACAATTTTCTGCCAGGACGGCTCTTCCACAAGAAAAGCGGCGACCGAAGAGATCACTGCGGCTGTCGCAAACTGGATCGCAGAAATCCGTATGGGATTGCCCAGCTGTACAAAGTGATCACAGCACAGGATATGTCCGCTGAAAAGCAGTGCGCATATACAGACAAGCGTGTCTCCGTAGGTGAGACTGAATCCGTCTGTAATGCAGAGCAGATACATCCCGAGTACACCGACCAGAACACCTGTCCACACAAGCCAGGTGTTCTTTTTTTTGAATAAGACAAAATTGATGATCGGGACGAGCAGCATATACATGGCCGTGATAAAGCCGGCCTTGCCCGCTGTTGTGTACACGACGCCCATCTGCTGAAACAGGCTGGCTGCCGTGAGAAAGGAGCCGCAGCAAATGCCGCCGATGATTGTGTTTTTATGCCGCTCCTGCGCTTTTTCCCGTGTATCCGCAGATCCGGCAGCAGGCTTTTCCTCCTGCGGACCGCTCTTTTTTCCCGTCAGGAAAGCGACAAGTCCGATTGCGGCTGCCGCCAGCCACATACGGGCTGCGTTGAAGGTGATCGGCTCAATGGAGTCCATGCCGACACGCTGTCCGACAAAGGCTGTTCCCCAGATCACAGCCGTCAGCAATAGCAGCAGATTTCCCAGCATTTTTCTGTTTTTCTTCATAGCCTTTTTCTGGAATTACCCTTCTGCCTTCTTCGCGGCAGCTGTCTTTTCAAGGATCTTCTCCGCGACAGACTCCGCGTCGATCCCCGTCAGCCTGCACAGCTCCTCCGGTGTTCCCTGCTGCACAAATCCATCCGGAATCGAGATGTTCAGAAGCGGGACTCTCAATCCCTCTTCCTGATACCAGTCAGCCACGTGCTCACCGAAGCCGCCGCTGTGTATATTTTCCTCCATGGTCACCACCATGGAATAATGCTCTGCCGCGCTGCGGAGCAGTTCCGTGTCCAGAGGTCTGACAAAACGCGCATTAGCGATGGAACATGCCAGTCCTCGTTCCGCCAGGATTTCCCTGACCTTTTCTGCGGTTCTCACCATGCTGCCCACTGCAAGCAGAAGGACTCCGCCCTCATCGCAGATGATTTCCGCTTTTCCCAGTTCAAGAGGCGCATAGCAGGAACGCAGTCCGTCGTAGGCAGTACCGCGGGGATAGCGGATGGAAACAGGGCCATTCAGGGACAGGGCGAAGCGGAGCATATCCGCAAGCTCCCGTCTGTTTTTGGGTGCCATGACCGTCATGCCCGGAATCGAGGACATATAAGACAGGTCAAAGATTCCCTGATGGGTCTCACCGTCGGCGCCGACAATTCCGGCCCTGTCGATCGCAAAAATAACGGGAAGCTTCTGCAGACATACATCGGTGACAATCTGGTCATAGGCGCGCTGCAGGAACGTGGAATAGACTGCGACCACAGGTTTCATACCGCCTGCCGCGAGTCCGGCCGCGAAGGTCACTGCATGCTGCTCGGCAATTCCCACATCAAAAAACCGGTTGGGATAGCGGATGTGAAAACGCTGCAGACCCACACCGTCCTCCATGGCCGCCGTGATTCCCACCAGCTTCGGCTCTTCCGAAGCGAGGCGCAGCATGGCCGAGGAAAAAGTATCTGTATAAGATGGCTTTTTCCCTGCTTTTTTCGGCATGCCGGTTTCAATATCAAAGGGCGGCGTTCCGTGGAACTTTGAAGGATTTTTTTCGGCAGGTCCATAGCCGATGCCCTTTTTGGTACAGACATGGATCAGGACTGCCTTGTTCACTCTCTTAGCGGATCCGATCGCCTTTACCAGGTCCTTGACATTGTGGCCGTCCACAGGACCCAGATAAGTAATCCCCATGTCCTCAAAAAACATGCCGGGCACCATCAGCGACTTCAGGGACTGCTTGGCCTTGCTGATGCTCTTTGCCACAATGGGAAGTGCGTCATTGAGGGAATCATAGATCTTATCGCGCAGCTGAATATATCCGTTCGATGTGCGGATATCGTTGAGATATCTCGGCATGCCGCCCACATTCCGGGAGATCGACATGCTGTTGTCATTGAGGATAATGATCAGGTTTGAGGACAGGTGCGACACGTTATTGAGCGCTTCATAAGCCAGTCCGCCCGTCATCGCCCCGTCGCCGATCACCGCCACGACTGTCCCGTGGCCGGCGCTCAGTTCCCGTGCCCGCACCATTCCCAGCGCTGCGCTGATCGATGTGGAACTATGTCCCGTGTCAAAAGAATCGCAGGGGCTCTCCTTCCGCTTGGGGAAGCCGCTCATCCCGCCGAACTGCCGCAGATGGTCAAAGTCTTTGCGCCTGCCCGTCAGGATTTTGTGTGTATAGGACTGATGCCCCACATCCCACACGATCTTGTCCTCAGGGAAATTCAGCGACAGGTGCAGTGCCATGGTCAGTTCCACCGCACCCAGATTGCTGGCAAGATGCCCGCCGGTCATACTGACCTTTTCAACCAGAAACTGCCTGATCTCCTGCGCAAGCTCTTCATAGGAATCCTGCGGTATTTTCTTTATGTCATTCGGTTTATTTATTCGCTCTAAAAGTGTCAATGTAAGACCTCTGATTTCTTCCTCGGAAATTTTGTGACAGACTGTACAGTTTTTTCTCTGTTTTCAAGTCCATTCTCATTGTCCCGGCCGATATCTTTCAGCTTCTTTTTTGTTTCACGCCTCAAGTATGCCGTAACAAGCATCATACCATATTCCCGGAATAAATGCGTGCTTTTAAGACAAAAATGCAGTGAAAGATCAATTAAAGAAAATCACATAAAACGGGACAGCATCTTCTGCCCTTTTTTCATTGAATTATGGGGAGAATTCACTTTTTAAGCCCCGTCAGATTGTATAAACTTGACAATATCCGCAAATAATTTTACATTTTTATTAGTCGATTTTGTAACTGATCAGATGCAGAACAGTTACTGTCTTTCTTTCAAAAAAAGCAATTCAAAACTGCTTTCACTTTTTTCACAGGAGGTCTATTTATGTCCGATACGAACAATCTCAACGATCTGACTGCTGCCGAGAAGGCCGCCGTCACCAGTGAGGAAGCGGTAAAGGCCGAAGCTCCCGCCGAGGCTCCCGCACCTGCTGAGGCTGCTGAAGCTCCCGCACCTGTTGAAGCTCCTGCTGAGACAGCCGCTCCTGCCGAAGCTCCCGCTGAAGCCCCTGCACCTGTTGAGGCTGCTGCTCCCGCTGCAAAGAAGAGCCCTCGCAAAAAGGCTGCAGCGAAAGCTCCCGCCGCCAAAAAGGCCCCTGCAAAGAAAAGCCGCGCCAAAAAGGCAGAAGAGCCTGCTGAAGCCCCTGCCGAGGCCGTTGCTGAAAAGCCCGTAGAAGAAGCTGCAGAAAAGCCCGCCAAGGCTGCTGCCGCTGAGAAAAAGCCCGCCGCAAAGCGGACAGTCAAAAAGAAAAAAGCGGATGCGGATGCTCCCGCTGCTGAGAAAAAACCGGCTGCAAAGCGGACAAGCAGAAAGAAAAAGACAGAAGAAGCTCCTGTAGTCGAAGAAGTGAAAGAAGCTCCTGTTGAGATCGTGGAAGCTGCTCCCGCAGAGCCGGAGCTTCCTCAGCCCAGAAGAAGCATCGCCTTCATCGGTTCCGAGTGCTATCCCTTCGTCAAGACCGGCGGTCTGGGCGATGTCATGTACGCGCTTCCCAAGGCACTGATCTCCCAGAACTGCGATGTCAGAGTTATCCTTCCCAGATACAAATGCATTCCTCAGAAGTATCAGGACAAGATGGTCTACCGCGGCGCCTTCGACATGGATCTGTGCGCAGACGGCCGCTCCTACTATGTAGGCATCATGGAATACGTCTGGGACGGCGTTGTCTATGATTTCATCGACAACGAGGAGTTCTTCAGCGAAGGCAAGCCTTACACCAACCTGATTGACGACATCCCCAAATACTGCTATTTCGGAAAAGCTGCCCTCGCAGCCCTCAATTATATGGACTGGATCCCGGATGTGATCCACTGCCACGACTGGCAGGCAGGCCTCGTGCCGATCTATCTCCGCGAATTCTTCGGAAATACACCGATCAGCCGCTCCAAGGTCATGATCACCATCCACAACCTGCGCTTCCAGGGTATCTATGATATTAAGACCATCCAGTACTGGTCCGGTCTGCCGGATTACGTCTTCAACAAAGACGCACTCAAACAGGGCTACAACGATGCCAATATGTTCAAGGGCGGTCTGACCTATGCGAATATGATCACCACCGTCAGCGAAACTTATGCCGGCGAGATCCAGACAGAATTCTTCGGAGAGAATCTGGATGCCCACCTGCGCTATCACTCCGGCAAGCTCCGCGGCATCATCAACGGTATCGACTACGGCATGTGGGATTCCGCAAACGATGCCCTGCTGGCAGCGCCTTACGACATCAACACAGTTATTGAGAAGAAGAAAGCCAACAAACTCGCCCTTCAGGAAGAGCTCGGCCTCGAGCAGGATGAAGGCAAGTTCGTGATCGGCCTCATCTCCCGTCTGACCAACCAGAAGGGCCTGGATCTCATCAACGCCATCGTTCCCGCCATCATGGACGGCAACACCCAGGTCGTTGTTCTGGGCACCGGCGACGACGTGTATGAGAACTCCTTCCGCGGATATGAGTATCAGTACAAGGGAAGCTTCTGTGCAAACATCATGTACGATGAGGGCAGAGCCCACAAGATCTACGCCGGTTCCGACGCCCTTCTCGTTCCTTCCCTCTTTGAGCCCTGTGGCCTGACACAGCTGATCTGCATGCACTACGGCACCGTGCCGATCGTCCGCGAGACCGGCGGCCTCAAGGATACTGTAGAGCCCTACAATGAGTACACCAACGAAGGCAACGGCTTCACCTTCGACAGATATGAGGCCGGCCTCCTGCTGGATGCCATCAACAGAGCCAAGACCGTTTACTTCACAGAGCGCGAGCGCTGGGATCAGATGGTACAGCGCGATATGGCCAAGGATGTCTCCTGGGAGAACTCCGCAAAGAAATACCGCGCACTGTATGTGGAAATGACACAGTAACAGATCCGGTCACTGCCTGATCAGATAATCCAATATGCAGGACCCTCCCGCGGGTCCTGCGCGAACAGACAGCAAAAAAAGACTGCAGACAAACGGACTTCTCTCCTTTGCCTGCAGTCTTTTTTAATCTCTTTACGATTGCGCCGCCTTGCAATTGCGCAGCCTTGCAATTGTACCGCTTTACAATTGCGCCGCTTCACAATTTCGCCGCTTTACAATTGCTTCCCTTTACAATCGCGGGAATCCGTGCCGGAATCATTCCGCCGTCTCAGCACTTGGAATCAAGGAAGATCGTTGATGAAACCGCCTTGATTTTTCCTGTATCCTCTACCTTCAGTTCGCTGTCTGCTTCGCTGCTGATATAGCCGCAGCTATAGCATCTGGAATTGCGGCCGGAGGGCATCATAGTCCCGCATACGGGGCACGGAACAAGCGGGTGTCCTTTCATATGTGTTGCAAGAGGCACCGTAATCTCTTCCCCGCAGATCGGGCAGACCTGCTTTGTAACCACTCTTCTGGTCTCTCCGCCGGTCACCTTTTCCAGATCGTCCGGGGACATCTGCTGCATTCCGGAAATCTGTTTTTCATTCTTATCCATTTTATTTCTCCTTCACTTCATAAAACCAGGCAGTACTCGCCTAACAGCATTCAATGCTCTTCCTATGGTCTGCCTTCCTGATTCCTTCTAATTATCGCATACATTCCGCGGGAATCAAGCACTACTTTGCCCGGCGCCT
>OCVV012879685.1_pt1 | contig 13256 bp, 20 predicted proteins | sample 1539721 | NCBI WGS metagenome assembly OCVV01 (sample SAMN02144230, study PRJEB22623) | gut metagenome | biome: sheep rumen | host: Ovis aries | place: New Zealand
CCCGATTAAATACAATAGATTATGACAATCTCAACATACATTTCAGAACTGCGTAGTGCAGGGGTCTTAACGACTTCCGCACTCTTTTGTCGTGTCCTCCGTCAACGCTCTGTTGACGGTAGGACTGCTTTGTCGTTGGCCTATGTCAACAGGTTCCATGCTTTCGCTTTCCATGCCGAAAGTCCTCTCTCCAATCAAGCTGTCACAGTAAGTCAAATCCTTTAACTACAATCCCGATATGAGAAATTTCGTCTTAGGACAGGAAGAAGTCTACAAGGCCTCGCCTACCATCTGGTCTTTTAAGAAAGTGGCCGACATCGTGAATAATATCAATCTCCGTCTGAGCAACATGGCCGGAGGATTCCCCTTCGAGTTCGGTGGCCACACTTGGAAAGACAGCGAGCGTCTGTGGCTCATCTCTCATGCGATTGTCAAATCATACGAAGCGGTATAACAATATGGAAGTAACGACAGACATCATAGCCGAGAAATTCCGTGAGTACAACCGACTCTATTTCAATGACGAACTCCCGATGCCTCGCATTAAGCTCATCAAGTCATTTTACACCTGTGGGTATTTCTCTTGCAAGAAGCCTAAAGGCCGTCAGCGGCTAAAAGGTCAGCAGCTGGAAATATCTTGCTATTACGACTGGGATGAAGATGCACTGCGAGACATCATCGTTCACGAAATGATACATTACTTCCTTGCGTACAAGCACATAGACAACAACCTGACACATGGCGAGGCTTTTGTTGATATGAGCAGGGAACTGAACGAGAGATACGGACTCCACATCACAATAAGAGTGGACATCTATGGTTTCAAAAAGTCTTCTATGGCTCCTGCGGTAAGCTTTTTCCTGTCAAAGATATTCGGATAATTCAAAACATAAGCAAAATGAGAAGAATAGTAATTTGTGAGTATGTAGGTCTCGGCCACCCGTACAAAGTGGCAGACCAGATTAGTGATGCACTGCTTGATTCTTTCCTGGACTGGGATTCAGACACCCATCTATTCATGGCGATGCCGTATTTCCATGAAGAGTACACATTGGAGATGTACGGAGATTACGACATAGGCTCAGTATGGGGTAAGGATTGGGAAGAATGCTGCGAGATGGTCATTGAAGAGCAATGTTCCCACATTGACGTGGAGAATCAGGTGGCCGCGCCCTATGCTGAGCATGAATGTGAGCAGAAGCTTCAGGCGTTCTGTCGGGGTGCATCGCTGCTTCTCGAAAAATTTTCATCAACCGATTTATGGCAAGGGAGGATATAAGCATTATGGCAGTAGTGGATTTGAACAACACAGGCAAACCGGATAACTTTCCCAAGGGGAAGATTATCCTTGCCGATGGCCGTCTTGTGGACTGCTATCCCAGGAATGTGGCAAGCAAGAGTGACGACAATGAGAAACCGACGGCAGCGGAACTGTCAGCAAGGAAACGGGAGCAGGAACTTGACGAGGAGCGTTTTGTGAACAACGCCTTCTACTTCCTTGCCCACAAGGAACGCATCCTCACCGACAGCCGCATGTTCCTCTGCCCCGTGCCCATACGAAGCGGACTGAGCTTGTCGGGAAATTCGGGATTTCAGAATCCCACCTTGGGAGTCTATCTGCAATGGTGGGCAACGTGTCCAGATGTCATGCGTACCGACAAGAAAGGCCGGCGCAGCCTTGTCTATCAAATCTCTGGAAGCAATCTCACTGGTGACAACCACTGCAAGGAAGTCCGTGAGGACGGCAAGACAGGCTATGTCTCTCTCAACCATATCTCACAGCACTGGCGGGCTTTCGCCAAGGTCAACGTGCCTTATACCGAAGCCAAGGCCATCTATCAGGCCTACAGCCTCAGACAGGTGCTTGAAATCCTCGACCATGAAGACAGCGGCGATATGGACTATGCCAAGACCATTGACGATGCGTTCTTCACTCATGCGATAGACACTCTCAATGCTAAGGTTCAGGATTTGGAGCATAGGAATGCCGAACTTGACGAGTGGTGCAGGAAAGCCTTGAATGAACTGCGCGAGGAGAAGATGCTGCGCTTCTATGCGGGATACAGGCTGCTGAAGATGCAGACCGACTTCGAACTGGAGATGCTTCAGAAGCGCAAGCGTGACCTTAAAACGGCCCTTCACGACAAGGAACTGACCGAGGCAGGTTATCAGCATTACCTCCTTGCCGTCAATGACCGCGTGAAGGAGATCGAACAGGAACTGTCCGATTTCAAGTTCAAGGAGATACTGAAAGTATTCCCTGACAATGACGTGGCTTTCTATCAGATACAGAGTTTTATAGACACCAGAAATGAGAACAATGCAGAAAAGAATCATCAATAACGTCAGCGAGTCGTTCAAGCCGTTGGAAAACGGCCATCGTTCCAATCCCATTGCCGCCTATCTGTCGGCGTATGTAGCCGATGAGCTGACGCGCCGTTTCCGTGAGGCCGCTAATGACAGTGATGCCATCGTGCTTGCCGACTTCACCTTTGAAGAAAGCGGTAGACAGGTGGAGTCCATGTGCCTGTCGTTCAACGTGCGCAGCTGGGGGCGCGACATCTTGGAGGACATGCTGTTCTTCTCGATATTCCAGAAGGTGGTGCGCTCCACCATCAGCCGCAGGATTTTGCTTGAACACAAGCCCAACAATGGCTTCGGGCTGGCCGAGTACTGTGCCTGTGACTACTATTCCATGATTTCCCTGCTGGAGGCCATTCAGCGGACAGGTTGTGAGACCAAATCCACATTCCGGATCCTTCCCGATGAAGCAACCACCGAGGATGACCGAAAAGCCCGCATCGGCTTCTTCGGTTGTGGCTTTGAGTCAAAGTATGAGGTGTATGTCAGGACAGACGATGAATGTCAGGTTCCTCATGTGCATGTACGCGATGAGTTCGATCCGAAACATGAAGCGATTGTCACACTTCACAGAGCCTGCTACTATCCGCATGGCGGTCTCAACGGCAAACTGGATGAAGATGACTTGAAATGTCTGGCGGATTTCATGTCGCAGCCATACCGCAGCCCAAGATTTGCCAACAACTATGAGTTCGCCGTGACGATGTGGAACTGCAATAACCGCACCCAATACAAGTGCGGGACGGATGATGACGGCCAGATTCTCATTCCCGACTACGCCCATACCGCCGACCTTGACGGACGGGACAAGGCACTGAGTCAGGGGCTTCACTTGCAGTTTGACAACCTGTACATCGCACGGATGAACAATGAGATCAAGAACTGCAGTTGGAGATAATATACTGATGATATGGAAAATATTGTATTGAACATTCCACATTCAAGTGTCAATGGCATCTTTGACTCTTACGGCAAGTGGCCGCGCAACCCTCATTTCATCAACGGTTGCGTGAACAAATGGACGGACTGGTACACCGACTTCCTCTTTGCCACCACCAACGAGAAGGTGGCGAGTGTCGTTTTCCCCTTGTCGCGTTTTGTGTGCGATGTGGAGCGACTTGACAATGACCCTATGGAAACCGAGGGCCAGGGCATCCTGTACCGCCACTTCGGAGGCTACAGCCGTGGCATCTTGTCAAGTACGGAATCGCAGCATCTGCTTGATATGCGCTCGCAGCATCTTGAACGCCTAAAGAGTCTGCTCACACCCCATTCTCTGCTCATTGACTGCCATTCGTTTCCAGCAGAATTGTATGACTGCGACATCTGCATAGGCTTCAATGACGACCAGAGCTATGATTCAGGGCTGGTCGGCCTTGTGAAAAACAAGTTTGAGGAGATGCACTACGCCGTATCTCTGAACGCTCCATATTCCAAATCCATCACGCCATCCACCGGCTTTGCCTATAAATCCATTATGATAGAGGTCAACAAACGAATATATCTGGAGAAATCCGGAATGCTCAATCCCAACAGCCGCCAGTGGATGCGGTGGTATGGTTGCATGAACAGAATCTATAATGCTATATTGAACTATGGCAATGACTGAACTAGGAAACAGCACATCTCGCTATCTGCTTGGCAAAGACAGCACGGGTGGCTATGTCATTGTCATGGAGGACGGCTATCATCCACATTTTGGCACATGTGTATTTGGGTACATCAATCAACAATATAATCAAAACAAGAACATGAAGACAATTGTATATCTACATGGCTATGGTTCAAGCAGCCAAAGCGGAACGGTTGCTTATCTGGCCAAGAAAATGCCTGAATGCCGGGTTATAGCTCCCGACATTCCTGTTGACCCTAAAGAGGCTTTGCCATTTCTCCATGAGTATTGCAAAGCAAATGACGCTGACCTTGTAATCGGAACGAGCATGGGCGGAATGTATGCCCTTCAACTGACCGACTATCCGCGAATCTGTGTGAACCCTGCGCTGTATATGTCACGATTGACGGACATCCTGAAGGTCGGAACCTTCGATTATTTCCAACCAACAGCCGATGGCCGCTCACAATACACAATCACAGAAGACACCATTCGGCATTTCCAAGAGATGGAACAGCATCTCTTTGACGGTGTGACACCTGAGAATCAAGCTACATGCTGGGGCTTCTTTGCAGATGGAGATGCGCTCGTCAACTGTAAGTCCGACTTCGCAGAGCATTTTAACCATGTTGAGGACTTTCATGGTGAGCATCGCATGAACAACAATGTGATGAGGGACGTTATCATCCCTGCCGTGAAGAAAATACTGGAATTTCAATGAACTATGCAGAAAGGCTGCACAGTAAACAATTATCTATGTACTATGAGAATGAGAATAGATGCAATGATTGGAGCAATAGCCGGTGACATTATCGGCTCTCCTTATGAATTCAAAGGTGTCGAAGCTTCACGCTTCAGAATGTTTGACTGGCGCTGCCGTTATACGGACGATACAGTCTTAACTGTCGCCATAGCCAACTGGCTATCTGACCAAAGTATTGGGCTGCAAGACTATCTCGTGCGTTACGCTCGTACTTACTACTGGGCTGGCTATGGTGGCATGTTTCTTAAGTGGAGTCGGTTGCGCACACCAAAGCCCTATAATAGCTACGGCAATGGATCTGCCATGCGCGTAAGTGCAGTCAGCTGTTACGCAGACAGCTTAGAAGAGGCAATGCACCTTGCCGAAGAGACGGCACTGCCCACTCACAACCATCCAGAGGGCATAAAAGGCGCACAGGCTACCTGCGTGGCAGCCTATCTTGCCAGAACGGGACATACAAAGCCGGAAATCAAGGCTAATTTGCAAGAACTTTTCGATTACGACTTGAACCGTTCATTTGCAGATCTTCTGGCTGAAAGCTATAAGTTTCATGTGACATGTCAGGAAACTGTGCCTCCTGCACTTATCTCTTTCTTTGAAAGTGAAAGTTATAAAGACTGCATCGCGAAGGCAATTCTGACGAATAAAGATACTGACACGGCAGCTGCTGTGGCAGGTGCAGTTGCAGGTGCTTACTACGGCATATCTGATGCCGTAAAGGAACAGGCTATGTCGCATCTCACTGACGAGATGAAACAAGTGATAGTAAAGTTTGAAGAAAAATTAGCATTGAGATTATGAAGAAGCGTGTATTTATCGACATGGACAACGTTCTCGTTGATTTCCAGTCAGGACTTGACATGATGAGTGAAGAGACGAAACAGCAATATGCCGGAAGGTTGGATGAAATTCCAGGACTTTTCGGGAAGATGAAACCGATGGCTGGTGCGATTGAGGCAGTACATAGGCTGCAAGAGCATTTCGACCTGTTGCATCTTCTCAGTTATGGCCCAATGGGTATGCGTTTTGATATTATCTATGGATTGTGTATGAAATACGGTTTTGAAATCAATTAGAATGAATTTAAATAGCAATTTTTACCGTCCAAAATGGACATGCGGTAGATATAGTGCCTATGGCAAAGTAGCCATAGTGTACAACTTATTGGAAGGAATAAGCTATTTCTTTGAGGATTATTCAGCTCTTGTTGTTTCTTATATACTCAATGTTCAAAGAGAACAAGAAATAGACATTTCTTATGTTGCAGAACAAACAAGTGTTTCACAAGAAAGCATATTATCTTTCTTTCACGAACTAACAAATATCGGCATAGTATTAAATCATATTCCATCAGAAGAAGAAACTGATTACCGAAGACAAATTAGTCTATATAACCGTACTCAAACTGCTGCAAATGTAAAAACCACACAAGAAAAACTCCCAATGGATGTATCAACGGCAGAGATGGATTATGCAGAAAAAGCAGGAGGAATAACATCGGTAATGTTTGAATTGACCTATCGCTGTTCGGAACAGTGCATTCATTGTTATAATATTGGTGCAACACGAAATGATGATGAGATTAGTCATAGAGGAGATTTGAAAGAACTGACTTTTGCAGATTACAAACGTATTATCGATGAATTGTATGAAGAGGGACTAACAAAAGTATGTCTTTCAGGAGGCGACCCTTTCTCATGTTCCTTTGTTTGGGATATAATAGATTATCTCTACCATAAAGATATCGCCTTTGACCTATACACCAATGGACTACGCTTAGTTGGAAATGAGGAAAGATTAGCAGAATATTATCCTCGTTTGGTAGGTGTGTCTATCTATAGCGGTGAAGAGCAAATACACGATTCTATAACACGTATTAAAGGCTCATGGAAGAAATCGGTCAGTGTTATTGACAAACTATCAAGTCTTGGGACTACCTTAGTTGTGAAGTGTTGTATCATGAGGCAAAATGTTACTTCTTATCGAACGGTAAAAGCACTTTCCAAGAAATATGGAGCCATAGTACAATTTGAATTGAATGTTTCCGATTCCATCGAAGGTGATAAATGCGTAAGCAAATACCTACGACTACCCCCTGAACTTTTGGATATTGTATTACGTGATGACGATACTCCGATGTATGTCGGGCGAGAAGCACCCAACTTTGGAGGACAGAGCAAAGATATGAAACAAAATGCGTGTGGAGCAGGATACAATACCTTTTGTATTACGCCTGACGGCGAGTTTATTCCATGTTGCGCTTTCCACATGAGCTTTGGAAACCTCAAGGATAAAAGTGTAAATGAAATTTTCAAATGCAGCGAACGATTAAAATGGTGGCAAAAACAAACTTTACGGCATTATCAAGAATGCGGTCAGCACCCTTACTGTGATTATTGCAATCTATGTGCAGGGAACAACTTTTCACAGAACGGGACACCACTAAAAGCCGCAGAGAACAATTGCTACATGGCGAAATGCCGGTATGATTTGGCCCAAAGAATGAAAAACGGGGCAGACCCATTGAATGGCAAAACAATAGAAAAATGTCTAATGGAAGCTCATATTGATATTCCACAGTTAACTTCCCTTAGACGGGAATTTGAGAATATTGATGGTAGGCGGGTAAATGGAGTTCCCCAAGAAACACTCCTATAACCATTTAATTCATAATGTTATGATGGCTAAATTGCACATTAGCAAAGCATCGAAGATCGTATGCTTTAACTGTCCGAGAAGTAGTCAGGCATCGTGTGGTATTACTTACCGCAGTTCCTAACGCTATTTCAAATTAATTGAGGTCACGCTCCTTATTAGAAGAGGCGTGACCTCTTAAATCTAAAACTTATGCAAGAGTTTTACGCCAAAGAAGTTCCATGCACCATCATTAAGTCAAATGATGTTTCTGTTCCCCCATTCCCTTATTTGAGAGATAGTTCAGGGAGTAGGACTATGATATGTGTTTCTCCGCATCATGGTCGTAGTTATATTGTATCCAAGAAAGATGGACGATACATTGTCAGTAAAGGGAATGGGTTGAGTTACACACAATACAGCCATGTGCATTCAGGAGAATTCGATGATTATACGTGGGGAATTTTGTTGAAAGATGAGGCTGTAAGGGACTTTGAGATGGGAATTGAAGTTCATGATTTGGGAATTAAGACTAATATCATGCAATATGTCATCAAGCTTGAAAACGAAATACTGTTGACAAATAGGCATGTTCTGACTCCAATTCTATTACAGTATTCCGTTGAGTGTCCTTACCGAATATGTGACGCAGCCTATATGCCTAAAGAGGAAATTTGGAGGCAAGTGGCTCAGTGGGAGAAATACAACAAGAGAGGATACACACAATCTTATTTGGTTGCTGCTGAAGTGCTTGTAAAAAATTTAAAGATACTTCATTCTAACAAAATTCTGCATAATGCCATACACCCTCAAAATTACACTTGGGCTCTAGAACTGTTAGACTTTGAAATATCGTACAGCCCCCAACATCCGTATAACACCAAAGAAGAATCTCATATTGTAAAGGACTTGTTCCCACGTGAAATAATGCAGACTTACGATGTAATAAACCATATAGCATCATGTCTGAATGAAACCATTAACCATGCCGAACTTGAAGAATTGTTTTTTAGATTTGGGTTTGATATAAAGAATTGTAAAAGCATATATGATAGCAGACTACAACACCATGCCGAAAATGTTCAGTGAGTGTAACAAGATGTATTTTAATGGTTCGCTTCCGACACCCAAATATGGACTTATGAACAAGCTGAATACTTTGGCACGATTTGAGTTCAATAAGAACAAGAAGGGGAAACATCCTATCAAATGGCAGGAGATTAAATTCTCTGATTGCTATGACTTTCCTGAAGATGTGTTTCGCAACCTGATGGTACATGAACTTATCCACTATTATATTGCATGGAACGGCATAAGGGACAACAAATCCCACGGAAAGGAATTTATGAAGATTGCCAATGAGTTAAATGAGAAGTACGGATTGAACATTGCAAAAAAGTATGATGCCACATCCTTCCCAAGGACAGAAAAAGCACCTCAGTACAAAGGTTTGATGAAATTTCTGTTTGGTTGACTTTGCGATCGATCATTAATGAATAGAAAATGCGCCTCACTTATTTTAATATCTTTTAAGGACGTATTTTTGGCCATCTCAAATATTTTTCCTAATTTCACGTTTGCTTTTCGGGAGATTGGCATTAGTTTTTTGATTTTTTGAGCATCAAGAGACTGTTTAAGTACAGCTCCAACCGAGCCTTTCATAAGGGCCACGGTGGGAAAATCGATGCGAATTGGTGAATTAAGTATTTGATATTCATTTAATTAAAATATAAATTTATGAAATCACAAGATTTTTATGACTTTTTGGTTCGTGAGGAGGCATACGAGGCTTCTTCGCTGAATTGCTTTGCCTTTCGTCATGGCTATGACGTGAGGGAGGGTTTGTCGTTGTCGCTTGGCAACATGGTGCGTGGCTTTGGCTTCGACTTGCAGGGTATTCACTTCCATAACAGCGAGTGCGCCTATATCGCAGGGGCTTTCTCTTACGGTACGGACGCACACCTTGCTATTCAGCGTCAGCTTGTCGTGTGTAATAACGGTTATGCTGCTAAGAAGACCATCCGCAAACCCCATGACAACGAGAAACGGGCTGATTGGGAGACATTCAACGTGGAGTGGATGAAGTACGTAGTGTGGCAGAAGTGCCTTGGTAATGAGGACTTCCGCGGTCTGTTGTTGTCATTTCCCAAGAATGCGGTCATCATCGAGGACTGTACTTTTCAGAAGGGAAGCACCGCTACGGTGTGGGGCACCCGTAATGACGATTTGAAGAAGCGGTTGAACCATTTGCGCAAGGAATTGAAGGCACAGGGCATGTGCAAGGCCGCTATCAAGCGTGAGCAGGACAGAATGCGCCTTGGCGAGTGGGCTACCGTGGGGCAGTTCGTTGGTCAGAACCTCATGGGCAAGATTCTCATGGTTTGCAAGGAAGCTCTTGAGTATGGCAGTGAACCAAGCATCGACTATGCCTTACTGAAGAGTAAGCACATCAATATCTTAGGTACAGAACTTTCTTTTAACCAATACTTTATTGCAGCATGAATAATATTGTTTTAGGTCGTGAAGAGACATACGAAGTCTCTCCACAAGTTTGGACGTATGATTTATTGAAAACCGTTGTCAATGGCATTCACCTGAACTTATGCAACACTGCAGAGGGATTCCCTTTCGACTTCTGCGGACATTCTTTCACCGAAAGTATACGTCTGTTTATGTGTGGCCAATGGTCAAACAACACCGAAGAGCACCTTCGTATTCAAAACTCCATTATGCAAGAACAAAGCAGTTGGGCTTGCTATAGGTTTGTCACAGCATTGAATAGCAGGAATATCAGGAATGACTTCCCGACTTTCCAATTGCAGTGGATGTTATTTGTAACGTGGCAGAAATGCAAGGGGAATGCAGACTTCCGCCACTTGCTACTTTGCATTCCAAGGGATATCACACTTGTCAGGGACAAGACGGAAGACCATTCCCAAAGTGCGACCCTTTGGGGGTGTCGCAATATGGAGCGACATTACCGAGAAAAGAGACTTTGGAAAGACTTTTCCTGCCGTGGTGACGACCAAGACCCAAAAGAATGGAGGCAAAAACTGAACCGTGAGAGGGAAAAGCTAAAGAATATCGGTGAATGGAAGGGACAGAACAATATGGGAAAAATACTTATGATCTGCCGAGATTGTCTTATCGAAGGAACAGAGCCTCCAATAGATTACGACCTATTGAGACAGTCAAACATCTACCTGTTTGGCAAATTGCTGACTTTCTAAACAAATGAGAACAAATAAAAACATCAAATTCCTTATAGATATAAAAAACGAATTCTGGATTTTCTGCAAGACAAAAAAATGCTATGAGTTGGTCATTGACATTTATGACGATAAGTACATGGAGCGTCCGAGAGAGGAGCGATTTAGCGAGTTAAATCACGCCTATCAAACGACATCATGGAACTAAAGAGGGTATGTATACAATGGGAAGATAATGGGTGTTTGATTGATTTGAAGAAATCATGGTGTGACATTGAGCGGATCGTACAAATCCATCAATTGTTAGAGTGGGCTTATACGTGGTTGACTCCATGGTATGACAAGAACCCTGCACTTGAGGATGGATCATTAGTATTAGACGAAAACTACGACAATAGTCATATACCTCATTATAAAGTATTTAGACCAAAGACGCGAAAATCTCAATCGGATAAGCATAAGGAGGGAGATATTTACATAAAAAACGACGGTGAGGCATATACTATCGTGTATAATACTGAGCGTCGTGTATGCGAATTGGTTTGGGAAGCCTTTCAAGGCGAAATACCCCAAGGTTTCCGAGTATGCCACATCGACGGAAACAAGCAAAACAACAGGTTGGACAACCTGAAATTGGACAAAGAACAATAATCATCAACAAGATAAAAGTAAAGATTATGAGTATAGTAGCAGAACCTTACCAGGAAATCAAGGGATTATTCCCTCAGGGAAAAATCATTCTTTGGGATGGTCGTATGCTTGATTACCTTATTCCCTCAGACAATTGACAATTATGGATATAGTACAAGTTTTCAGAGAGCCAGGTATCAGACTGCTGGAAGATGACCTTATTCGTCTGTACGACCATCCCCATAAAGGTGCTGACGAGCACGTCATAAAGCACCTGCTGGAACAGCGGCACCGCAGATTGAGAACACTTCAGGTCTATGACGACGACATAAAGTCTATGCTTATCGGCTTCAATGACAGGTTGCGTTCGGCAGCTTCGACCCTTTACAACAGGGTGAAGACCATATCCGAAGATTACCGCCTCCGAGAGAATGACTTCGGTGAATATGAGGTTGAGGGGAAAATGTTCCTTGGATTTGCCTATCCCCAACAGCATCCCATACAAGATGATAAGGCCAGAACCATTTGGGAGATACTGACACAGGGAGGCTATTATCCGCTTTATGACAGCGGATGCACATGGAGCCTTTGTGTTAACGAGCAACATCCCATTACGGAGTGCTATGATAGCCTGGAAGGCTGGCTTGGGTTTTCTTCTGGGATAGACAACTGGAATGAAGGTCTTGACAGTGAGTGGTCTAAGGACATGCATCTGATATATCCATTCCATAATCTGTACGAACATCTGGGCTTCAGCCTGTACGACCTTATCTATGTTGATACGTTCAACATTGAAGTGAATGTGAAATTTGAAGATGATATTCGAAACAAATCATAAATTGCAGAACCAATGACACTCAAAGAAGAACTTCAGAAGAAGAACAGCATACCGTTCCCCGAGGGCAAAATTGTCACCTTGGACGGCAGAGAACTTGACTGCTTTCCTCTCGCAACGCATCATGCAGCCATTGACAATGAGTTATCTTTAGATACGACAGGCCAATATCTGTCATTGAAATCTGGGCGGTGCAGCAGGAAAAGTATTGATGTGCCTGAAAAGACCGACGACCAGAAAAAGCTGTTTACGGACAATGCCTTCTACCTACTTGCCCATAAAGACCGTATTATGAATGACAGCCGCATGTTTCTGTGCCAGGTAGATGTGCATAGCGGATTGGCTTATACCGGCACATCAGGATTCCAGGCTCCTACCATCGGGGTATATCTGGAGTGGTGGAGTAATTGCGACAATGCCATGCAAAAGGATGATAGTGGCGAAGTTCGGTTGGTATATTATCTGGCAGGAAGTCCGCTGAGCGGAAGAAACAGTTGTGCTGTGGTCTATCAGGATGGTCGGACAGAAAGCGTACACCTCACATCCTTCATTTCTTATTGGCCTCCATTCATAGAAATAAACAGGCGTTATGACACTGCCAAGCAACGCTATCATGCCTATTCACTCCAACAGGTACTCGACATTCTTCATCGGGAAGATGACGGTGATGTGGACTTTGCTCACATGATAGAGACGGAAATGATGAAGAAAGAAGTGAAGCGACTGAACAGGCAATTGGAATGTGCTGAAAGAGAGGGAGAGCTTTGGCATAAAAAGTATAATCACTTACTACTCCAGACCAAGGATAAGGAAGTTCGTCAACTATACAATGCTTACATTGAAATGGAGAAACAGAGCACAGCCGAAATTGAGCAGTTGACAGAAAAGCGTCGGCAATATCGTTCTGAAATGAAAAAGGGGAATATTACCCATCTGCAATACCAACCGCTCATCAGACCCCTCAACAAACGCAAGGAGTATCTGGTGATGGAGATGTATAGTTTCAGGGTGCAAAAGGTTCGTGAACTTTTTCCCGATGACAGAATCACGTTCGACCATGTGGCGGAGTATGTACAGTCATCACAACTCACAGCATCGAACAAATAAAACCAACCTTTTTGATAAGCCAGATGAGCAAAGTCAAACTTGTTTGAACTTTGCCATGGCGAAAAAAGGACTAATGAAATTGAACCTTTTTTGAAAGCCAGATGA
>OCVV012831752.1_pt1 | contig 13254 bp, 13 predicted proteins | sample 1539721 | NCBI WGS metagenome assembly OCVV01 (sample SAMN02144230, study PRJEB22623) | gut metagenome | biome: sheep rumen | host: Ovis aries | place: New Zealand
GTGGTCATTGTCGATGACGGAAATACTCCCGAAGCGTTGCAGGTGCTGCAAAAGGTGGCGGAAGAAATCCCGAACGTGATGGTCGTTTCGCATAGCGTCAATATGGGAAAGGGCGGTGCCGTTTGCACGGGTTGCAAAGAAGCTTTAAAAGCGGGATTTACCCATGCGCTGCAAATCGATGCGGATGGTCAACACGATCCATCGATGATTCCGTTTTTGCTGAAGGCGGCTCGGAAACACCCCGAATCCTTGGTCGGCGGATTTCCTCAGTATGATGCAAGCGTTCCTAAGGGACGTGAAGTCGGTCGAAAGATCACGAACTTTTGGGTGGCTGTAGAAACGCTTTCTAAAGACATTCCGGATGCGATGTGCGGATTCCGCGTTTATCCGCTCCAGGCGACCGTTCCTGTACTGGATAAAATTTTGACGTTCCGCATGGGATTCGATATTGAAATCCTTGTGCGTCTTGCATGGGCTGGAGTCAAAATGCATTTTTATCCGGTGAAGGTCATTTATCCGGAAAATGGCGTCTCGAACTTCCGCATGTTGCATGACAATTTGGAAATTTCTTGGCTGCACACGCGCCTTTGCTGTGGAATGCTTGTCCGTTTGCCTAAACTGTTGCTCCGAAAGAAAAAACATGGCTGAAGAACACTGGTCCCAAATTGAAGAAGCGTCGAATACGGCGTGGAAACTTCGCTTTATGCTGTGGGTGACGATTCACCTGCCGCGTAAACTCGTGGAACTGATTGTTGCTATAGTGGTGTTCTTCTTTTACTTGGGGGCGGCTCCGGTCCGCAAACGCTCGCGACTTTTTTTGGAACATGTTTCCAAGATGAAGGGCGAAAGAATTCCGCCATTTGCTGTGTACCGTCATATTCTTGCGTTCGCCCTTTCGATGATTGAAAAGATTCGTGGCTGGGCGGGAAAAATGTCGCTTTCGGAACTCGAAACCCAAAATGACGATATCGACGATTTGGTGAATCTTCTCGACAGCGGAAAGGGAGCCTTTATCCTTTGCTCGCACTTGGGAAACATTGAAGCGATGCGTTCTCTCACCGGATATCACAAGGAACATACCCGTCGAGATTTTCAGGTATTTCCGGTGGTGGATTTTTCGGGAACAAAGCGTTTTAATGCGCTGCTTCGCGAGTTGAATCCCGAACTGATGACGAATAGTTTTGATGCGAATTCGATCGGCGTGGATACCGCAATCGATATGCGTGAAAAGATTCAGGCGGGGAACTTGGTCGCGATTGCGGGCGATAGGACATCGGCGAATTCCCAGAACCGTTTTATTCCGCTGAACTTTTTGGGAGATGCCGCCGAGTTTCCAGAAGGATCCTTTGCTCTTGCCAACATTTTGAAGGCTCCGGTCTACTTTATTTTTGCTTTCCGCAAAAAGGATCTGGACATTACGTCGCCTTATGAATTCCATATAATCCGTTCCAAAACAGAACTTGGAGGAAAACGCTCCGAACAAAAACAGCAGATGGCGAATCTGGCTGTGGAATACGCTTCGCATTTGGAAAAGTTCTGTCTGGAACATCCTTACCAGTGGTATAATTTTTACGACTTCTGGCAAAAAGGAGAAAAGAAATGAGTGAAAAAATTTTAAAAACATCGGTGGATATTCAGGTTCAGTTTTATGACTTGGATCCGATGGATGTGGTGTGGCACGGCAACTATGTGAAATACATGGAAACGGCTCGCTGCGCTTTGCTTTCGAAAATTCAGTACGATTATACGGAAATGGTCAAAGCGGGCTATGCTTGGCCTGTTGTCGAAATGAACCTCAAGTATATTCGTCCGCTTCGCTTCATGCAGATGGTTCGTGTGGAAGTTTCCCTGGTGGAATATGACGTTTGCATGAAACTCAAGTATCGGTTTATCGATGTAGAAACGGGCAAGGTTGTTACCAAGGCAGAAAGCACACAGATGGCGGTCAAGATTTCTACCCGAGAGTCTCAGTTTGCGACTCCGCCGGATTTTGTCGCCAAGGTCAAAGCCGCATTAGAAAGGGAAGAAAATGCTTAAATTCTTTTTGACCGCGCTCTTCGCTTCTGGAACACTTCTCTTTGCTGCGGACGCTTCTCTTTGGAAGGCGCCGACGAATGCGCAATCTCCGGAAGTCCAAAAAGTCATGAAGGTCCTTTCCGAATCGGAAACGGTGAGTGGGACCTTTGTTCAAAAGCGTACCGTTGTCAAAATCAAACGGACTTTTGAATCTTCGGGCAAGTTTGAAATTTCCCAAAAGAACGGAATTACTTGGGACATGGAAAAGCCTTTCCCTTCGAAGCTTGTCATTACCGATTCAAAAATCGTGCAGACAAATGCGGACGGCTCTCAAGTGGAAATGGCCTCTTCGGACAATGTGATTTTTCGTGAAATCGCGGCTTCGATGCGCGCCGTCCTCGGGGGAAATTTGGCGGCTTTAGAAAATCGTTTTGAACTGTATTTTTTGCAGAAAAAAAATAGCTGGAATGTGGGGCTTGTTCCCAAAGAAAAAATGATCCAATCGACGATCGCTTCAATCGCTTTGGAAGGCGATCAGTGCTTGAAAAAAGTGGAACTTGTCGATGGCGAAGGAAATGTGCTGACCTATGAATTTAAACAATCCGGAAAGTAAAAAACGTTACCTAGGGGTCGGTCTTTGGGCGCTTTTGCATATCGCGCTGATCGTTGCCGTTGTCCTTTCGTATCCATGGAAAATCGACCGCAATTTATATTCGATTGTCCCGGAATCGGAAACGACGCCGGAAATCCATGTGGCGGAAACGGCTCTTTCCTCGAAGACATCTTCCCAGATCATGCTCTTTGTCGGGGATTCGGATTTTGCGGTCGCCAAATTGGCGGCAGAAAAAATTGGCCATACGCTTTTAAGCAGTAAGCAAATTGAATCCGCTTCCTGGACGGTGAATCCTTCCACGATGAAGGATATTTCGGATTATTTGTTTGCGAATCGTTTTGCTTTGCAGGATCCGTCTGTGTTGCAGATGGACGATACGGTGGCGGCGGACTATTTCTTTGGAAAGGCTCTCGCCCGCGTATTCGGCGCTTTCCCGATGAGCGACCTTTCTCGCCTGGAAGAAGATCCTTATCTGCTTTCGCAAAATGCAGAAGAACGCGTTTTGATGCGGTCGCCGATGTCGATGAGTCAGTTGACTCTTCGCGACGATCATTTGGTGGTGGAAGATTCTGGCAGAACTTACGTTTTTATCCAAGCGAAAATTTCGATGGAAACTTCGGCGTTTGCGTCGGAAGATCACATCTTGGGTGTGTTGGATGATAAGATTGAAGCTTTGCAAGAAGAATATCCGAATTTACGCGTTGAAAAATCGGGAGTCCCGTTCCACAGCTATTCGAGCTCGGAACAGGCTCAAGTCGAAGTGGCTTGGATTTCGGGAATTTCTACGGTAGCGGTTTTGCTCTTGTTGCTTGTGGTTTTCCGTTCGGCGATCCCCATCGTGACGACGCTTGCGTCGATTGGCGTTGCAATTTTGGCTGCAATTGGGGCAACGCTTGCGACATTTCATGAAATTCACATCTTTACGTTTATCTTTGGAACGAGTGTTATCGGCGTAAGTATCGATTACGCTTTGCACCATTTTGCCGATCGTAATTCCCAAATCAAGAGCATGCTTTTGGGCTTTATGACAACGGAGCTCAGTTATATAGCCCTTGTGATTGTGGACTTCCCGATTTTACGCCAGATGGCGTTCTTTTCGATGGTGGGACTTGCGAGCGCGCTGTTGTCTGTCTTGCTCGTGTTCCCGATGGTTTCAGAACGGATGGGAAATCACGACGCTTTGCCGATTCGGGTTGCGCAGATTGCCCTTGCCGGGTATTCTAAATTGGAACGGATTCCAAAGATCGCGCGCTACATCATTTTTGCACTGGCGGCGGGAGCCTTGATTCCTGGATTTGTAAAACTGAACGTCCAAACGGACATCCGCTCCATGTATACGGTTGCCCCGGAACTCGGCGCATCGGAAATGAAAATTTCGAAGTGGATGAACATGGGAATTGCTCCGACGTACTTTATTCTGAGCGGAGAATCCGAAGAAGATGTCCTGAAAAAAGAAGAAGCTCTGGTAGAAAAACTCCGATTGGCAGAAAAAGATTCTCTTTTAAAATCGCACCTCGCCATTTCGGACATTTACCCTTCGAAAGAGAGACGCTCCCGCATCAAAGCGCTGCTTTCGAATTCTTTGCCGATTCGCTATAAGGAACTTTGCAAACAGCTAAAAATCAAGCCGGCGAAAAACGCGCAAAAGAAACTGTTCCCGGAAAATGATTTGGAGCCTTCGGGCTTGGATGCTTTGCCGGAACAGCTTCAGAGTATGCGCGAAATGCTTTGGATTGGAAACATTTCTGGAAAATATTACAGCGCTGTTCTTCCGCAACATGCAAGTGAAAATTTTGACCCGAAGCAATATGCGGATCCGGAAAATGGCGTATATGCAGTCAATAAAATCCAAGAAGTGAATGGTGCTTTGACGGAACTTTCGCTGACGGCGCTTTCCTTGGTTGCGTTTGCCTATTTCGCTGTATTTTTCATCCTTTCATTTGTCTACACTTGGCGTGATTCTTTGCGTGTGGTGCGGGCTCCCGTTCTTGCGTGCCTCTTTACGCTTTCGATGTTCGGTTATATGCAAGTTCCGGTGAATTTCTTTGCAATCACAGGTCTGATTCTTGTTCTTGGAATAGGGATCGATTATGCGCTGTTTTTTAAGGACGCAAGGAATAATACGGATTCAACCGCTTTTGCCGTGATGCTTTCTGCAGTGACGACGCTGATTTCTTTTGGAACTCTTTCGCTGAGCGGATTTGCCCCGGTATCGGTTTTGGGACTTGCTGTTTTGCTTGGCATTTCGGCGTGTTTCTTGCTTTCTCCGTTTACGAGGGATTAATCCGCTTTGTATATTTGGACAAAAATGTGGAAAATGAAGACCAGTGAGTTGTGGAAGCTAGCGGCAATGCTTGTGGCATTTGCCCTGTGCGCCTGTACATCGCATTCTGCGGTTGCAGGGAATTCCGCAAAGGTCTATTATTCTGATTCCCGTTATATTCAGCTGATCGCTCCGCAGTATAGTGAAATTTCGATCGAAGAAAACCAGCAGATGACTGGAACTTATGGCGAAAAGAAGTTTTCTGGTGAATCGTGGATGCTTTTGAACGATACGACGGTGCACATGATGCTTTTCAGTTCCATGGGGAATACCATTGCGGAATTGATTTATACAAACGATTCGTTGGCGTTTAACAGCAAGTGGATGAATGCGGAAAAGATGAAACCTGAATATATCATCGCAGACATCCAGTTTTGCTATTACCCAGCCCAAGTTCTTGAAAAAAACTTTCGGGCGGCTGGTTTCACTTTTGTCGAAAATCAAAAGGACGGCGTTTTGAACCGAACCCTTTCGGACGGCAATTCCTTGATTTTAAAAATGGAAAAGAGCGGGAATAAAATTCTTCTTGAAAATGTTCTTCGCCATTACAGCTATCAAATCATCTCTGAGATAAAAGAATGAACGCTCCTTTGTATATTCATGACTTTGCACTCTGTTCTGCTTTAGGCTTTGATAAAAAGACCATTTGGCAGGCTTTAAAGAACGGGACCCGTCCTGCGTTCGTTCAAAAAAAGTTCCGCGAAAAGGAACGCTATGTGGTCGAAATCCCGCAGAGCACCTTGCCGCAGGTGAAAAACGCTCATTACGATAACCATGTGAACCGTCTCTCGGAAGTGGTCCTTGCACAAATCGAAACTTCGGTGGTGGCCGCTGTTCAAAAATACGGTGCTGATCGCATTGGCGTGTTCATCGGTTCCAGTGATAACGGCTCGGAAGCCTCCCTTGCGGGGCTCGAAGCGTTTCAAAAAACGGGAGCCTATCCGAAAGATTATGAATTAAAAATGCAGCAGGCGGATTTTGCTGCGGAATTTATTGCCAATCGCTTTGGATTGACCGGCCCGATTTTTACGCATTCGTCGGCTTGCGCTTCGAGTGCGAGCGCCTTTGCTTCGGCTCGGAACTGGCTTGAAGCGGGTTTCTGTGATGCGGCAATTGTCGGAGGCGTGGACATTGCGACGGAAACGGTCGTTTTGGGTTTTGATTCTCTAGAAGCGGTTTCGCTTGCGCCGACGATTCCGTTTAGCAAAAACAGAACGGGTCTTACGATTGGCGATGGGGCTGCCTATTTTTTGATTTCAAAAAATCCGGAAAACGCCCAGTTCAAAGTCATTGGAATCGGTGAAAGCGCCGATGCGGACCATGTAACAGCCCCGCGTGCCGATGGCGAAGGCGCTGTGCAGGCAATAGACAAGGCTTTGAAGGATGCGGAAATTTCCGCTGCCGATGTCGACTACATCAATTTGCATGGAACCGGCACCAAGCTGAACGATGCGATGGAAAGCGTCGCTGTGAACCGCGTTTTTGGCAACGATACTCCGGCAAGTTCAACAAAGGGATTGACCGGCCACACGCTTGGCGCTGCGGGTGCTCTGGAAGCAGCTTTCTGCTGCCTCGCTCTTTCGGATGAAAATGCGGAACGTGCTTTGCCTGTTCACTATTTTGACGGCGAACGCGATCCTTCGATTCCGGAAATTCGCCTGGTGAAAAACGGTGAAACGGCAAAGCGTTTGAATATTTGCATGAGCAACTCCTTTGGCTTTGGCGGTTGTAATGTTTCGCTCATTTTATCGAGGAATGTCTAATGACTGAATTTGATACTCACGAAAAAGTAGCAGCCCTGGTTCCGCATAAGGGACATATGCATTTGCTTGATCGCGTTGTCTCGTATAACTTCGATACGGTAGAAGTAGAAACGGAAGTGGACATTACCGATCAGAGTATGTTTTATGAAGAGTCCTATGGCGGCGTCCCTGTCTGGATTGGCTTTGAATATATGGCTCAAAGCGTTTCCGTGATGACGGGTCTTGTTGGACTTGCGACACATACACCGCCGAAGATGGGCTTCATTTTGAGCGTTACAAACTTTAAGTCGGAAACGAATGTTTTTCCGGCAGGTTCTACGGTTCATATTTGGGTGCGCCAGACGGTTCGCATGGATATGGCGGTAACGTTTGAAGGGAAGATCTTTTTGAATGATAAGCAGATCGTGGCCGCGACGATGAATACGATTGAAGTGGACGATCCGAAAAAGACTTTAGGAGTATAAATATGGATGAAGTAAAAAGAGTTCTTGTTACCGGTGCAAGTGGCGGTATCGGCTTGGCGATTGTCAAAGCGGTTCTGGCTGCGGGCTATCATGTGGTGGCTCATTATAACAGTCATGCGGAATCGCTGGTAGAACTTCAAAAGGAGTTTGGAGACAAAATTCAGCTGATTCAGTTCAACGTAGCGGATCGTGAAAATTGCAAGACGATCCTCGAAAACGATGTGAAGGAAAACGGAGCCTATTTTGGCGTGGTCCTTTCTTCGGGTATTTGCCGTGATGCTGCATTCCCGGCAATGACGGATGAATATTGGGACAAGGTTCTCGATGTGAACCTGAACGGTTTCTACAATGTTCTGCACCCGATCGTGATGCCGATGTGCCGCAAGCGCAAGGGCCGTATTGTGACGATCGCTTCTGTTTCGGGCGTGATCGGCAACCGTGGCCAGGTCAATTACAGCGCAAGTAAGGGCGGTATCATTGCCGCAAGCAAGGCTCTTGCTGTGGAACTTGCAAGCCGTAACATTACGGTGAACAGCATTGCTCCGGGTGTCATCGAAACGGAAATGATCAAGGATGCTCCGGTGGATATGATTTTGCCGGCAATTCCGATGCATCGTGTCGGTAAACCGGAAGAAGTCGCAGCGACAGTTGTCTTCTTGCTTTCGGAAGGCGCAGGTTATATTACGCGCCAAGTAATTTCTGTGAATGGAGGTCTCGCATGACTCGTCGAGTTGTAATTACAGGTGGCGCCGCTCTTTCTCCTTTAGGTTTCGAAGATGACGCAATTTTTGAAAGATTGCATCAGTATGAAAACTGTGTCGCTTATATGCCGGACTGGGAAAAGTATGAACAGATCAATACTCGGTTGGCGGCTCCGATTCCTTTTGCGATTCCGGAATTTTCACGGAAAATGATGCGTGGCATGGGACGTGTCGCACAAATGGCTTATGCGACTGCAGAACGGGCTTTGGTCAAAGCGGGTTATGATTTGAACGACCCGGAACTCAAAGCGGGCCGTGTGGGCGTTGCTTACGGTTCTTCCATGGGCAACTTCGATGCGATTAAAGAATTCATGTCGATGATTATGGACAATGACTCGACAAAGATTACGGCAACCTCTTACATTCGCTGCATGCCTCAGACGTGTGCTGTGAATATTAGCGTTTTGCTCGGCTTGACGGGCCGTTTGATTACGACGAATACCGCTTGCACGGCAGGAAGTCTTTCCATTGGCTACGCTGCAGAAGCGATTGCCAATGGTGAACAGGACGTGATGATCGCGGGCGGTGCAGAAGAATTGAACCCGACATGCTCGGCTGTATTCGATGTCCTTTTTGCGACAAGTGTTAAGAACGACACGCCGAAAATTACGCCGGCATCGTATGACCGCGACCGTGATGGTCTTGTGGTCGGCGAAGGTGCTGGATCCATTATTTTGGAAGAATATGAACACGCAAAGGCTCGCGGTGCCCACATCTATGCGGAACTGGTCGGCTTTGGCACGAATACGGACGGCAACCATCTGACGAATCCGAAAAAGGAAACGATGCAGATCGCTCTTGAACTCGCGATGAAAAAGGCGGGAATCGGTCCGGAACAGATTGGCTATGTGAATGGTCACGGCACGGCGACAAAGAGCGGTGACATTGCGGAATCCCAGGCGACGTTTGGTGCCTTCAAGGGCCGCGCAGTGCCGATTAGCACGTTAAAGACTTATATCGGACACTCGCTTGGCGCCTGTGGCGGTATCGAAGCTTGGCTCTCCATTATGATGATGAATCGTAAATGGTTTGCTCCAAACTTGAACTTGAAAAATGTCGATCCCGCTTGCGCTCCGCTCGATTACATTGTCGGCGAAGGTCGCGAAATTGACACCGAATATGTGATGTCGAATAATTTCGCGTTCGGCGGAATCAACACGTCGCTGATCTTTAAGCGCGTATAAGATTCGCCGGATTTTCCGGATCGTTCTTTCGATAGCTCTCAAAGGTTTCTCGCAGTTCTTCGGTCAAGAGATTGACCGCTGCGGGTTCCGAATGGGAGCTGTATTTTTTGGTATCGATCGGCTCTAAGATGTCGATGTTGTAATGGTAACGCTCGGTCGGGTGGAAGCTAAAGTATTTGTCATGCTTCCGAAGCCCGATCTTTTCGTTTCCGCCGATGTAGATCGGCTGCACGTTGTGAAATCCGTGCAACGCGAATCGAGCTGCGCCCTTTTTCAACTGCAACGGTTCACCCGGACGTGTGCGCGTTCCTTCGGGGAAAATAATCAGCGATTCTCCACATTCCATTCCTTCCGAAGCCCGAGTCATCTGTTCTTCAAAGGAAAGCGAATTTGGAATGAAAAGCGTGTTCACCACGTTGTGAATGAACGGCGTTTTTCCGAGCGATCCTTTGACGATACAGTTCACATTCGGCACGATCGAAAAGAGCATCACGACATCCAACAGCGACGGGTGATTGGCCACGACGACACACGAATGAATGTCCTTGATGCGCTCCGCGTGATCCACGCGCAGCTTCAAAATGCCGAGAACGGTCATTTCCCAAACGAACAGTTTGAACCAGCGCAAATTGATGGCTCGGGAAATCTTCTTGAAGCGCTCTTTGTTAAATCCCGAAATCACAAAGATAATCGGGAACAGGCAGGAGAACAGGGCGCTTGCTCCGCCAAAAGAGGCATACGAAATTACTTTGGCGAGTAGTCGCCAAACATAAAGGATTCTTTGAATAGGTTTCATTGCGGCAGGCGAGTCTTCAAAAAAGTCAACGCTTGGTCAGCAGCAGAATTACCTTCAGGGAGGGGCGACAAGTCAAGTTCGCAAATCGCATCTTGCGGATCCGTCGAAAGACGAATGGCAAGGGCGCATACGGTATTCGGATAGTTGGAAATGGAAGCGTAGGCTTCTGGCAAACGTTCGTCTGCAAAGACAAAAATGCGTTCCTTTTCGCGACCCGAAAGAAGCGGCGCCGCCGCTTCCTTCAAACCGTTTTCAAAAGACTTTTTGCCTGCAAAGACCGCACTGTAGCCAGCCATGTTCTTTTCGGTAATCGACGCCGAGGCAACCGGGGCGTTAAAAACCGAAAGGCTGAACTGCGCCGGGGAAACTTCGCCCGAGGCGAGAATCCCTTCCGAAATCTTGTACTGGCGTTGAATTTCTCCGAATTCGGAGGCAAACGTCATATGTACAGGAGGAAGACCTTCCGAAACTTCATGAACCGTATAAACGACCATCTTGGTCGCTCCGCTCAAACGTCTGCGAAAGAGCATCGGCACAAAGGCGAGCTTTGGCAGATTTTCTGCGTCTGTCCATGCGGAGAATTTTTTGACGTAGATGCTCATTTTTTACGGAAACGGAAAAGGGTGTAACAGTTGATGCCCAAGTTATGGTGGGCTTCCTTCAGTTCAAAGCCGCCTTCTTCAATGGCGTTCTTCAGCTCGTCGAAGCGGTACATTTTGCTGTTGCCGTTTGCGATGCATGTAAAGTACAGCGAAGTGGCCTGGAGCGAATAGGCTGCGGCTTCAAAACGTTGTTTGTCCCAAATCGGTTCGAGAACGTAAACGTCGGTTTCTGCGCTGGCTGCCGGGTGGATCTTTTTGAGAATCTTTGTAATCTGATGCAAAGAGAAACAGTCGAGGAACTGGCTCATCCAAATGGCATCGGCGCCTTTCGGAAATTCCGTGGTGCTGTCGAGAACGTTGCACGGGATTGTCGAAATGCGGTCTTCAAAACCGGCGGCCTTTGCGTTCTTTTCTGCCACAGCCGTTTGGCCCGGAAGGTCGATAATCGAAACCTGAACATCCGGATTGTACTTGCAGCACTGAATGGCCCACTTGGCGGTGTTTCCGCCGATGTCAAAGAGACGCTTGACCGGCTTCGAATAAACGATCGGAAGCGCTTCCGGGAATGCGAGATCGGAATAGAAATGGTCAAATCCGAACCAACTCTTCTTGAACTGGTCGCTGCACTGGGAAAGGCCTTCGTAAACGGTCGTCCATTTGCCGAAGTGCTTCAATCCTTCCGGCTTGCCGTTCTTGATGGATTCGGCAAGATCGTCTGCGCCTGCGTAGCAAACGTCTTCCGAAAAGTCCATGTTCACGCGGGTCATGTCATCGGTCATCACGAAAAAGCCGACTTTGCTGAGCGTGTAAAGAAGATTGTCTTCCGGGGAATCTTTTTTGAGCTTGAGCATTCCCATGCCAAGTCCCATTTCCATGAGAACTCCGACTCCATATTCCGAAAGCCCCGTTTTTTCGGAGATTTCCTTAACGGTAATGCCTTTGCGGCGGGATTTGCTGACAAGCTCCAAAATGCCAAAGTCGCGCAGGGCGCGGGCTGCTTGGAAGGAAAGAGGCGCAAATGCGATTTTCTGAGCTTCGAATTTCGCATTGACAGCGTCGATATCGTCTTGGTAATAAGAATCAAACATAAAAATAAGTCCCCAAAGAAGGAAGATGGCCTGCTACCCAAAGCAGGCCACGTTGAATATAAATTAATTATTTCACGAATGCAGCGTAAATTGCGCGGATTGCATCTTCCATGCTTGCTTCATCGACGCCGACGAGAATGTTGATCTGCGAAGATCCCTGGTCGATGATTCGAATGTTGATTTCTTTTTCGGCAAGAGCATTGAAAAGCTTTGCGGCAATACCGATCTTGTTCGTCATTCCATGACCCACGGTGGCCACAAGGCTAATGCCCGGGAAGACTTTCACGCGGTCAGGATGCATCTGGAGAAGGATGTCTTCGAGAACAGCTTCCTGGACGGCTTCCAGAGACTTCGTGTCTACAACGATGGACATGGAGTCGATACCGCTCGGGCTGAGTTCGTAAGAAAGACCTTCGCCTTCAAGAATGGCGAGCACGCGACGGCCAAAACCGACTTCCTTGTTCATCATGCTCTTTTCGATGTAGATCATCGAGAAGCCCTTACGGCCGGCGATACCGGTAATCGGGAGGTCGTTCTTTTCCGGGGTAGGTCCGATAATCGTGCCGGCGTCTTCCGGACGGTTCGTGTTACGGATGTTGATCGGAATGTTCTTTGCGCGGCACGGAGCGATGGATTCATCATGGAGAACGCTTGCGCCCGAGTAAGAAAGTTCGCGAATTTCGCGGTAGCTGACGTAGCTGATCGGCTTCGGACTTTCAACGATGCGGGGATCCGTCATGAGCATGCCGGAAACGTCTGTCCAGTTTTCGTAGATGATTGCGTTGATGCCGTTGGCGAGCACTGCGCCAGAAATGTCCGAACCACCGCGGGAGAACGTCTTCACCTGCTTGTGCGGGCCTTCACCGTAGAAGCCCGGGACCACATACAGCTGATTTTCGTCGGAGAGCGTCTGAGCGATCGTTTCGTAGCTCTTCGGGGTAATGCGGTAACGTTCATCGAATGCGATGAGATCATAGGAATCGACAAACTTGGCTCCGAGATATTCTGCCATCAAACGGGCGCAGAGAAATTCACCGCGGGAAACGAGGAAGTCCGTGGTCACGGTTTCGATTTCGTTTTTGAGCTTGCTTTCGAGAGCGGCAAGGTCGTCACCGATCTTGGTCGCAAGATTCAAATCCTTGGCAATGTCCAGGTAACGATCGCTGATCATTTTCCACGGAGTGGAAAAGTCGAGATGCTTGGAAGCGAGATCGTATGTGGTGTAGAGAAGGTCGGTAAGCTTCGTTTCTTTCGGGTTGCGTTTGCCCGGAGCGGAAACAACGACTACTTTGCGGCGCTTGTCGCCTTCGACAATCGCTTTGACTTTCTGGAACTGTTTGGCTTCGGCAACGGAACTTCCGCCGAATTTACAAACGATACGGTCGGCCATTTGAGAATCCTTTTGTAAAAAAGTTTTTTGTAAAAAATAGCAATCCTTGGTGGATTTTTTAAGGCGTTGAGCGTCTTAAAATAGGCATTCGCACTTTTTTAAAAATGAAAATTTGGGAGAGTCATGGCAGACGCAAAAAGACTTTTGAAAATTGCATCGAACTCGTCGGTCCCGGTTCTGATTTGCGGGGAATCCGGAACGGGAAAGGAAGTGATGGCTCGGAGCTTGCATGCGTTGAGTTCCCGTTCCAAGGG
>OCVV011263087.1_pt1 | contig 13247 bp, 8 predicted proteins | sample 1539721 | NCBI WGS metagenome assembly OCVV01 (sample SAMN02144230, study PRJEB22623) | gut metagenome | biome: sheep rumen | host: Ovis aries | place: New Zealand
CAGGAGGCGCTTCTTCAGGGAGTAGTGCTGGATCCGGGCGCATGTGAAGAGCTTCCGGCTCAGATCAAGGAGACTGCTGTCCATGCCGGCGCGTATGAACTGGACTATGAGATCACAGAGCTCCATGACCTTGCGCTGACTGACGACACCATGACTGCAGAGTCCGAAGACGCCAGTATGGAGTTTTATGCAGATATTCCGGAGAATGCGGAAATCTATCTTCAGATAGAGGGGATCCGCCTTGTGGATCCTGACGCCTGTTCGCTCAATGTCGTACGTTTCACCGATGATCCCAAAGCCCGCGAATCCAGGATAGGCAAAATATCGAACCTTTCCAGTAAGTGGCCCGTGGAGCGCAATGGAATCACCTTTGATCTGGGTATCGGACGCAGCGGCAGAACCCGGTTTCTGCTCCGCGATACGATGAAAAGCCAATTTACCTATGACTCAATAATTCTCTGGGCTGTCCCTATGGACAGCTATGAATCCCAAGTCACGCAGCTGCGAAACAATTCTTTGACAAATATATGTGTGAACGGGAAGCAGATCTCCGGAACAGTTGACTTTTCCGAAAGCAGAATCCTCCAGATTGCTATTCCATATAGTATTGGCTGGTCCGCAAGGATCGATGGGCAAAAGGCAGATGTTATGAATTCAGATCTGTTATATATGGCACTGGTCATCCCGGAAGGCCGCCACGATATCGTTCTGCAATACAGAACTCCCTATCTGCGGGAAGGTGCTGCTGTTTCCCTGCTCACCCTGCTATTATTGGCAGCGATAAGCATTCGTTCCCGCCTGAGAAACCGCGCAGCTTAACAACACTTTTTCAATAGGTTATGGAGGATACAACAATGCCCCACTATCGGCTCGCCGCCTTCGACATGGACGGCACACTTTTAAATTCAGACAAAGAGATCCCCGCATCCGCCATCGAAGCATGCCGCCGCGCATGGAAAGCCGGCAAAATACTGGCCCTGGATACGGGACGAGCTGTGTCCGAGCTCTCGCTCTACCCTTTCTCGGAGATGGGTATCCGTTACGGCGCCTGCGCCTGCGGAACTGTGATCTATGACTTCGAAGCGCGCAAGGTTTTGGCCACGCGCACGATTCCCAAAGAGCTGATCCCCGTCCTGGTCGAAGCTTCAAGAAAAGAGGACCTGATGTTCCAGGCTATGATCGACGGGATCGGCTATGTGGAGGCCGCTGACGTGGAGCGTATGGACCACTTCCGGATGGGCGTGTATCAGCCCCTCTACAGAGCCACGAGTTCCTTTGCGGAAGACATCCGGGCTTTCGCCCTTGAAAACGCGGACCGGATCAATAAGATCAATATGTATCACACGAGCCCTGAGAGCAGAGCGCGGACGCTGGAGAGACTCTCAGGACTCCCGCTGGATTTCACTTTTGCAGAAACCACGTCTCTGGAGACTACGCCGCAAGGCGTCTCCAAGGGAACCGGGCTCGCGGATCTGTGCGAAGTCCTGGGTGTTCCCATTGCGGAGGCGATCGGCGTCGGCGACGCCTTCAATGACGTGCCTATGTTAAAGATGGCAGGGCTTGGCGCCGCGATGGGCAATTCCAACGAAGAAGCGCTGCGCGCTGCGGACGTCGTCGTCAAAGACAACGATCATGACGGAATTGCGGAGGTCATCGACAAATATCTGCTGGGATGACCTTGACAGAGGCTGCTTTCAATGCTCCATTTAGACAGCTTTATTTTTTTCTATTTTCCCCGTGGATAATGCCCGTGGAAGGAGTATATAATGACATAAGGAACAAATAAAACAGGACATAAGTGCGGCCAACATTTTCCAAGCCGCATTTATATAAACCCTTAATCACTTGGCACTGAGCTAAAAAGGAGAAAAAAAATGAGCGAAATGGAAAACAAACTGAATGTTGAAGATCTTGAGCAGGTAACTGGCGGCGTAGGCAGACAGGAAATCAGAGTAAAGGCAATTACCCCCCGTTGGGTAAAGGTTACCGCTTCCAGCCTGAACTGCAGATACACCCCCAACGGCCCGATCGCAAAGACCTATGAGTATGGCCACAAGCTGAAAGTCGACGGAATTACCTCCGACGGCGAGTGGTACAGACTGCTGATCAACGATCCTCGCGGCGGCACCTGCTATGCTTTCATCTTCAAGCAGTACACCGAGAGACTGTAATAACAGCCTGATCTACAAACCTGCTGCATAAGCGCAGCAGTATAGCGAAGGAACGAATTGGCGCCCGGCAGATTCCCATTGGAATCGGCCGGGCGCTTTCGCTGTGACCGCTTTGTTGCGGGACTTCGCTACGTGATCATCACCCTGGTGCTCTCGTTTGTCTCCTACGGACTGCAGATCCTGCTGCGGACCCTGTAAGTGATCACCGGATCGCGCACTTACGCTCAAATTGCAAATCTTGTGAGTCCCAGCCACATGCCAAGTATAAGCAGCAGCACAGCCTTGACGACCACCGGGATCATCTCATTGTGTACAAGCTTTCTGTCCCAGCGCGTAAGATTCGCCTTGGGACACACCTGCGTACACTGTTCACATGCAATACACTCACCATTTCGAAAGCCGTCTTTCTCCAGCTTGATGTCCACCGGGCACTTGTTCTTACAGGCCTGGCATCCCTTGATGCAGTTGTCCGCATCCCTTTGCAGCGCCGAAAAGGGCAGCTGCGGAAGGAGCGCAAAGACAGCCCCCATCGGACACAGAAACTGACAGAAGAAGCGCTCCTTGCACGCCATTCCGGCTATGATCGCCACTAGCAGGATCCCGCCGATCACATATCCGTTGAGCGAGAACTGTAATGCGGTAAAGAAAGAAAAGACCGACCAGGGATTCCAATTGAATCGGTTTAATTTCGCGTAAATCCCAAGTGCGCACGTCGTAACAATGGCCGCGAGCAGCACGTATTTGATCAACTGCAGGACCGGCGAGTACTTTGCCGGGATCTGGATCTGCTTTCTGCGCTTTAATATCTTATTCTGTATCAGGCCGGACAGCCAGTATACCAGATCTCCCAGCGACCCAAATGCGCACGCAAATCCGCAAAAGAATCTGCCAAATACAATCGTAAACCCGCACAGTCCCAGCAGTGCTTTGATAAAGCTGCTCAGTTCCAGCACGCCGCCCTCCGAAACCGCGAGAAATATGCTCTTCACGCCCGAGAACGCCGCCATGAAGGCGCCGGGCATCATGACAAAGAAGATCGCCTGAATGGCCGCGCGCAGCAGTGCGTTTCTTTGCATTCTCTGTTTTCTGTTCTGTGTTTTGCCCGTCGTCACTTTCTCACCGCCTTTTCCAAGGCATTGTTAATGCCCTCCAGAATTCCCCGGGAACTGAAGGATGCGCCGGCCACAGCATCCACATCGGTCGACTGCCCGCTGAGCACCTTGTCCACGAGCGGCTCCGCCTGTTCATAGTACGCGGGGTCCTCCGCGTCATGAGAGACCACATGCACATCGGTCAAAATATCATACTCCACCGTCACAGAGACCACGATCGGTCCGCCGTATCCCTGTCCCTGTCCTTCATAGGTTCCATTTACGTAGTAGGTGTTCTCCGCCTGTCTGCGGGCGTTTTCCAACTGGATCTGCCGGTTGTATTCCTCCACCTCGGCGATTTTCGCCTCATTTTCTGCCACGATCGCCGCACGCGCGACTGCAACGGACTGATAGTAGAACAGAGTCCCCACTATAATGAGAAAAGCGGCCAGTTTCGTGAGAAAATTCCTGTATTTCATTGTGCTACCCCATCCTCTCCGTCTGTATCTGCGCTATGATCCGCTGATGATTCTTTGGCGTCTTTGCCGGCACCGGAATCCTCAGGGACCGGATCTCCCCGGTCACCGGCATCTGAACCGCTGACGCTTACATCGTCCGAATCCGGATCTTTCTTTCCACTTTCCTGCGGCTGCACGGGAGCCGGGTCCGCAGGATCAGCCGTGCCGTTGGTCGTTACGCCCTCATCCGGCTCCTCGGGATCCGTTGTATCCGAAGCTGTTCCGCCCTCGCCGGGCTTCTCGGGATCCACTGTGTCTGTCGTACCGCCTTGGGTCGGATCTTCTGGATCCGGCGTTGTCGGGTCGGGATTTACCGGATCCGGATTGGTCGGATCAGGATTTTCGGGGTCTTCAGGATCCGTCGGCTTTTCTTTCTCCACCGTCGGGATCTCACTGATGATCTGCGCCGCGATACTGCGAATCGTTGCGGACGAATAGGTAGCGCCGGTAACCGTATCGACATTCGCATGCTGACTGCTCACAATCTGGGCGGGAACGCCGGGATAAAAGACGCCGCGGAAAGTTCTGCCGACTTTGGCCCAATTCAGGTAGTAGTCATTGTCTTCGGGCGAATCCGAATCGTCCTCGCCTTTGTCCACAGAGACGGTTGTGATCTTTCCATCGGTCACTCTGACAGATACCAGAATCTCATAATAGAATTCCTCGCCATCGTCACACCAGCCGGAACCCGTGTAGGTGCCGTCCTGATAGACCACTTCTGTATCCGGCTCTCCACCGGGGCCCGGATCTGGTTCTACGCCCGGACCGGGATCCGGATCGGCACCCGGATCTGGCTCTGTGCTTTCCTTTTTCGCCTTGTTATAGGCGTCCATAATGGCTTCCAGCAGGCCATTGGAGCTCAATGTCGCACCAGATATGGCGTCCACTTCCGGATTCTGCTGCGCTATGACGTTTTTCAAAAGCGCTTTTGCCTGATTGAAATACTTGGGCGTCTCCTCCTTGGCGCTCACGACCGTGATCTTTGTGATCTTGCCGCCCTTGACCGTCATCTTGACAATCACTTCTCCGCCAAACCCCCATCCGGTGCCCTCATAGACGCCGTCGACAAGCGCGTCCGGCGGGAACAGATCTGCCGGGATCTGCGGCTTTGCGGGTTTTGACGGCTTTGCAGGTTTGGATGGCTTGGCAGGCTTTTTGTCGGTCGCCGCCTTGGACAGCGCTCTTTTGACCGCGTTGATGATACCTGTGGAACTGTAGGTCGCGCCGGATACGGCGTCCACGTTGGGGGATCCCTTCTTCAGGATCCGGTCGATCACGCCTCTGGCCCGGTGCAGGTAAGAGTCGGTCTCGTAGGATGCGCGCAGGATCCGAATGGCTGCGATCTTTCCGTTTTTGATGACCACCTCCACGGTGATGGGGCCGCCAAATCCGTCTGCTGTCCCCGTGTATGTGCCATCCTTATAGGCAGCCGGTTCCTTAAAGGCGTCCTGCTTCTTGGTGCCGGCAGGCTCTACCTTGGGCGGCGCCTCATTCTCGACCGTTTCGCCCGTGATCGCATTCTGGATCGCTCCAAGGATACCGCGAGAGCTGTAGGTAGCACCGGATACAACGTCTACTTCCCAGGTCTGCTTTGTTTTGACCACATCCAGGATCGATGTCGCGAGAGAATAGTAAGGCTCCGTCTCGCCGGGTGCAGAGAGGATCTGGATATCGACAATCTGTCCCTCCTTCACCGTGACCTGTACGGTGATATCACCGCCATACCCTCTCGATGAGCCCGTATATACGCCATCTGTAAAGTTGCCGACGGCTGTCGGGCCGTTCTCCGCATTGCCCTCATTCGCATCCTTCTTCTTCACGGGATCCGTGACGGCTTCTTCCGCGATCAGCTGCAGCCTCTCCGGGATTTCCCGAAGCGAGGCCTGCGTGTGCGGCAGCATGCCCAGAACCAGTGAAACGATTAAGATTGCCGGCAATAGAAACGATACTTGTCTATTCTCTCTGATCATGATCCTTCTTCCTGTCAATTCCTTTCGCACCGAAAGCACGGACACTCAAAGTGCCCGTGCTCTCATTGCTGTTAGTACAATTTCTGTCTGTATGCGCTTTTCTCGGTTTACTTCTTGATCGTAACGGTCTTGGCCGTACTCCAAGCTGACCAGTAGGTGACGTTTCCGACCTTCTTGAAGGCACGTACCTGCACATAGTATTTCTTGCCCTTCGTAAGGCCGCCGATCACCTTCGTGACGTTCTTGTTGCCGGTCACCTTGACCGATTTGCTGCCCGCCATTGTCTTCTTGAGGCTGTAGCGGATCTGGTAGCCGCCGGACTTGGCGTTTCTGCCGTACTTGACGGTCATCTTCTTAGCAGCAGTATTCTTCAAAGAAGAAATAACAGGCGCCGTCAGACGGTAAGTAGCTGCCGTCTTATTGAGCGTGCTATCGCCGATGCCCTTCGTGTACGCGACGATCTTGTAAGTGAACTTGGATCCGTTCTTGGATTTCACCACTGTATCCATGATGTTGAGAACGGATGTGCTGGTCGTTGTCTTGATCAGCTTGTTGTTGCGATAGACCTTATATCCTGTAGCACCCGCAACCTTGGCCCAGGATATCTTGACGCCGCCTGCGAGGTTGGTCAGTGTGATCTTGGTCGTTGCCGCGGGCACGACTTTGATCGTGACAGACTTGGAAGCCGCCTTATAGGTATCCGTCTCCGCGCTGTTCACCGTGATCACAACGGAGCCCGGCTTCTTAGCAGCAACTTTACCTGCAGCGCTGACCGCTGCAACTGTATCGTCGGAAGAGGTGAAGGTCACTTCTCCCTGTGCGCCTGCAAAGGTGACCGCTGTTGTCTTTCCGACCGCGATCTTTGCGGCTGCCGCCTTGACGATCAGATCCTGTTCGTCCTTGGCATACTCAAAGCTTGTTGTGACAGGAGCGTAGTTATCGCTGTTGATCGTAACATCGTAGGTTGTTCGGATCAGGGCGTTGGTCGTTGTATCCAGCGCGACTTTTCCGTCCACGATCTCTGCGTCCGATGCATAAGTGTAAACCTTTGCCTGTCTGCCGGATCCCTCTGTGCGGGTAACCGTCACTTTAGGATTTTCCATGCCTTCTGTGCCGGTCAGTTCCACGCTTGATGCATCCTCAGAGAGGGCTGCCGTCACAGTTCCTTCAAAAGGAGCCTTGACAACAACTTCCGCGCTGACCGTCTCATATCCTTTCGCGTAAAGCGTAACGGTATATGTTCCGGCCTTGAGAGCCTTGAGGGTGTCATGATACATGGCCGCATAGCGGTTTACGGTCGCCTGGTTGGATCCGACGGAGGTTCCGTTATTCACGGCGATCTCCACCTTGTTGTAGTGAGGGCCGGATGTTGCGCTCTCACCGTACAGATCCGTCCACCATACAGCGCCTGCTTTATTGGTTCCATCCGAAATAACGGCTGCGTACAGCGCGTTCTTATAATCGGACCAGACATATCCGTCTACAGTGTCATCGGGATTGATGACAAATTCGCCATTGCCATACTTGCAGCTGTAGCTGTAGGAGGCCGATGCGATCTTAACCGCCTTAGCTGCCGCTGCAGGATCCGCTGCCGGGTCGCTGTTCAGCATGATCTTCAGCGCTTCTTCCTGCGCGTTCGTCAGTTCCCTGCCGGCCGCTTTGAGAACAGACGCTTCCACGTATGCATCCGCAGAAACAGTCTTGTCAGCGATCGTTACGCCGACAATGCCCTCCTCATTTCTTGCCACGATCGCAGGGATGTCGCGGACATGTCTGCCGGTGAATCCTGTCGCGGAAGAGATGACGTCATAATCCGCTGCGGAAGCATTCACTCCCAGAGAATTATAGAGCGCCGTATAGCTTGTTACATTCTCCGGATCTACGCCGTAAAGTGTTCCCGACAGAGGAGACTCGGAATAATACGCGATACCTGTCTCGCCGATCGGCGTGAAGCCGCTCAGTGCGTATTCCTTGCCGTTTGCGGCAACATTCTCTGTGCCGGACGCCAGCGCTGACAGATCGGTGTACACATAAGGAACACCCGCGATCTCTGTCTCAACAGCAGTATAGGCAGCGCTTGCCGTTATATCGGCGTAATTATCACTGGTGATCGAAACCGTATATATCTTGCCGAGAACAGGCTTTCCAAATGCCTGCTCGGTTCCTGCCGCATTAGTCACAGAGCCTTCCACCAGTGTGATCGCCCCGTCACTTACCTCTGTCTGTACAGGTACAAACGCGTCAGAGGCTGCATCCACTTCTACAGGTGTGAGGTAGGAGTATACCGCAGGCCTGGGGCTGATCACGTAATAAGCGACCGCTTTTACGTTCTCTGCATCCTCAGGAAGTCCTGCCAGTGTGATCCCGGAATCGCCTGCAAATGCAGCAGTAACTGTGCCCGTGTAGGTTTTCTTGATCGTGACGTCTACCGGATAGTCGTAGACATAGTTTGCATAGTCCGGCGCTGCATCGTCTGTAAGATTTCCGTCTTTGACCATGCAGTAGAAGCGGATATTGGTGATCTTCCTGCCGTCCAGGCTGTCGATCACGCTGTTCTTCCAGGCCAGCTGTGTGCCTCTCCAGATCTGGTCCAGGTGATACAGGCCGACCTTTGTGCCGTCTTCCGCGGTGATCACGATCGCGCTGACAAGCTTGTCGTTGACCTCCGGCGCCGTAACATTGGCCTGTACGTCTCCCCAGTGAGAGCCGTAGGTGATGTCAACATCTGCTCCATCTACTGTGGAAGCATTGTTGGCTGCTGTAAAGTTTCCGTCGTTCAATACGAGATAACTGGAAGGTGCTTCTGCCAAAATATAGTAGGAATACGCCGGCTTCTCTGTGAGGGATTCATATCCGACCAGTGTCTGTGTGGTGACGTTTCCATGTCCTGCAGTCGCTGTTGTTACGGAACTGTCATCCGTCACTTCCTCGCCTCCAAGAGCCGCTACATCGCTGAAGTTCTCTGCTTTGACAGCCCAGATCACACCCTGCATCTTAGAGCCGTTCGCACCGCCTGCCGCGCCGGAGCCGTCATAGGTTGTTCCGGAATGATAGGCGCCGCCTGTAAAGCCGTAGTTGCCGGTCTTGTTGGTTGCAGAAGAAACTGCGTCGACATCCGCGACGTCTGCTCCGTCCGTACCGTAGAATACGCTGTAGGGAATGTTCATGAGAACATAGCCGGAGTACGCATATTCAAAAGTAGTTGTTACAGGCGCATACTGATCGCTGTTCACTACTACTGTATAGACAGCGGGGATCAGCGCGTTTTCCGTCGTATCCAGCGCGACCTTTCCGTCCACGATCTCCGCGTCGGATGCATATGTGATAGTCTTTGCGTTTCTGCCCGTGCCTTCTGTGCGGGTAACAGTCGCCCTGGGATTCTCCATGCCGTCGATGCCGGTCAGCTCTACGCTCTTCTTGTCTTCAGAGAGCGCAGCTGTCACTTCACCGTCAAAGGAGCCCTTTACTTCTACGCTCGTGCTGACTGTATTGTAGCCTCTTGCATAGAGCGTGATCGTATAGGTACCGGCCTTCAGCTCTTTCTTATCGCTGTTGTAGAACGCAGCATAGCGGTGAATGTCAGCTGCATTGCTTCCAACAGAGGTGCCATTATTGACTGCGATCTCGATCTTGTTGTAGTGGAAGCCCGATGCCGCACTCTCGCCATAGAGGTCTGTCCACCACACAGCGCCGGCGCTGGCCGATCCATCGGAGATCACCGCCCCGTAAAGCGCGTTCTTATAGTCATTCCATACGTAACCGCTGACAGAATCATCGGGATTGATGATGAACTCACCGTCGCCGTACTTACAGGAATAGCCGTAGGAAGAGGATGCGATTTCTACTGACTTGCCTGCCTCTTCAGGATTGACGAAAGGATCCTCGTTCAGTGTGACTGACAGGAGTTTCTCCTGCTCCTGCGTCAGCGCCTTTTCAGCCGCCTTAAGGATTGAAGCCTCAGCAAATTCGGCCGCATCTACTTCAACATTGTCCAGGATACCGACAATACTGCCATCCTCTTTGGCGATGATCGGAGAAATATCCTTAGCGTGCCTGCCGGTAAGACCGGTTGCAGACGTGATCACGTCGTAGTCAGCGCCTGACGCGTTTACGCCCTTGGAGGCATAGAACTGCGTATAGCTGGTAACCTGCGCGGGGTCTGTGCCATAGAGCTTTCCGGTCAGCGGATCTGCGGAATAGTACACGATACCCGTGTCGCCGATCGCCGTGAAATCAGAAACGGCATGCGCCTCATCTCCGACCATGATCGTAATCTCATTTTCACCGGCGCCGGTGAGATCTGCATAGGAATAGGTCTTTCCCGCAATTTCTACGGTAGAAGCAAATACGGTCACTGCTTCCGCCTTCGCCTCTTTTTCAACAGTCTGGTCCTCGCCCTCAACAGTGCTTTCTTCGCCGTCTTCGTCAGACGCGCCCTCTTCGATTGTCTCTTCTTCTGCAGCCACTTCTGTCGCTGCCTCGTCCGCGTCTTCTGCCGCATCCGGCGTCTCCGCTTCGTCGGTGACGTCTTCCGCTGCTGCAGTTGCGTCGCCTGCGGTGTCATCTCCGCCATTGTCCTGCGCGCTGCCTGCGTCTTCCGGCTCCGCTTCGTCAGCAGGATCCGTCTCCGCTGCAGTCTCTTCCATCACAGTCTCTTCTGCTGCATTTTCCGCAGCCAGGACAGTGAAGGACGACATGTTAAATGTCATTGTGAGCGCAAGGGTCATGGCGAGCCATCTCATTAAGGTTTTCTTTTTCATTTGGCACCCCTTTGCAAAATAATTGTCAGAAACAGTTCTGGCCCGGCGCTAGTTTAACACAACTAACGTCAGGCCAGATTAGTTTATTCTAACTTGCTGCAGTTTTTCAACGCCCATTTAGACACATTTAGAATCCAAACAGGCACACTTGTGCTCCAGATAGATATTCGTGCTCCAGATAGGTATTTTGGTCAACGTGTGATCCAATTGATCGCAAGGCCGCTCGTAAACCGGTCCTGCAAACCCTCTGTCGCAAAGAGTTCTCCCTCCTTGTTCATCACAATCATGTCGAAGTCCTTGTTGTGATTTCTCCAGTATTCCGTCGCCCGGTCCAGCCCCATGACAAAAATCGATGTGGAGAGGCCGTCCGCAAGCGTTCCGTCCGCGCTGACAACTGTCGCGCTGATCAGGTCCGAATCCGAAGGATAGCCGGTCGACGCGTCCAGAATATGATGGTAGATCTTATCTTCTGCTTCAAAATATCGCTCATATCCACCCGAAGTCACGACCGCCTGCCCGCTCGTCTCGAGGATTCCTATAAAGTCCTCCTGTCCGACCGCCTCGGCCTGCGGACTGTCACTGTTCAGCCAGGGAATCGCGCCGTCCTCTGTCGACTCAGGCTTTCGGATCGCGACACGCCATAAGGATCCGTCGGGCTTAGGACCAACCAGCTGCACGTTTCCGCCCAGATTGATCATTCCACGAACGCCGTGCTTTTCAAAGATCTCTGCCACGCGTGCAGATGTATAGCCCTTTGCGATCCCGCCAAGATCGATCCGGACACCTTCTTTTTGGTAGACAAGCACCGGTGCTTCATCGTTCTCAGCCTCTTCCCGCAATTCGATCAGATCCGTTCCGACCACGGGCAGTGTCTCCTGTATTTCTTTCTCAGAAGGCACCCGGTATTCCTGCGTCGTAAATCCCCACAATTCCTTGAGGGGATAGACTGTGATATCAAACGCCCCGTCGGTCTCTTCGTAAAGTGCCATCGCTCTCCGCACCAGATAGGCTGTATCCTCCGACACTGCCCCGCCTCCGCTTCGGTTGAGTATTGCGATCTCGCTGTCGTCATGCTCCGCCGCGAGCAGCGCGTCCAGCCGCAGGATCTCCTCCTCCGCTTCATCGACCGCTGCGTCCGCCTCCTCACCGTATGCGCTGATACTCATATAGGTATCCATGGCAAAGATCTCACGGCTCACCAGTTCGTTGGGATCCTGTTGCTCTTGACTGGTCGTCTGTGATATCCCCGCCCGGCTTTCATCGTCCCCGGCTGCTTTCTCTTCCGTTCCGCAGCCGCTAACAAGAGCTGCGATGACGGCCGCTGCCAATAGTATGCTGATCCAATGCCTGTTCGCTTTGTTTTTCAAGATGGTTTTACGCTCCTAACCTCGGTTTTTGCCTATTCTATCACAGTTTGTTAGGCATGTAAAACCCATTTGCTGCTCTCGAAGTCTACCTGTGGACAAGCAAAAAGAGCCGCCCGGATCCATCATGATCCGGGCGGCTTTCCGATTTCTAATGCATATTTACATATTCAGAATTTCCACACTTGCGCTTCGTACGGTATAAGGCGCTTCATCACGCCAGCCTTTACGCGCTGCCTGCTGTCATGGCCTGCCACGCGTACGCGGCGGTGCGAGCCTTTCATATCCTCCTTAGCAATATAGTTGTCGAGAAGGAGCCGCCCCTTGGACGGATCATACCCTTTGGGCAGCCGATAAGACATGGATTCTTTGTTAAACGAACAGATCACCAGGATCCGCTCGGACTTATACTTTCTCTCATACATGAACAGCTTTCTGCTGGCCGGGAAATACTCCCTGTAGGTGCCCCACAGAAGCGTCTCGCTGCTTTTTCTAAGGGCGAGACAGCGCCGATAAAAGTTCAGGATACTGAGAGGGTCTTTGTCCTCCGCCTCCGCGTTCACCGACGTATAGTTGGGATTGACGTAGAACCAGGGTTTACCCGTCGTAAAGCCTGCGTTTGGCCCGTCCGTCCACTGGACCGGCGTGCGCGCGGAGTCACGCGTCGACACGTGGATGCGCTCGAGCCGACGCTCTACAGAATCCTTGAGAAAGAAGGTATTGTAGGCGTTCTTGGCTGCCACGTCAATGTACTTGTCGATGGAGTTGAGCGCAATATTGGTCATGCCCAGCTCCTGTCCCTGATAGAGGAACGGCGTTCCACGCTGCAGGATATAGCAGGCCGCCAGCATGGATCCGGACGCCCGCCAATGCCTAAGGCTGCCATAGCGGTTGACGACACGAGGGTGGTCATGGTTCTCCAGATAGAGAGCGAACCATGCCTTGCCCTGCAGGCCGTACTGCCATACGCGGAAGGCGTGCTTGAGCTTGCGCAGCCAGAATCCGTGGTGAACATATTCCGTCATGAAACAGTCCGCGAACATGGTATCAAACTGGATCAGCATGTCCAGCACACGGTTTCTGCCGCCTATATAAGTGAGCGCCGTTTTCACCGAGGTGAAGGGCGCCTCGCCGATCTGCACAGCGCCGTACTCCAGCGCGACCTTGCGAAACTCCCTCAGATACTTGTGCAGGTTGGGGCCGTCCTTGTAAAAGGGCAGGCCGTTGATCGCCGGCACAAAGGACCAGCCGTTGGGGAGGTCCGGCACCTTGGAGATGAAATTGATCACGTCCTCTCGAAAGCCATCCACGCCCATGTCCAGCCAGAAGCGCATGATGCTCTTGACCTCTTCGCGGACCTTGGGATTGTCCAT
>OCVV012862060.1_pt1 | contig 13246 bp, 11 predicted proteins | sample 1539721 | NCBI WGS metagenome assembly OCVV01 (sample SAMN02144230, study PRJEB22623) | gut metagenome | biome: sheep rumen | host: Ovis aries | place: New Zealand
TAAATCACTTATTTCGTTGTTTAAGTTATCTATTCTTTCTTGGTTTGGATTTATGTCTGGATTTGAGTTTTGAAGGTCATCTCTTTCTTTAATTTTATCGTTAATTAATTGTGTTAATCTATTAAACTCTGATTGAGCTATTGACCACTCGTTATCGTTAGCTTCTTCTCTCGCTCTTCTTATTGCTTCTCCCGCTTGTCTTAATTGCCCTTGTAAATCACTTATTTCGTTGTTTAAGTTATCTATTCTTTCTTGGTTTGGATTTTCGCTTCTGCCATCTCCGTTTCCATTGTCTCCAAGCTCATCAATCTTTTTTTGAAGATCTTCAATTTCTTGCTTCTTTTCCTCAATTTGTCTATCAATTTCCGTAGTATCTACTTCATCAAATGTATATTCAATTTCAAGCAATTCCCTATGTAATTCTTCCAATTCGGTTATTCTTGCTGTTAGTCTTTCAATTTCCTCTTGGCTTAATCCAGGCTCTGTTACTCTCTTTCTTAATATAGTAATTTGATTCTGAATACTGATTATTAAAAGATCTCTTTTTGATGCCTCAATAACAATAGTTCCATCTGTTTTTTTAAGAGCTTCAATTTCTGCATCAATCTCCGCTATTCTATTGTCATTTTTTGTTTTCTCATCAATTAAAGCTTGAAGCTCAGGGTCATTTGGAGCTATTTCAGCAATCTCAATTACTCCATGAATATTATCAAGTAGCTTATGCAAAATATGATCGTATCCTTCAACGTCATCAAGAGGGACGTGTTCATCATTTGAAACTAGTTCTGCAACTTGCTCAAGTACTTTTCTTGCTGCTTCAATATCTTTTCTGGCTACAATATCATTAATTTGTGAAATAACTTCATCAAATTCTGTTTGTAGTCTTTGTAATGTTATATCATCCATTCTTTTCACACCTTTCTTTTAATTATTTTTTACTATCATTTTCTAAATTAACAAGATCTTCTATTTTTAGCTTTAATTTGTTTACTAAAAATAAATACTCAAGCAATTCTTCATCAGATGCATACTTTAACGTTTCTGAATCAATTTCTTCACTAAGTCTCTTAATTTTTTCACCTAAACTCTCCATAATACCCTCCTATCACATATATTATTCTTTTTTTTACTCCGTTTAATTCTTCTCTCTAATTAAATTGTAGCATCACGAACTTTTTATGTAAAATCAAAATTTATTATAGTTAACATAATAAATTCTTATAGTAAATTATTTTTCGACCAGGCTTTTAATTAGATTTAAACTTCTATCTGCAAACTTCTGATATCTCTCCTTTTTATCTCTTATCTTTTCAGCCAGTTCTGGTATAATCCCAAAATTAGCATTCATGGGCTGAAATTCGTCTCTATCAGTAGAAATATATGTTGCTAATGCTCCAATAATTGTTTCATTTGGAAACACAACTTTTATATCTTTGTATTTTTCTATATCTCCATTATTATATATTAAATCAAAAAGCTTTATTGCATTCTGACTTGCAACATACCCTGATGCAATCGATTCAACATATCCTTCCACTCCAGTAAGTTGCCCAGCAAAAAAAATGTTTTTCCCACGTAGTTTATATGTATTATCAAGAAGTTTTGGAGAATTAATATATGTATTTCTATGCATAACCCCATACTTTACAAAATTAGCATTTTTTAGTCCTGGAATCATAGAAAACACTCTCTTCTGCTCTCCATATTTCAAATTTGTTTGAAATCCTACCATATTATATAGAATTCCTTCACTATTGTCTTGCCTTAATTGAACTACTGCATATGGTCTTCTAGCTGTTCTTGGATCAGTAAATCCCACTGGTTTTAATGGGCCATATCTTAATGTATCTATACCTCTTGATGCCATTATTTCAATTGGCATACACCCTTCAAAAATTTCTCTTTTTTCAAAATCATGAAGTAAAACAACCTCAGCAGATGATAATTCTTTTACGAAGTCCTCATATTCTTCTTTATTCATTGGAAGATTTATATAACTAGCATCAATATCTTTTATCCTATCTCTCCACTCAAGTTCGTCTTCTTCTCTTCCTCTTTCTTCATCATATCTATTTCCATAGAATGCAATGTTCATATCTATAGATTCTTTTTCTATTATAGGACTTGCTGCATCATAAAAAAATAGTTTATTCTCACCAGTAATTCTAAGAATTTCTTTTGATAGGTCTTCGGATGTTAAAGGGCCTGTAGCAACTATAGCAATCGAATCACTAGGTATTTTTTTTACTTCTTCCCTAACTATTTCAATGTATTCATTATTTTCAATCTCTTTTGTAACCTCTTCAGCAAATCTTTCCCTGTCTACCGCTAAAGCTTGTCCTGCTGGTACTGCCACTCTATCTGCAATAGGAATTAGGAAACTTCCTAAAAGTCTAAGTTCTTCCTTTAAAAGTCCACATGCATTTGTCACAAGGTTAGATTTAAATGAATTACTGCAAACAATTTCGCCTAAATTTTTATTTGAATGTGCACCAGAAAATTTATTAGGTTTCATTTCATATAGTTTAACTTTTATTTTTCTTTTCGCAATTTGAAGAGCAGCTTCACTCCCTGCTAGGCCTCCACCTATCACTATTATTTCATTCATTAGTTATCTCATTTCAATAAAACTATCCATTATAACATAATTTAATATACCATATAATATTCTTAATTTGTACCATTGAAACGATATCTACATATAAATGTAAAGTAATAGTAACATCATTATTTTGCCCCAAAAAAAGAATTAGTTTTTTAAAAACTAATTCTTCTTATACTATTTCTTTTTTTTCGTAGTTTTTTTACTTTTTGCTTTTGTTTTAGTCTTTCTTACAGTCTTTTTTTGGTCATTTTCAAAAAGAGATAAGTCAATTTCGTTGTTTGGTACAAATACTTCTCCAGGTTTTGGTTTATTCCATGAAATATAGTAACAGCCTTCACCTATTCCTTTATTGTTTTCACAAATATAGTAGTTTCTCCTATTTTTTGATTTTCTAATTTGAACTGTTCCACCACATACTGGACATGGTACATCAATCGTTTCAATGTATGGCTTTGCATTTCTGCATTCTGGATATCCAGGACACGCTAAGAATTTTCCAAATCTACCATATTTTATCACCATCATTCTTCCACATTTTTCACACGGTACATCTGTTTCTTCATATTGCAAAGTGACATGTTCTAATTCTTCATCTACTTTTTCCACAATTTTTTCAAAAGGTGTGTAAAAATCTCTAATTACTTTTTTCCAATTCTCCTCGCCCTCAGCAATTTTATCAAACTGTTCCTCCATGTTAGCGGTAAACTCTTCATTAATAATATTACCAAAGTTCTCTATAAGAAGGTTATTTACCACTCTACCTAAATCTGTTGGGACAAGTTGCTTTTGAACTTTTTCTATATATCTTCTAGTAAGAATGGTAGTAATTGTAGGAGCATAAGTACTAGGCCTTCCTATTCCTTTTTCTTCAAGAGTCTTTACAAGGCTTGCTTCTGTGTATCTTGCAGGTGGTTCAGTAAAGCTTTGCTTAGATTCAATTTTTTCTTTTTTTACTACTTCATTTTCACTTAGAGCCGGAATACTATCGAATGCTTCTTTTTCTTCATTTTCGACATAAATTGTCATATATCCTTTAAATTTCATAGTTTGCCCAGTAGCTTTAAAGTTATAATCGTTAGCATCTATTAATACTGACATTGTATCATAAATTGCTGAAGCCATTTGACTAGCTAAAAATCTATTATATATTAGTTTGTATAATTTATATTGATCATTTGTAAGTACATTTTTGATTGAATCTGGAGTAATTTCAATATGTGCTGGTCTAATTGCTTCGTGTGCATCTTGAGCCTCTGACTTAGTTTTATAGTACCTATTCTCGTAATACTGCTCTCCATATGTTTTTATAATCTGTTCTTTGGCAGCAGCTCTTGCCTCATCAGAAATTCTTGTCGAGTCTGTTCTCATATATGTAATAAGACCTGTAAGTCCATATTCTGGTAACTTAACACCTTCATATAGACCTTGTGCAACTTGCATCGTTTTCCTAAGTGCAAAGTTTAATTTCCTTGATGCATCTTGCTGAAGAGTACTCGTTGTAAATGGAGGTGCTGGATTTCTCTTTCTTTCTCCACTTTTAACCTCTTTTACAATATATTTTGCACCTTCTAAATCTTTTAATATTGCATCTACTTCTGTTTTTGAATGTAACTCAATTTTCTCATTATTTTTTCCAATAAGCTTCGACTCGAATTTTGTTTTTGTTTTTTTATCTGATGCAATTAAACTTATATTCCAATATTCTTCCGGAACAAATTTTTCAATTTCTTCTTCTCTTTCTACAATTAATCTTACTGCAACAGATTGAACTCTACCAGCTGACAATCCTCTTTTAACTTTTTTCCATAAAACTGGGCTTATCTTATATCCCACAATTCTATCAAGAACTCTTCTAGCTTGCTGTGCATCTGTAAGATTTAAGTCTATTTTTCTGGGATTGTTTATTCCCTTTTTTACAGCATCTTTTGTTATCTCATTAAATGTAACTCTGCAAACGCTTGATAAATCAATTCCTAGTATATATGCTAAGTGCCATGCAATCGCCTCTCCCTCACGATCAGGGTCAGTTGCAAGATAAACCATCTTTGCATCTTTTGCATCCTTTTTTAGACTATTAATCAAGCTAGCTTTTCCTCTAATATTAATATATTGAGGTTCAAAATCGTTTTCAATGTCTATTCCCATCTTAGATTTTGGCAAATCTCTAACATGTCCCATTGATGCAACTACTTTACTTTTTCCACCCAAATATTTCTTTATTGTATTCGCTTTTGCAGGTGACTCAACAATTACTAATTTGTCAATCATTTTCTCATTGTATAATAATAAAATTGATTATTATACACTCCTTTCCATAATTATCTATATTTCCTCTCTTCTATGCAATCTACTATTTCTTGATAAATCTTATCTTCTACATCTCTAGGAGCAATAGTATTTGCAAATCTCCCCATCTCTTCTAGTTCTTTTTTGTCTTCAATAATATCATCAATTTCTTTTGATAGGTTTTCTCCATTAACCTCTTCATTCTTAATAATCTTAGCTGCTCCTATTTTTTTGAGAACAAGAGCATTATCTATTTGCCTATTCGCAGATCTAGATGGAAGTGGTATAAATATTGCTGGTTTGCCAACTATAGATATCTCTGTAATTGACATTGCTCCACTTCTACTTACAATTAAATCAGCAATATTCATCAACTCTTCCATATTATATATGTATGGAAGCATTTTGACATTTTTAATATTTGCAATCCTTTTGCCATTTTTTTCAAACTCTTCTTTTACTATATCAAACTGTTTAGCACCTGTTGCCCATATAATTTGATATTTGTCACTTTTATGATTTAGTATTAAATCAATCATAGCCTCATTAATTCTTTGAGCACCTTGGCTTCCTCCAGAAACGAGAACTATAGGCAAGTCAGTCTTAATTCCAAGTTCTTTCAATATATCATATTTCTTTATATATTGTACATCTATTTTTTTTATTTTGGTTGGAGTACCCGTCCAAACTGCTTTCTTACATCCTTTTAATCTAGATTTTGTTTCCTCAAAACCTAACAGTATTCTATCTGCTTTTTTTGAAAACATCTTAACTGCCATGCCTGGATAAGCATTACTTTCATGCAATACACATGGTATTTTTCTTGATGTTGCAACAGAAAAAACAGGGCCACATATATATCCTCCAGTCCCTATTACCACATCTGGTTTAAATTCATCAAATATTTTTTTTACTTCTTTTCTGCTTTTTAATGTTGAAATAATATGCAGAAAATTACTCAAAGATATTTCTTTTTTAAACCCATATGCATCAATAGTCCTAAGGCCATACCCTGCTCTTGGCACCAAATCATTTTCAAGTCCACGATTTGTACCTATAAATACTATCTCTGAATCCGGCTGTTTTTCTTTTATTTTATTTGCAATGGCAATTCCTGGATTAATATGTCCTCCAGTACCTGCCGCTGAAATCACAACCCTCATTAGTTTTCCTCATTTCCTTTCTTACTTTCTTTTATTCTACTATTTCTAGATACCGCTAGTAAAAATCCGACTGCAACAAGGTTAGCTATCATTCCTGATCCACCATAACTAAAGAATGGTAATAGTACACCAGTAACTGGTCCTGTATTTGTCACAACCGCAATATTCATCGCTGCTTCTATTCCTATTAATACTGTCACTCCTATAGCTATAAGAGTACCTGACATATCATTTGCTTTTAGTGCTATCGTAATACCTCTCCAAACAAAAACTGCAAATAGCAAAATAATTAATGTACATCCCACAAATCCAAATTCTTCTGCAAAAATAGAAAAAATAAAATCATTTTGTGCTTCAGGTAAATACGAATATTTTTGTATACTTTGACCTGGCCCAGCTCCAAACATTCCTCCTGAAGCAATTGCATATAAACTTTGATTTATTTGATATGCGCCGCCCTTAGTATCAGCTTCAGCAAAATTAAGCCACGCTTCAAGTCTTCCAGTCCTAAAGTTTCTGTTACTATGAGCAAATTTTGAAACTAACCACAAGCCTACCGCTCCTACTCCTCCTGAAAGTATAAATTTAAAAAGTCCACTTCCTGCAATAAACATTTGAGCAACAAGGATTATTCCCATAAATGCTGTACAACTCATATGGTTTTGCAATTTGTACATAATGATAAATGTTGGAATAAAAGAAGCTAGTGGAAAAATAAATCCTGGGCATATTTTTTTAATCTTGCCCGCATCATAAATATTACTAAGTACAATTCCATAAAAGACAATGAATGTAACTTTTGCAATTTCAGAAGGTTGAAATGTATTGCCACCAATTACTAACCATCTTCTCGCACCCTTGACTTCTTTTCCCATTATTCCAACGTATGCAAGAACTGCAAGAGTGATAATATATATTAACGAAGTAATAATTCTATGTCTTTTTAAAAATCTATAATCTATCTTAGATACAATGAACATGCCAACAAATCCTGCAATTATAAATGCGATTTGTTTTTTTACATAGCTATATGTATTACCAACTTCCTTTAAAGAAATCGGTCCACTGGCAGATATCAGTATTATCATTCCACAAATAAGTAATATTAATACTATTAAAATAACCGAATAGTCCATCTTTCCTTTAAGGAACAATCCTACTTTGTGAGTATCATTATTATTATTTTTACTCGCCATATTTTTTCCCTTCTTTTGTATTCATGTATCTTAATATATCATAACAGATAAAACTGCTAAAATATTTGCTAAAGCTGTAACAATTGAAAATACAGATACAACTTTGTTTTCTCTCCAACCACTTAATTCAAAATGATGATGCAGTGGCGCCATTTTAAAAATCCTTTTTCCTGTTCTTTGGAAATAGAACACCTGAATAATGTCAGATAGTGTTTCTAATATCGGAATAATTGCTACCATTACTAAAACAAGTGGTAATTTCATAAAAATTGCTGTACTCGATATGATGCCACCTAATAAAAGTGAGCCGGTATCTCCCATCATAACTTTTGCTTTATAAAAATTATAAATCAAAAAGCCAAAACATGCTCCAGCACATATCGCACTATATACAGACACTTCTTCATATTTTACAACAACTGCAATTATAGAAAGTCCTATACACATTATAGTACTTACACTACCCGCCAAGCCATCAACTCCATCGGTAAGGTTTACAGCATTAGTACTTCCAATCATAACAAAAATAATAAAAATAACATAAAGCCACATCGGAAGAACAATTCTATTACCAATAAATGGTATTATAATTTCTGTGGTAAATCCGCAAACTTTAATCAGTAAAAATGAATAGATAAGTGAAATAATTAACAATCCAAATATTTTCTTCTTTGGACTAAGTCCATCAGTATTATGCAAAACCACTTTTTTATAATCATCCAATAATCCTACAAGTCCAAATCCTATACTTACAAGCGTTATTATTGAAATATTTTTTATCATTTCACCATTTCTAGAATATATCATATAAATGATAGACATAATTACAATTGCTATCATCATAAAAATTCCACCCATGGTTGGAGTCCCTTGTTTTCTTAAATGAGCTCGTGGGCCGTCTGCTCTTTCACTTTGGCCAACTTTCAATTTTTTTAATAGTGGTATGAAAACTTTTCCTAATGTTGCAGAAACAATAAATGACATTATGCAAAATATTATCTGTTTAGTCATCCTTCTTCTCCCCTAATATCTCTTTGACAATTACTCTTTCATCAAATGCATACTTTCTTCCTTTTATTTCTTGGTATATTTCATGACCTTTTCCAGCAAGAATTACAAGATCTCTTTTTCCAGCCATTGCCAATGCTTTTTTGATTGCTTCTTTTCTATTTACTTCTATTTCATAATTTCCTTTTGTCTTTAGAATTCCTTCTTCTATTTCTTTTATAATATCCTCAGGCTTTTCTGTTCTAGGGTTATCTGTTGTAATAATTGTATAGTCTGCTAGTCTTCCTGCAACCTCTCCCATCATTGGTCTTTTTTCTCTATCTCTATCTCCACCACATCCAAACAAACATATTACCTTTCCAGGTGTGTATGTTTTGGCAGCTTGTAAAATATTCTCTAGACTTTCTGCAGTATGTGCATAATCTATCATAACTGCTAAATCTTTTGCATTTGGTACTAATTCGTTTCTTCCTGGAACAACTGTGTTTTCTAATCCTTCTTTTATTTGTTCTATCGTTGCACCCAATGCACTTGCGACTGATATTGCAGCTAAACTATTATACACGCTATATCTTCCAGGGATATTTACTTTAATTCTCTCATTTCTGGTTCCAATTTTTACTTTATAATCTACACAAACATTTGTAATTGTAATATCTTTAGCAACTAAATCTGATGAATTATCTATTGAATATGTTTTGATGTTACAATTTGGCGAAAGCCTTTTTATCTTGCTACATTTAAAATCATCACCATTAACAAATCCATTTTTAGCCATTTGGAAAAGTTTTAGCTTTGATTCAAAATAATCATTCATATCACTATGTTCTTTAGGGCTAATATGATCTTTATATAAGTTGGTAAATACTGCATAGTCAAAATCACAACCAACAACTCTATTTAATTTAAGACTTTGTGATGAAACCTCTATAATAACAACATCGCATTCTGCTTTGGCCATTTTATAAAATAAAAGTTGAAGTTCTATGCTTTCTGGAGTAGTTCTATTACTATATCCCAAGCACTCATCTCCTATATAATTTGCAACAGTTCCGATAAGACCAACTTTATGACCAGCTTTTTCTAATATCGACTTAATCATATATGTTGTTGTAGTTTTTCCTTTTGTACCTGTAACTCCAATTAATCTAAATTTTTTTGATGGATTTCCAAAGAAATTACAAGATATTTGAGCAAGTGCTTTTCGAGTATCATCAACAATTACAACTGTAATATTTTTTGAAATTTTTATTTTTTTAAGGTTTGCATTCATATCAAGTACTACTGCTATGGCCCCATTTGCAATTGCTTCTTCTACATAATCATGACCGTCAAAGTCATAACCTTTTATGGCAATAAACAATGAATTTTCAATTATCTTTTTCGAATTAGATTCAATCTTTTTTATATTTAATTCTTCATCGCCTTTTAATTTGTAGTTTTCAACACCTTTTAATAATTTTCTTAATTCCATATATCCTCCACTAACGATATCTTATTATTTTTCAACTAATTCAATTAATCCCATATTAGTCATCATAAATGCAACCTTTTTCATATTGAACAAAATAGCCTCTTTTGCATCAGAGACAAGCATATACCCCATCTCTTCAAATTGCTTTATTTGAGCTTGAATGTCATCTGTTTCATAACAAATATGATATAAAAACTGTCTTTTTCTAACGAGCCTTTCTACCTGTCCACCCGAAATTAACTCAATTTTTGTCCCATCTGCTATTGTGAGCATACAAAGATTTGCATTTTGCTTTTCATCAAAAACAATATCAGATATATGAGTAATTTCAAAAAAAGTGCTCATTTCTTTTATTGCTTCTTCTATATTTTCTGTTGCTAGCCCAATGTGGTGAAACTTTAATTTTTCCATAATAGCTCCTTTATATTCTACTGCTTATGATATCAGCCATTTCGCCAACGTTCTTCATTGCTGTTACTTCACCCATAGAAAATTTCATCCCAAATTTTTTCTCAACAGCCACAATTAAGTTAATGTGTTCTAAGCTATCCCAATCTTCAATGTCATTTGATGTCGTATTCTCACTAACTGTAATTGTCTCATCATCAAAAACATCTCTAAACACTTCATTTAAGTTATCAAATATTTCTTCTCTAGTCATCTTTATTCCTCCACTCTTATATATTTATTCTTTTTGTTATACCCATCTACATTAAGATTCCAAACCGTGTTTCCACTCTCGTCTTCGGATATTTTTTTAAATCCTTGCACACCATAAAAGTTCTTAACCATCATATTCTTTGCTGTAGGATAATAAAAACCCTTGATACTTTTTATTCCGTTTTCGGAAGCTTTTTTTACCAACGTATCCATCATCGCAAATTCCATATCTCTTTTAAGGACTCTACAACTCATTATCCATAAATCAATATCTAACTCTTCTCCATTTTTCTTTCCAATAACAACCGAAACTACTCCATTATCGCCAAACTTATCCTCAAGTTTTCCATATATTTCAATATAATCATTGCTTTTTGAAACTTCTTCTATTTCACTTTGGGTATATCTTTTGGTCGTAAGATTAAATTGATTACTTTTATTGGTAAGTTGAGCAATCCTTGACATATATATTTCTTCAAATGGTTTTATCTGTGCTTTCATATCAAGTGATTTTAAATAGTCTCCATAATCTGCAAAATTTGCCATATCTTCATTTCTTTTTGCATTTTCTTTATACATTTGTGTTTTACGCAAGTCATCTTTTGATAAATTTACTGTTTCAAAGAAACCTGATTTATCTATAATATTAATGTATTCTTCTGGTCTTGTCATTTCTGGTATTGAAACTCCAGGAACTTGTTGTCTGATAATCTCTCTCTCTGCTGGATTATCATCGACAAACACCAAACTATCTACACCTAAATTTAACTCATTTGCAATATTTACTAAATTTTGAGATTTTGGTTCCCAATTAGCTTTTATCACAACAAAATCCTCTGGCTTAAGTACTCCATCAGGATGATTCAAACCTGCTAAAGCGTTGTCTTTTTCATTTTTACTATCTACATTTAGTATTATTCCAAGACCTGCATATTCCTTAAGATACTTTTGAAACTCAGAAAATACTTGTCCCGATGGCACTTCTGGCCCTATAGCTATACCTTCAACTCCATCATCTCCAACAATCCCCCCCCAAAGAGTATTGTCAAGATCAAGTACTAAGCCTTTTTTGTTCTTTCCAAAAATAGCTTTTATAATATTAGCAACATTAAATGCTAGATATGGTATAGCAGGTACCGCTAAGGCATATTTGTACATATGCCAATAAAATTGATCTGCCCATTTTTCAAGTCCATATGAACTAGATATATAATTAATATCACAAATATGCATATTCTCTTCTTTTTCGGCATATTCGTAAAACTTTAGGTTTAATCTTGTAATAAAATTAACTTTACCATAAATACTTGATGCTTCTTTATTTCCCATAAGTCTATAATATGGTAGTTCGAAATTATTTTGAATAATTGGACATTTATAAACTGCCTTTAATCTTTCCCAAATTAATTCAAATTTATGATATTCATTATTGAGCATTTCTTCCACTTCTTCTGAAGTATTTGAAACATTTGGATAAGAAGTGATATTTCTATTAGTTGTATGAATATATATTATATCTGGCTTAAATGCTTCAAGCTCAGGATTTGGAAACATTGCATCTTGATAATACATATTGTACTCAGACTCATAAAAATTTGGTCTTATTCCTTGGTTAAGCAAAAACAATTCAATCATATTTTTTATATCGTTAGTAGTCGAACCACCAAGTATGGCAATGTTTTTTTCTATAAAATTATTTCCATTTTCTATTAATAATCTTTTTAAAGTCTTTTTCTTTTTTAAAATATAGTCACTATCAAACGGATATTCTAGTTCTCTCAATTATATCACCTCACACGTTATACTATCATATCACAGCGCTATATTCAAGAGATAGTTTACTCTCATGTTGAAAAAATGGCGAAAATAGTGTAAAATTCTTATATATATAAAGATATTGAAAGGGATAATATATGAACCTAATTCAAGAAACTAATTTTATAATGAAAAAGTATAATATTGTAGCTCAAAAAAGCTATGGTCAAAATTTTTTAATAAATGAAGAAGTAATTCATAAGATTATAGATCAAACACAAATAACAAAAAATGACTTAGTTATTGAAATTGGCCCAGGTCTTGGAAATCTTACTTCTAGACTTCTCGAATTTGCTGGGAAAGTTGTAGCAATTGAATTAGATCCAAAAATGATAAAAATTTTAAATGATCGATTTTCTTTATATAATAACTTTGAGATAATAAATGAAGATATTTTAAAAGTTAACATTGCTGATATCATAGCACAAAACTTGAGTTATAAGAGCTTTAAGGTCGTTGCAAATCTTCCATACTACATCACTACTCCCATTATCATGAAACTCCTTGAAGAAAAATCTAACCTTACATCAATCACAGTTATGGTTCAAAAAGAAGTTGCAAACAGACTAAATAGCTTAAATCCAAGTATTACTCAAAAAGATGTTGGAGCTATTTCATATGCAGTAAAGTATTACTCGAATTCAGAAATAATAATAAATGTTCCAAAAACTGACTTTATACCTATTCCTAAAGTCGACTCAGCAGTAATAAAACTAGATATCTTGAAATCTCCTGCAGTCAACGTATCTAATGAAAGAAATCTTTTTAAAATTATAAAAACAAGCTATATGCAAAAAAGAAAAACTCTTGTTAACGCTTTAGTTAACGGAAAAATTACGGATAAAGACACCATTTTAAAAATTCTTTCAGAACTAAATATAGATTCTAAAATAAGACCTGAGCAACTTTCTTTAGATGATTTTGCAAATATTACAAATGCTTTAGATAACGAACAAAAGGGGACATTACGCAATACTGAATAATAATATTTTTCGTCAAATGTCCCCGTCTTTGTTCGCAGTGCGCCAAATTTGCGTAG
>OCVV012876054.1_pt1 | contig 13246 bp, 8 predicted proteins | sample 1539721 | NCBI WGS metagenome assembly OCVV01 (sample SAMN02144230, study PRJEB22623) | gut metagenome | biome: sheep rumen | host: Ovis aries | place: New Zealand
GGTATAGTCGCCGATGATGATACGCGGGTTCTTCACCACGTTCTTGATGAAGCAGAGGCTTGGAATCTTCGGATTCGGAAAAGCCTCATTCGGATTGGGTCTATTATTGATTACCATAACCTCCGATTTATCTGTTTCGCGACAAGTATGTCTTTGTGTAATGCACTATAAAAAACAACCGCACATTTGAGCATCGTTGATAGGCTTGGCAGGTTCTCGTGGTGCAAAAATACTGCTTTTTTTTGGAATAACCAATCTTTTTTTGCAACGAAAGCCAACCATTAGCTCAACGATAGTCAACCTTTAACTCGACGAAGTCAATCATTCCTTCAATTGTGCTGATGATCTCCTTCGCTTTTACTGGCGTTTTCCTTCGATTTTACTAAAATGCCGAGCCCTCATCGTTGACACGGCGAGCCTTCGCCATCGCAACGCCGAGCGCTCGCCGTTTCGATAACGAGCCCTCGGCAACTAGTTGAACCTTCAGCTCGGCGTCAGCCAATTCGAAGGAGCGGTTCAGTATATTCGAAGGAAAGAACAGTATAATCCCCTATTCCTCTCTCCAAAAGATGAGGGAGGAGTAGAATGATAAAGCCTCACCCCCAGCCCCTCTCCGAAGGGCGAGGGGAGTAGAATGAGACAATAAAAACTCCTTTACTCCTATACTCCGTAGGTATTTAATAGGAAAATGTGCAGTCCGTCCTATAACGTACTGCGAGTCCGCCCTTAACGTACTATGAGTCCGTTGGTAAAGTACTCTGAGTCCGTCGAAAACGTACTGGATTTAAATCGTAACGATTACTTAATAGGTTCGGCGTGGATGATGATGTGAGTTGATGAACCGAAACGCTCCTTCAGCTTCCGTTCGATGGAAGTGGCGCGGTCGTGTGCCACACGAAGCGGAATGTCGCCATCCATGCGGATGTGGAACTCGATGGCGATGCGGTTTCCAATGCGTCGCGTGCGCAGGTTGTGAGGCTCAACGATGTCGGGGAAAGAATTGATGATGGCAGCTATTTCTTGTTCCACGTCGTCTGGCAAAGAACTCTCCGTCAGCTCGTCAACACTCTGCCTGAGCAACTTGTAGGCTACCCTACCCAACATCAATCCCACTACAATCGAAGCCACGGGGTCGAGCACTGTCCAACGACTACCAAGCAGGATGGAACCACCAATACCGATGGCTGCCCCAATGGAAGAAAAGGCATCGCTGCGATGGTGCCAGGCATTGGCAATCATGGCTTGCGAGTTGAGTGCCTTGCCTCGAATCGTCGTGTAGCGATACAACACCTCTTTCACGACGATAGACAACAAAGCCGCCCAGAGCGCCAACATGCCAGGCGCTTCCAACTCCGTCCCGCCAGCCCACTGGACTATCTTTCTGATGGCTGCAACAATGATGCCTGCGGCAGCAATAACTAATGCTAAACCAATGATGAAAGTGGCAAAAGTCTCAAACTTACCATGTCCATAGTCGTGCGAACGGTCTTGTGGTTTGGCACTCATGCGGACGAAAACCAGCACAACTATGTCGGTGATGAAGTCCGACAGCGAATGAATGGCATCAGCCATCATCGCCGAACTGTGTCCGACAAAGGCTGCCACAAACTTAAAGCAGAGCAATGCCATGTTGCCGACACTGCCCAAAAGCGTTACCTTATATATTTCTTTCTCTCTGCTCATATTCATCCTTGAATAAGCGTGGCAAAGTTACAAAATATCAAGATAACGATGCTTACAAAGATGAGATACATTTCCTTGATTTAAGAACAATTAGCAATTATTCTCAGAAAATATTAGCTCTATGTCCGTCTTTTTTTATAACTTTGCCATAAATAAAGACATTGATACCCTAACTCTGTAGCACCTATAAATGTGAAAGACTCTACGAACCTTTCAAGGCGCGCTTTCCTGAAGTATCAAATCACAATAATCTCAGAAGAAAACCTATATTAGAATCAAAACAGAAGGTATGCAAGAAAAGTGGAACCAATTCGTATATTATCTGTGCGAAGCCAAGAAAAATGGGGTTGAGGAACCCGAATATCATTCAACGATTGAGGCTCAGTTACAACTGTTGGGCTGGATGAAGTACAAGAATGAGATATGTCACAAGCCTAATCTTTCCATTGGTAACAACGGGTATATTCAGCCAGATATTCTTATCCAGAAGGATGACAAAAAGCAGTTCGTCATTGAGGTCAAACGTCCCTTGCACACTCAGATGGCAAAAGACCGCGACCAATTGGTTTCGTATATGCGTCAGTTGAAATTGAAAGCAGGGGTTTATATAGGTGAACGTATTGAAATCTTCTACGATCAGCCAGATAGCGAAAATGCGGTTTCAGTTCTGACCATCCCTTTGGAACTTGACAATAAACGTGGTGCACGTTTTGTAGAGTTGTTCTCAAAAGAACGCTTTAGCAAAGAGAACATCGTTCAGTTCTGTGAGGAACGCACCAAGGAACTACGCCATCAGGAGAGTTTAAATAAAATCAAGGACCATCTGATTAATGAGGCACAGGAGCAGATAACTGAGGGTATGAAAATGTACTTGATGGAGAAATATGGAAACACTTTCACTGAAGGTGATATTGTCGGAATGCTTACATCGCTGACTTTTACTGCAACACCAAAGAACGGACAGCCACCCTTGTCCGTTACAACAACAGCTACTACTTATCAGAAACAGTTCTCAGATACTCCAAAGTCCAAGCATCCGCATGATAAAACCCAATATGCGATTAATGGTGGTCCTCTGCTTGGAAAGTGCCGTTTCGTTTATCAATTGGTTACAATCTACATTAAAGAGCATTCTACTGCAACATTCTCAGAATTGGAGAAGGTGTTTAATCCTGCATTGCAAGGTTCATTGGGTGTGATACGTTCTGTTAACTATATTCGTGAAAAGGGTATCGAGGAAAAAAGGTATTTTATGAAAGATGACGAACTGTTATGCAGCGCTGATGGAATACCTTTTGCTGTGTGTTCACAATGGGGAATCGGCAATACACCAAATATAGTAAACTTAGCTAAGCAATTAGGTTATGTTATCACAACAACAAGTGAAGCATCTGCTCTTGCTTCTGTTAACCCATAGAAAGATTGGAGAGAAGAGAAGAATAACGAACTTAATATTTACAGAAAATAATATCTGCTAAATACAATTCTCAATAAAAATCCATTAACTTACATCAGCCTCTTTGGTTGTGCTGGTGTGGACCACTATGGATTTAAACTTGGTAAACTATATAGATATTCAGGGGCAAAGTCTGCTCCGTTCTCCCACTCTATGGTATTGTATTTCACAGAGAAGCGTTTGAACTGATCTAGGTCTTTGAGTGGTTCAAAGACACGACCACGAAGCGAGGACAGTAAATCAACTGTCTTCGACACGTGGTTATTGAACCATAGTTTGATTCTGTAACCACCCATATATTCCGCTTTGACGACTTCGAGAAACATGTTACCTTATTTTATCGGTTAGAAACTTTGTTAGTTATTAAGGACTAAGAACACACGTACATATCATGTAATCACGTTATCTAAGAGGCTCAATTTTTCCGAGTGCTTCGCCTCTTTGTGCCCTATCCCAGCATTCCATCAACTCATCACGATGAATATCAAGCCATTCAAGAATCATGCGAAGTGCTCTGGCTGGCATTTCACCTTTAACAATACCATCCTTGATACTGACGATAATTTTGTAGTCACCATACCACGCATGAAAATGGGCAGGAGCATGGTCTGAAAAGTTCATCAGGATGATGATTCCATAGAAAAAACTAATCTGAGGCATAGTTCCATATTTGATAATTAGAAAGCAAAAATACTATGAATATTGGAGACGAACAATTTTTTTCTCACAAAATTCTTTAAATCTTAATGATTTCAGATAGATTTTTATTTATACGACCAAAACCAAACTCCAATCAACGAATTGTCACATTCCTGTTTTACAGGATAGTTCGTCATTTCCTTGATTTAAGAACAATTAGCAATTATTCTCGGAAAATATTAGCTCTATGTCCGTCTTTTTTTATAACTTTGCCACAAAAGATTTAGAGCGATTCTTCTCTTTTTATGATTCATGCATTTTCGTATATGTTTCACATTTTTTCGTCTGTGTATGATTTTGATAGTTGATTGAACGATTTTGTTTGTGAGTTTTCTTGAATTAGCGTAACTTTGCGGAAAACTCGGGAAAGTTAAAAGTAAAAATTAAAAATTGAAAATTAAAAATTAAAAACAGATACTCGGGAACTCATAAACTTAAAAACTTATAAACTAATAAACTAATAAATAAATTCATAAACTTATGGAAAGAACTTGGCGATGGTTTGGCAAAAAAGATAAGATTACACTTGCCATGCTGAAGCAAATTGGTGTAGAAGGTATTGTTACGGCACTGCACGATGTGCCACTGGGACAGGTTTGGACACGTGAAGCCATTCACGACCTGAAATCCTATATCGAAAGCTACGGCATGCGCTGGAGCGTGGTGGAGAGTCTGCCAGTGGTGGAAACTATCAAGTATGGTGGTCCCGACCGCGACGAACAAATAGAAGTATATAAGGAGAGTCTGCGCAACCTTGCGGCTGAAGACATCCACTGCATCTGCTACAATTTCATGCCAGTGCTCGACTGGGCACGCACCGATTTGAGCCATGAGAATCCTAACGGCTCCACGAACCTCTATTTCAACTATGCCGAGTTCTGCTATTTCGATATCTATATCCTTCAGCGCGAAGGTGCACGCGAGGAATGGGCTAAGTTCAAGTTCCCTGCAGACGTGGGCGAAGGTCGCAATGTGCTTGCCGAGGCAGATGAATTGGCAAAGACCATGACACCTGAGAAGGACCATGCTTTGGTGGAAACCATCGTTATCAAGACACAGGGTTTCGTTTCGGGCAACTTCAAGGAAGGCGACAAGGAGCCTATCGAGAAGTTCCGCAAGTTCCTTGACCTCTATAAAGGCATCGACAAGGCACAACTCCGCGCCAACATGAAATACTTCCTCGAAGCCATCATGCCTACTTGCGAGGAATGTGGCATGAACATGTGTGTTCACCCTGATGACCCACCAATTGAAATCCTCGGTTTGCCACGCATCGTTCGCACAGAAGAGGATATTCAGTGGTTCCTCGATGCTGTGCCAAACAAGCACAACGGGCTCACCTTCTGCGCTGGTTCGCTGAGTGCAGGTGCTTACAATAATGTGGTGGAAATGGCTCGCAAGTTTGCTCCACGCACACATTTTGTTCATCTCCGTTCCTGCCATATCTTCCCTAATGGCGACTTCACCGAGGCAAGCCACTTAGGCGGACGTGCCGACATCATCGAATTGGCTCGTATCTTCGAGAAGGAGAATCCAGACTTGCCAATGCGTGTGGATCACGGCATGACCATGCTCGACGACGATTCGAAGGGCTACAACGCAGGCTATTCCTTCCTCGGACGTATGTTCGCACTCGGACAGGTGCAGGGCATCCTCGCCACTGTTGACCGCGAACTTGGCATCGAATACAAACAACCTGGATTCTTCGACTAATCTCTATTAAGTCGTAATGAAATAATACGTTGAGATTATTCTCAACCACGAATTACTCGAATTAAACGAATTTTTAGCTCGGCGTTAGCCAATTCTTTTGAAAGATTTATTATTCATATTTCACGAACAAAAATGCTGACATTTTTCAAATTAGAGAAATTAGATAAAATTATAATTAGAAATTCGTGAAATTCGTGAAATTCGTGGTTTAAAACGTAACAAGTTATTTTTAACGATTACTAAAGCAATACAATGAAACTCAATGATTTGGTTTCTGGCAACTACAATGCCAGCGAATGGGAAGCCAAGGGTTATCAGCTTCCTAAGTTTGATAGAGAGGCAGTCATCAAGAAAACGCATGACGAGCCTACATGGGTGCATTTCGGTGGTGGCAACATCTTCCGTGCATTCCCAGCTGCCATCCTCAACGATGCACTCAACACGGGCAAGTACGACCGTGGTGTTATCGTGGCAGAGACATTCGACTTCGATGTAATCGACCAAGCATACACTCCTTACAACAACCTCTCGCTGCTCGTAAGCCTTCAGTCTTCGGGCACCATCGAGAAGAAAGTCATTGCTTCTGTCACTGAGGCACTGAAAGCAGACTATCAGTTCAGCGACTGGCAGCGACTCGTGGAGATTTTCCGCAATCCATCGCTGCAAATGATTTCCTTCACCATCACGGAGAAGGGCTACAGTGTGGCTCCAGCCGACTTGGACCGCGGACTTCAGCCAGTGCTGGCAATGGGTAAGGTAACAGCTTTGCTTTATGAGCGTTTCCAAGCAGGACAATTACCACTTACCGTGCAGAGTATGGACAACTGCTCGCACAATGGAGACAAGGTGAAGGCAGGCGTGTTTGCATACGCTGAACGTTGGGTAAGAGACGGACGCGTGCCTGTTGCCTTCCTCGACTATCTGAAGGACGAAACAAAGGTGACCTTCCCTTGGTCGATGATTGACAAGATTACACCTCGCCCACATGTCAAGGTGAAAGAAATGTTGGCAGAGGACGGTTTCGAGGACAACAACTACATCGAGACGGAGAAGCACACATTCACAGCACCATTCGTCAATGCTGAGGAAGTGCAATACCTCGTCATCGAAGATAACTACACAAATGGATGTCCTCCACTCGACCTCGGTGGTGCACTCTACACTACTCGCAAGACAGTGGATGAAGTGGAAACCATGAAGGTGACGACTTGTTTGAATCCACTCCACACTGCTATGTCCATCTATGGCTGCTTGCTCGGTTACACCTTGATTTCAGCAGAAATGGCTGACGAGGACATCCGTGCTTTCATCCAAAAGATTGGTTACATAGAGGCAATGCCTGTGGTGACCGACCCAGGTGTTCTGAATCCTTACGAATTCATTGGTGCAGTCATCAATCGTCGTTTGCCAAATCCTTTCATGCCTGATGCTCCTCAGCGCATTGCAATGGACACCTCTCAGAAACTGCCAATCCGTTTCGGCGAGACCATCAAGAAGTATTTGGCTCGTGGACTCGACAAGAGCAACCTTGTGCTCATTCCGCTCACACTCGCTGGCTATGCACGTTATTTGAAGGGCATCAAGGACAATGGCGAAGCTTTCGAACCATCGCCAGACCCACTGCTCGAAGAGTTGCAGGCTATCGTAGCTCCTTTGGAAGTGGGTAAGCCAGACCAAGATTTCAGTTGCTTGCGTCAGCTTTACAGTCGCAAGGACATCTTCGCCGTTGACCTCTACGAAGCAGGATTGGGCGAACAAATCGAAGGTATGGTGAAGGAACTCTATGCCGACTTCGGTGCTGTGCGCAGAACGCTCCACAAGTACGTGGTAGCGAGATAAAACGAAAGGCCCCCTCCCTGCCTCCCCGAGGGGAGGAAATTCCATCCGGATGGTTTTTCTCTCCCCCTCGGGGGAGCGGGAGGGGGGCGTATTCTACATTTACCCCCTTCGGGAGGTTACAACCTTTAACTAAAACATCACCTAAATAATATTATTATTAACCTTAAAAAAGTACATTCATGAAGGAATTGAAAATGTACATCAACGGCAAGTTCGTTGAGAGCCGTTCAGGCGAATGGATAGACGTATTAAACCCAAGTACTGAAGAAGTGACAAGCCGCCAACCTGCAGGCACAGTGGAAGATGTGCAAGAGGCAGTGGATGCAGCTGAAAAAGCACAAAAAGCATGGGCAAAAGTGCCTGCTGCTGAGCGTGCCGTGTATCTTCACAAGATTGCCGATGGCATCCGTGCAGAATTCGACAAGTTCCAGGAAATACTGGTTCGTGAGCAGGGTAAGACTCAGGCATTGGCAGGAGTAGAAGTGGGCGTAACAGCCACTTACTTCGACTATATGGCAGAATTTGCACGTCGTATCGAAGGCGAAGTGATTCAGAGCGACAACCGTGGCGAAACCATGATTCTCGTGAAGCGTCCTATCGGTGTGGCTGCTGGTATCTTGCCTTGGAACTTCCCATTCTTCCTCATCGCACGCAAGGCTGCTGCTGCCTTGATTACCGGTAACGCCATCGTTTTGAAGCCTTCACAGCTCACTCCTGAGAACTGCTGCGAACTCTGCAAGATTATCGATGCAAGCGGTCTGCCAGCAGGCTTGTTCAACGTAGTGACGGGTCGTGGTAGCCTCGTTGGCAATGCCATGGCAAGCAATCCAAAGGTGGGCATCGTCAGCTTGACAGGTTCCGTGGAAGCAGGCGTGAAGATTATGGAAGCTGCTGCTCCAAACATCACGAAGGTGAGTCTCGAACTCGGTGGAAAGGCTCCTGCTATCGTTTGTGCAGATGCCGACCTCGAACTCGCTGCTCAAGCCATTCTCGAAAGTCGCATCGGCAACTCAGGACAGATTTGCAACAACGCTGAGCGCGTGTATGTTCACAAGAGCGTGAAGAAGGAATTCACCGACATCATCGTGAAGAAGTTCCAAGCAGTGAAGGTGGGCAATCCTGCCATCGAAAAGGATGTCGATATGGGTCCTCTCGTAGAGAAGCGTGCCCTCGAAAGCGTTACGAAGAAAGTGGAAAAGGCTGTGGCTCAGGGTGCCAAGATTCTCTGTGGTGGTGCACCAATCGGAGGCAAGGGCTACTTCTATCCAGCTACTGTTCTCGACAACTGTACGCAGGACATGGACATCATCCACGAAGAGACCTTCGGTCCTGTGCTCCCACTTGTTGAGTTCGACACCCTCGACCAAGTTATCGACTGGGCAAACGACTGCGAATACGGTTTGGCTTCGTCAGTCTTCACCAAGGACATCGACACCGCAACACGTGTTTGCCGCGAAATCGAATTCGGTGAGACTTACATCAACCGTATGCACTTCGAGGCAATCCAAGGCTTCCACGCTGGTGTGAAGAAGAGCGGTATTGGTGGTGCTGACGGTAAGCACGGTATGGAGGAATACCTCAACACGAAGGTTATCTACATGCAGAGCCATTATTAAAAAAGCCTCACCCCCGACCCCTCTCCGAAGGGCGAGGGGAGTAGAATGAAGAATTCTTCATTTATTAGCTTTATAGGCGAGCACTTTCGAGTGTTCGCCTTTCTTTTTGTTCGTTTTTGTGCTATATTTTTTGTTAGATAAGAAATAATTTATACTTTTGCAATTATAATTTGAAACTAACCCAATTAGCCCTTTTTTAGTTACTTAGAAATAGATAACATCATGAAGAGATTGTATAGGCTTGCACTTTTGTGTCTTGCACTCATGTTTGGTGTGTGTAATGAGACAAAAGCCCAATTCGATTTCAGATACAGAAACTTCACTATAGAAGATGGTCTGCCCAACATGCATGCCGTCGCCATCGTGCAAGACCCAACAGGATTTCTGTGGATGGGAACCTACGATGGTTTGGTGCGCTATGATGGCTATACTTTCAAGGTGTTCAAACACGAAGAAACGGGAAATCGACGTCTGCTGCTTCGAAACAGAATCCGCAACCTCTATCTGAATCCTGTCAACGGTCTGTTGTTCATCCAATTAAGAAACTACCAGTATTCTTGCTACGACACCAAGAACCGTTGCTTCATTGACTTCACAGGAGGCACGAGCGACATGAAAGCACCTTACAGCGAAATTGCTTTCCTTCCCGATGGCACGACATGGTTGCTCTCCAAGCGTGAAAAAAGTATCGAAATCAAGTACGAAAAAGGGAAAATCTCCAGTCGAATCCACGAATTAGGTTCGGAACTGGTACACGAAATCTACAGGAACTATGTAGATGAGCGCTATCACCCAGAAAAATCACTGGTTGACAGAAAGGGTTACAAATGGACCATGAGTCAATTCGATGGTCTGCACATTGAGGACACAAGCACTGGGGAGACTGTGCATTATAAGGCAGGAATGCCGGGTAGTCCCATTTCCACCAACTGGCTTTTTGCCATCTACGAGGACCGTGGCGGTAACATCTGGGTGTGCCAAGCCGACATGGGATTGGTTTGCATCACGATGGCATCACGTTACGTTGTCCACAAACTGATGACCAAATCACCTGATCCTGGCTACAAGAACTACGCCCGCATGCTGAGGAAGGCACAAGACGGTGTCATCTATGTGGGAAACCGAGAGAATCAGCTCTTCACGGTGAATCCTACCACGCTCGACATCACAGAGATTCCGAACCCTACCCCCGACGATGACATCCTTTGCGTATGCTTCGACAAGGATGGCAACCAATGGATGGGTACGCGCCATCATGGCGTACTTATCAACGGAAAGCCTCACATCGGCTATCCTGAATACGAACGGGCTTTTGTTCAGGAGCGTATCAACGACATCATGCGTGATTCAAAGGACCGCATTTGGATTGGTGCCGTGAATAGTGGTATTTACTTAAGCACTCCTGACGGAAAGGGAGGTTTTAATTTCCAACGTATGCTCAACCGTCCAGAAATCCGAAACGAGGTCAATATCCTTCATCAGCTGAAAGACGGTACCATCTGTGCAGGCTTTGGACGTGGTTTCATCTTGTTCAACCCTGATGAACTCATTGCCGACACAACAAAATACACCTATTATTCCGCCGAAAACAGTGCAATGGCATCGGAGGAAATCCGAGACATACTCGAGGACGAAGATGGGAACCTATGGGTAGCTACTGTGGGAGCAGGTTTGTTCAAGGCTTGGGGCGACAAGAAAGACTTACAATTCAAGCAATATACCACCAAAAACGGATTGCCAAGCGACCTCACCTGCTCGTTGGAAATGGACCAGAATGGAAATCTTTGGATTGGTACGGAATATGGCATTTCCATCTACAACAAAAAGAGCGAACAATTCAGCAACATCTTCCCTTGCACAGACCATTTGGGTAACCTCATTTCCGAAAAGGCATCCGTACTTTTGGACGACGGACGACTCATGTTCGGAACAATGAACGGTGTGATTACCTTTCATCCCGATTCTGTACGTCAAAACGTGAGCAAGTCCTTCAACCTGACTTTCACCAACCTGTCGGTGAATGGTACACCTTACGACACGATGGCGAACGACAGCGTCGTCGATTTATCCAAAACCATCCGTCTGCGGCACACACAGAATTCACTCACCTTCAACTTTAGTGACTTCGAATACATCTATCCAAAGCGCACGAAGTATTATTACAAACTGTCGGGATTAGACGAAGGCTGGACAATGACGGTGAGCAATGAAGCTGTCTATAAGGACTTGAAACCAGGCAAATACACTTTCATGGTTCGCACCCTCAATGCCAATGGAAGTGTGAGTGAGGAAATCTCCATGCATGTGCAGATTCGTCAACCTTGGTGGAACACTTGGTGGGCTTGGTGCATCTATCTTCTTGCTTTAGGAAGCATCGGCTGGCTCATGTACCGACAACTCATGACCGTCTATAAACTCAAGAGCCGCGTACGAGTAGAGCGAAAACTTGCAGACTTCAAGTCACGATTCTTTATGAACATCAGCCATGAGTTCCGCACACCTCTCACCTTGATTCGTGGTTCCGTAGAGAAACTGTCGAACCGCAACAACCTCGCTACCGACGTGCGACAAACGGTCAACAATATGAACCACAGTGTGGAACGTATGCTCAGACTCGTCAATCAGCTCTTGGAATACAATAAGATGCAGGAAGGAAAACTCCACTTAGGTGTGCAACAGACCGATGTCATTCAGTTTGTGAATCGTCTGTGTCCTGTGTTCTTCGATATGGCAGAGCGTCGCAACATGAGGTTCGAAGTCGATACCTTTGCCGACACGCATTCGATGATGCTCGACCGCAGTGCAGCCGATAAAATCATCTACAATCTGCTTTCCAACGCTTTCAAATACACACCCGACGGCGGAAGAATCTCTCTCAAATTGGAGCAAGACCCAGCCAAGAAAGTCGTGAAATTCATCGTTGCTGACACGGGCGTGGGTATTTCGAAGGAGAAGCAGAAAGACCTCTTCTCTCGCTTCATGGATTCAGCTTTCGCAGCCGACAGCATCGGCATTGGTCTGAACCTCACGAAAGAACTGGTAGCACTCCACCACGGAAGCATCGACTACGAAGAGAATCCTGGTGGCGGTAGTATCTTCACCGTCAGTCTACCCGATGAAAACATCTATGGCGACAACGAGATGGCGAAGGAAATCACGCCAAACAGTTCATTGAACGCCAATGCTTTGGCTACCCCAGACCAAGTCAACCACGATGTGCTTTCGGGCGAGAGTTCTCACATCGAAATTGATGCCGAAGCTGTGGCTCCACTCAACGACAAGCACATTCTCATCATTGAGGACGACATCGACGTCAGCCAGTTCCTCAAGGAAGAGATGGAACAATACTTCCAAGTAGAGATTCGCCACGATGGTGCGGCAGGTCTTGAAGAAGCACAAAAGAACGACTACGACCTCATCATCTGCGACGTGATGATGCCGAAGATGAACGGTTACGAAGTGGTATCTCGTCTCAAATCGAAGTTCGACACCTGCCACATTCCAATCATTCTCCTCACCGCTCTCGGTGCCGAAGAGAACCAACTCAAAGGTATCACAACAGGTGCCGATGCTTATATCACCAAGCCATTCAGTCCGCGTTTGCTCCTTGCACGTGTCATCCAACTCATCGACCAACGCAACAGGATTCGTGAGCGTTTCGCTTCTGAAATCACCACGAAGGAAACGCCAACAGCAGCATCCATCTGCACGAATCCGCTCGACAAGAAGTTCATGGAGAAATTCAATAAGTTGCTTTCAGAACGTCTCACCGACCCTGACCTCTCGCTCGATGAGTTGGCTCGCGAACTTGCTGTAGGTCGCACTGTATTCTTCCGTAAGGTGAAAGGTGTGACTGGCTTCACGCCAAACGAATATATCCGCGTGATGCGTCTGAAGAAAGCCGCTGAAATGCTTACCGACGGCGAGCACACCGTCAACGACACCGCCTATTCCGTGGGCTACAACGACCCTCTCTATTTCTCCCGCTGCTTCAAACAGCAATTCGGTGTCAGTCCTTCTGCTTATCTCAAAGGCGACCGCCGACAGGATTAATCTGATTTATTTTTCAACCACAGATTGAACAGATTACACGGATAGTTTTATTAAATAAACATCGCACTTCGTGCTTGATTAATCAGATTAAAATGATTAAAGGTGTGTTCTAAAAATTCTGTTTTATGATTTCTTACAAAAATATGAGATTTCGTTTCGGTTGCTTTTTGTTTGATTTGAAGTCTTT
>OCVV011312964.1_pt1 | contig 13245 bp, 11 predicted proteins | sample 1539721 | NCBI WGS metagenome assembly OCVV01 (sample SAMN02144230, study PRJEB22623) | gut metagenome | biome: sheep rumen | host: Ovis aries | place: New Zealand
ATAAGCATAAAAACTGCTTATCCTGCCCTTCATTTCATCAAACTTATCATAGAAGATTCAAATTTACAGAGTTAGTTTCACACTCCCGATAATCATATCAATTTGCCCGGTCATGCACTCCCCTATCATGCGGTTGAATTCCTCTCGCTTTTTGGTATTGGTACCGGAGATTCCATCATCTGCAAATATCCCGGCAAATTCCCACTCCGGATTTTTCTGAATGTAATCTGTGTAGTACTCTACCTGTGCCTCATAGCTTGTAGCCTGCTCATCGCTGTCGGTACTGACGCGGCAGTATGCTGCGACTCGGAGCTTTGGCTTTATATTCTGCTGTCGGGCGGTGTTTCCGACCTGTCGTTTTGCAGGAATCACCATTACATTTCCCATTATGTTGCCTCGCTTTCTATCAAGCTGTACAGGTACTCAGCCTGCTTTGCTGGATCATCGTAAAACTCCTTAATCTTCCCAAGTGTAAATGTGGTCGGTGCTGTTTTCTTGACAGGTGGCTTGATGCGATCCGTGCGTCCCAGCTTCTTTGCTCTGCGCTGGCGCTCCAGCATGGCCTCCGTGAAAGTGTTCACATCGATGATTGCCGGGTAAAAATCATCTCCCATATAATGACGATTCTCCATCATGCGCTTGACAGTTCCATGATAAGTATCGATGCCGGCTGCTTTGGCGGCTGCCACCATGGACATTCCGCTCAGGTAGTTCTGGTAGAGCTGTCGGATTTTTTCTGCGGCAGGCTCGTCAATTACCGCTTTGCCATTCTTGATCCGATATCCAAACGGTGTATGCCCCATTTATTCACCAATCCTTTCACTGAGCGTCAACCCACATTTCATGACAAAACCCATTTTCTGTCGGGAGTACACATCAATGTAGTCAACAAATCTTGTAAACAAAATATCGTCAAAGGCTGTCAGCATACGTTCCTTTTCTGCAAAGTGCAGCAGGCGTTCTGCTTCCCTAACCCGTGACATGTCTCCGGTCATGTTTGTTCTCAATGCCTCGATATCTGCTCGGAAACCGTCAGCCTGTGACAGGAGTGCATTGTTTTCTCTGTTGTAGAGAATCTGGTCAATATACCCTTGCGCCATGAGCTTGGTCAGGGTTTCACGCTGCTCGGTGTTCTGCTCCAACAGATGCTCCAGATGCTGAATACGGTGCAGGTTTTCGTCACTGGAATTCTCCTGAATGGCCTTCAGGTACGGTCTCAAGACCAGCTTGTGGCTGTAGATAAGTTTGTTGAGCATGGTAACAAAGGCCAGCTTCAGGTCATCGTCCCGGACAAAAAGCATAGAACATTTATGCGTGTCCTCGATATGCGTCTTACAGCACCATGCAGCGTATTTCTCGCCGGTGTTGGTGTGAATCCTGCGCTTAAAGATACTGCCGCACTCGCCGCAGAAGATTTTGCCGGAAAAAGCGTATCGATTCTGGTATTTTCGGGAACCTTTGACTACACCCTTTTCAGATCTGCGCTGGACTATAATGGCAGCAGTCGCTTCAAAATCCTCTTTGCTGATGATGGCTTCATGATGATTCGCTGCCATATACTGATCCTTCTGCCCTACATTCCGATGGCGATTAAATCCGGAATCCGTGTAGGTTTTCTGGAAGATCGCATCACCGGTATATTTCTCATTCCCCAGTATCGAGGATTTGATACAACACCCCCACCCAATTAACGAAGGGGTGAAAAGGGGTGAAGGGGGGTGTTAGGGGGGTGAAGGTTGACAAGAGGGGGTGGAACGGTTGACAAAAAGTCTCGTTTCCTTGTCGTTTTAAATAATTTGTTGAATCCTGCCAGCGGTCTATCTTGCAGGATTTTACTGTTTCTGGTTTAGAATCTCCACGCCAAAAACTCCACGCCGTTAAGTGACTGTGGATTTGATACACAAATATAGCTTCACCCTCCACTCGATTAACGATGGGGGTGAAGGGGGTGTAGGGGGTGATAACCTCAAAGAGAGTGAAACGTGTGTTAGATACGACTGTATGACCTTTCATCACGAGGAGGCATTATATTCAAGTTCCAGAACGACACTGAGGTCTAGGTGTAAGTTTTGAATAAAACGGCCCACAGGGTTTGCGAGTTAAGGGCCTTTAACTTCCCATCAGACTTTCTTGCTATTTTTTGTTGTGTGGGCTATAATGAAATATAATTATTCATTTAACTCAGCCATCCGAGTCCAGACAAATGGACAGCAGAACGTGTATAATAGACATGAACACAGATAAAAAGGGTGAAATGTTCATGTCAGGACGAAAGGTCAAACGTATTTCCTTCAAAAAATTTACAGAGCAGTATGCTACGGAAGACGTGTGCCGGCAAACGCTTGTATGTCACCGCCGGCCTGATGGGTTTGTATGTCCCGTATGTGGCAACTAACATTGCTGCAAGCTGAGCAATGGCCGATACCAGTGTACGAAGTGCCGCCGCCAGACCTCCGTGACTGCCATTGGCTGATTTATATGGATAATCAGATAATGTAATATATGGAACAATTCATCATGCTAAAGGGGGAAATCATATGGGAGTTTACATCGGGTATATTCAGAAAAAAAACTATGATTATGCGTCCACTTTTTACAATTTTAAGCCGATTGCTGAGATACATAATGGTTCAGTAATGCCACTGAATCAGCGCGAAATAGATGAATTGTTGCCTGAATCTGAGCTTCGAAACATCAATTTTTCCTATGATTGGCACGATCAAACTGTTGTGAAGCAGATGGAAAAAATGTTTGTTGACAACGGACTATTTGTTTTTGAATTCGAGACCGATGACCTGCAGGATAATCTTAACAGCTATGGAGAGAGAAATAGAACAGGTTACAAAGTTCAGGTGCTTGACCTTGTTGCTTCTGGGATCATTAGGCGAATTGAGGCTGAAGGCCTTTATCACATTCTCACTGATGAGAATCTGCAATCCGATTTCTATACAGATGCAGTTGTTGATATTGCTGCACCCTGCCTAACTGCAGATGAACAAGTGGTTGTCCAAATGTCAGGCTTTTTCGCCGGACCCTATGAGGTTGGGTACAGAGAACTAACTGCATCCTTATATATTAGGCCCCAAATCAAGGAGAACCTATATACATACAAAGGTTACTCAGCTGGGGCAGGAATAACGGTAGATTTATCCAGTGACCCTCATTGGGATGACGAAACTGTTTCGTGGCGGCTTTTTAAACCAAAAAAGGATGCTATTCAAGAACAACGAGATACTATATCGATCGACACTTTGATTGAAGGATTCAAAGATAGTATCGACAATAGTTTGGCGAGCGATGGCCGGGTTTCGCTTGATGATATTCCCGCTTTGATTTCTCGCTACGAATCCTCGGTTCTGTCCAGCGGAATACTATCTGACGCAATCAAAGAAGCACGCCTAAATAAACTTAAAGAAATAATTGTATCAGAGAAGGACATTGACACTCTTCTTGGAACCATCAGTGACTATGTCGTTGGTTTGCTCATCAAATATAAAGACGATCCTTCAGTTGACTCTTGGGTTACGAACCTACTGCAGCAACACCCAGAAATTGTTGAGCAGTTAAAAGACACTCCTGCCATCTCATCACGGATTGCACAGATGCAAGAAAGTTTAGGCGAACTGGTCAGGCAACGTGACGAGGTGGAGAAGGAAATTGAAGAACGAAAGAAAACTGCAGAATCTGTCAAACAAGCGGCAATTGAGGCAAAGAAGGCAGAACTTCTAGAAATGGACGAAGAGTACGCTGCAAGTTCATGGCGACTTGAGGAACTTAAGCGTATGCTCGATCTGGGCGAAAGTATTGAGGCGTTAAACAATCAGCAAAAGAGCCTTAAAGAAGAAACGGACTACTTGGAGCAACACAAAACGCGGTTAAAGGACGATACCACACGGCTTGAGGGCCAGTTTTTAACCCTGATCTCAAATCAGCATACAAAAATGCTTGACATTGCATTCGATGGCTTTATGTCAAGCAAGATGCTTCATGCTGCTGCAGAATGGGAAGCAGAACAGACGGATAAAGAGCACCACGCATTGGTCGAAAAGGTCAATTCTGTGGCTGCAACTGATATGGACTCCGATCAACTTATCGACTACCTCTGTAAAACAATTCAGATTGTACGACCAAAGTATAGTAGAAACACTATTCTAAATATTGCAATTTGCACTACACAGGGTTTTCTTACCGTTTTTTCTGGGGATCCCGGTAGTGGCAAAACTTCTATCTGCAATATCTTTGCAGATGTACTTGGTTTGCACAAAGTGGCTGATCAACTGAGTATACCCAGTGAAAGCAAGGTGTTAGTAGAACGATACGTTCAAGTGTCTGTAGAACGCGGCTGGACTTCTAAACGTGATTTCATTGGCTACTATAACCCGCTCTCAAAATCTTTTGATAAAAGTAATCGGCGTGTTTATGATGCCCTACACTTGTTGGACAGCGAGAAAAAATCCGGATTTAATACCTTTCCCTATGTTATATTGCTTGATGAGGCCAACCTGAGTCCAATGGAGTATTATTGGTCTGATTTTATGAATGTGTGTGATGATCTAGGGGAGTATAGTAGTGTAAATCTGGGCGAAGACCATATTTTTGGAATTCCAGAAACCTTGAGGTTTGTGGCTACCATAAACAATGATCACACTACTGAAACGCTGTCGCCCCGCCTGATCGATCGAGCGTGGATTATTTCTCTGCCGCAACAGTTGGGCGCGGCAACCACTAATAAACACATTATGAATGATCAGATTAGGATAATTGGGTGGCCGCTAATGCAAGCTACGTTTATGCCCAAACAGGAAGATAACAGAATAACCTCTCCAGAGGCGCAGCGAGCATATGAACTAATCCTCAGTCATCTTCGAAAGAATCGTGTAACAGTCAGTCCTCGAATTAATGAGGCAATTAAGCGGTACTGGGTGGTTGCCTCCAAGCTGTTTGAGGCAGACGACGCTAAAACCAGTCCTGACATTGTTGCGCTTGATTATGCGATTGCACAACGCATTCTTCCCAAAATTGGGGGTAATGGCGAACAATATGAGGTGTGGCTTGAGGAACTACGCAGTTTATGCAGTAGCAACGGCTTAAACATGTCTGCTGAGACCATTAAGGAAATCATCCTGCGAGGGAATCAGCAAATGAAATACTATCAGTTCTTTAATTAACGGAGGCGGTGCTAATGACCACCTTTTCCCTAACCTTGATTCCATATAGGAAGCAAGCCTTCACCGTGCCCTTAAGAGTTCGTGATAATGAACAAACCACAGCAGAGAGAATACTTGATCAATCACAAAGAATGAATTGTATTTTCTCGGACTTGTCCTATGAACTTGAACTCATCGGAGATAGTGTGGAAGAGGTACGAGAAGTCAAGGTTTTCGTCAATGACGTCTATGAGCCCTCTGAAATGTCGGGGAACACCATTTCCTTTCCTGCGTCGTGGGGGCAAGAACGGAGAGTATTCCTTGACTGCTATGGCTTTGTTGATATCACCTTGGATATTGTTTTGCGTGATGAAACTGAGTTAAGCCTTCAGACTGATTATATGCCTGTTCTAGTAAAGAAGGGTGATTTAAACGACGCTGTAAAGGAAATGGTCAGCTATGTTTACTCTCATCAGGAACTACTTCTTTTGAACGGGGAACCCAAACCTAAAGACCTTGCAGCTTTGCAAGATAAAGGCGTTCAGAGCTTAAATGCTCAACTCATCATGTTGGAAGAGATTGCCAACATATATGAGAGCAGCTATGGCTACTTCAAGGCAAACGCCCGATTTCATATCGACAAGGTACTTGTTGTCGATCGTTTAGAAAAACTCCAATATGTCACTCCGGCTACCGTACAATATATAGTGTCGCACCCTGAGCAACTATCACAGGTTAGCAGTAATTCTGGTATCCGTATGGGGAATCGATTTTATCACCCTCAAAAGGTTCTTGCGCAACAAAATGTACAGTCCTTTGATACATATGAAAACAGGGTGGTATTAGGGTTCTTACGTCGTATTGTAAGTGAAATAGAGAGTATCAGAGCACATTGTCAGGAACTGCTTTCACGTATTCCTTCAGATGAACAATACAGTGAGGACTATATCTACTCGTCCTTTTTTATGTTCATAGAAACGAAAAAAATGCTCAATGATGGGATTGCGCGCTTACATTTGCTTTATAGTAGGTTTACGCAATTACTATCTCTATATTGTGAGGCTTTGCCAATTTCATCAACCGCTCTTACTGCAAAACCAGATGCGACGCCGATATTTCGATCAGTTCCACAGTATCGTAGATTATTTGTTAGCATCTATCAATGGTTCAACTATGGTATATATGGTTTTGATAAAGAGACGTTTATTCTCTCTTTCATAAAAGTATCCCAACTATACGAAAGCTATCTGCTTGCAAAGCTCATTGACTATTTTATTACTCGAGGTTATACTCCGCAAAAATATATGAGGTGTATATATCCTGTAAGGCAAACTTGGAAATATAAAAACACAAAATGTAATAATACATTTGAGTTTGAGGATGGCAAAGGAAGCATTACGCTGTACTACCAGCCTGTCATTTATGACAATGACCAGCGGCAGGTAAATGGTGTCGGCCTTTATCGCAATAATTCAATAACAGATGATATAGATAGGGAGAGCTCTGGACGCGGTGGTCAGAGGTATTATACACCGGACTTCGTATTAAAAATCAAAAACAACGGTGGTGAACGGTATCTCTTAATGGATGCAAAGTTTAGTGATGTTACCAGCGTAAAACGAAACAGCGTTAAAGAACTTGCCTTCAAATACATTTTCTCTATTAGCCCAATTGATTCTGCATCCGAGAAAGTCAGTGGACTGTGTATTCTCTATGGGAAATGTTCTCAAACAGACAAATTATACGACGTATATGACAGAAAACTGCCGGGAACTGACATTACCCCTGCATTCACATTAGTCCCACTTATGGAAGGCATTTCGCCAGATGACCATTTCAATAGGCTCGATCAACTATTCAACACTGTATTAAGGTCAGAAACTTAAAGACCCCACTAATACTTGCTATTAACGAATGAAAACGAAAAAAGCACCCTGCCGGGAACGCGCTGTTCCCGGCAGGGCTGTGCTTATCGTCAGATCTCAATCTCCACACCGCAGGCAAAGGAGAACGTCATCGCTCCTTTCCGTTGCACCGTGACCTTCTCGACCAGATGCCCCCAGTAGTCGGTGCGGAAATCCGTGATGCTGTCCGGTAAGGCTTCGACCTCGGCAATGAAGCTCTCAATCTGCTCCGTCTGCGCTTCTTTCTGGTGGAGACTTCCCTGGGCGGCTGCCAGCGTCTTTTCCGCTTCCTCGTACCGGGCAAACATCTCATCGTATCGCCGCTGGTAGTCATCCTGATTCTGTGCCATGCGGGCGTTCTGGTCGATGAGCTGCTGGACAAGCTCCGCAGCCACGTTCCGCTCATTCTCCAGCCTGGTGATTTCCTCTTTCAGTCCTTCGGTATCGCCAAGCTCCGCCTGTACCTCACGGAGGTTGGCGATAACCTCCTTCCGAATCGCCAGCAGTTTATTCATCGCCTTGATGAAGCCCTGCTGGATTCCCTCTTCGGTCAGGTGTGGGGTCTTGCACCGCCTGTCCGTGAATTTGCTGTTGCACTGCCAGACCGTCCGGCGATATCTGGGGTCTTTGCTGTGCCAGACCTTGGGACCGTACATACCCCCGCAGTCGCCGCAGTAGATTTTGGCTGAGAAGATGGTGCCGCCGCTGGCGTGGTGGCCCTTGCGCCGGGCTATCTCCTCCTGCACCCGTCTGAAGGTGCGCGCCGGAATGATGGCTTCATGGCAACCCTCAACGTACACCTGAGGAACCTGTCCCTCGTTCTTCCGGCGGGTCTTGTCCAGGAAGTCGTTGGAGTAGGTCTTCTGGAGGAGCTTATCGCCCATGTAGGTTTCGTTCGACAAAACCCTCTTGATGGTGAGGTCGTTCCACCGAGGCTTACCCGCCGGGGACGGAATGCCATCCTCGGTCAGTCCTCTGGCGATTGCGTAGGGAGACTTTCCGGTAAGGAACTCCCCATAAATTCGGCGGACGATGGCTGCCTGTTCCTTGTTGATGACCAGTCCGCCGTCTGGACCCTTATCGTAACCCAGGAAGTGCTTGTAATTCAGGCTGAACTTTCCGTCGCTGATTTTCTTCCGCTGTCCCCAGCGCACGTTCTCTGAAATGCTCCGGCTTTCTTCCTGCGCGAGGCTGGACATGATGGTCAATAAAAGCTCGCCTTTGCTGTCAAAGGTCCAAATGTTCTCCTTCTCGGAGTAAATACAGAATTTAGTGTCTTTTAGGAATGTCCGAAAAGCCTTGATATTACTGGATTTCTTGCGTTTTGCCGTCCCCTGTTATTTAGTATCATCGAGCGAAAATAAGCGACTTCTGATATATTTAAGCGACAAACAAGCGACAAATTTTAACCGCCCGGAGCGGTTCTTTTTTTGCCTTTTTTACTTTGCCTTGCGGAACAGCGCCATATCAATGGCCTGCATTGCCCTTGCTTCACTTTCCGCGAAAACGTGGCTGTATGTGTCAAGCGTGGTTTTCGTCGTGCTATGCCCTAATCTGTCCGCAATCACGCGGGCGGCAACGTCGGAGTTAATCAGCAATGAAGCGTGTGTATGCCGGAATGAATGCAGGTGTAAATCTTGCGGCAAGTCCGTTCCGGCAATGACCCGTTTCAGCTTTTGATTGATATTGCCGCCGAGGTAAAAGCCGCCTGACTTGTTCGTGAACACAAGTTCCGCATTTTTCCACGTCCCCGCCGCCTTGAACCGCTGCTTTGCCTGTTCTGCCTTGTGGCGTTTCAGCAAGTCAACGATGTATTCCGGCAAGACAATTCGGCGTGTGCTGTCGTCCGTTTTCGGTTCCTGCCTGATATATTCCCCGTCAACCCTGACAAGCGTGTGACGGATAAATAGCATTCCCGTTTCAAGGTTTATATCTTCCCAATACAGGGCGGACAATTCCCCGGCGCGTATGCCGGACGCAATCAGCAAGTTCACAATGACTTCAAATTGAAAATCATCCTGCCTTGAAAGCAAATCCAACAGTTCCCGGCATTGTGTTTCATTCAGATATGCGGCGGGCGCAGTATCGACTTTCGGCGGCGTTGCAAGTTTGCACGGGTTCCGGCGCATGATTTCTTTCTTGACCGCCGCCGTGAAGATTGCGGACAGGTTCAATTTCAGCTTATTTGTAGAAGCCCCGGACAGGCCGCGCTTTACCGTCATATCGTCAAACAGCTTGTTCAAGGGCATCCCCATTGCCGCCGCTATCTTTTCCGCGTGGTCACGCCCCATTGTCTTTTGCTGCAAGGCGGTATATACGGCGGAACGGCTGACCCCTGCTTTGTCTGCAAGTTCCTGACGCTTCACCCCGGCAAGCAGGGATTTATCTTTCAGACGGAAAGACTGTTCCATATTGCCGGATTTCTGCAATTCTGCAAACAGGCTGTCGAGCATGGGCGGCGTGATGTTCTTTAGCTTTTCATGCCCTAATACCGGGATTATGTGGTCATAAATCCCTTTGCGGTAATTTACAAGCACGTTCTGCTTTAATGTGGACGGCGCGACCGTTTCATAATACCATGCCGCCAATTCTGAAAGCGTTCTGTTTTCGTCAAGGGCGACATAGCCCCGGATTTTATCTTCCCATGTGGCGGCGTATGCCTTTGCGAGTTTTTCCGCTTTCCCCGGCGTTACCCCGTCCGGCGGACGGAATGTTGTTGTTTTCTTGCGCTGCTTTCCGTTTTCATCATAGCCCATGTATGCGGTTATGGTGTACGTTTCGCCGCGCTTTCTGATACTTGCCATTTAATCACCCCCTTTTTCATCGTTGCGCGTGGTTAGTTCGTTATACATTGCCTGCAAGTCCCTTGACAAGAAATCAAGCAGAAAAGTTTCAAGGGCTTGCGTTGCTTTCCATGTGGAATATTCACGCCTGTCTATATCTTCCTGTGCGCCGTTCTGCTGCCAATAGCCCGCCCGTTCAATGGCGGTATAGAAATCCTTGTCACCGAGCAGGCAGTCAAGCAGGGGCAGCATATAGGGACTATCTTCAAAATACCCGTTCTTTACAAGTTTGAGATTTTCAACGGTTCTTTCTGAAAATCCGAGCATTTCCCGGACGGAAATATCTTCAAGAATGGTTCCTGTAATAAGGAAGTCCGTTGTTACATTGAAATATTCGGCAATCTTTAACAGCTTGTCCACGTTCGGCTGTGTTTCGCCCGTGCAGTACAGGGAAAGCGTTTGCGGGCGGACACCGACGGCGGCGGCAAGCTCTTTCTGTGTTACGCCCTTGCTGTCCATGAGTTCCCGGAGCGTCGCCGCGAAATGGGAATTATACAAATCAATCTTTGAACCTTTTCTTGTGTTCGGCATCGTCTTTCCTCCCTTAATGACGGTTTTCTTGAACACGCAAAAGATAGAACAAGAAAACTTGACTTAGCAGACGAACCTGCTATAATGCCATTATAGACAGGGAAAACGCCTTTGTCAAGAGGTTATCGCAAGAAAACCGAAATTATTTGAAAGGAGGGCGCGACCGTGGAAGAAAAAACGGCATTGACCATAAAGGAAACGGCGAAAGCCTTTAATTTCCCGGAATTTGCTATCAGAACACTTGTGAAATGCGGGGCGTTCCCCGTTATTCAAGTGGGAAACCGCTGCTATATCGTGCGCAGCGTATTTGAAGAATATCTAAAGACGGGGGGCGAAAAATATGCTGCTTCATGTTGACGGGAAGAAATTCAAAATCAAGCCGACCGGAATTGAAATCGGCGGCATAAAGGCGCGTTTCACAAAGGCCGAAAGCGTGAAAGACCTGACCGTCAAGCAGATTGCAGCCGCCCTGACAGCCGGAAAGACCATTCAGCCCGGCGTAACGCCTTTTTCAGAGGCAAGCCGAGCAGCGGAGAAGAAAGGAACCGTCAAGGAAGATTTCACGCGGCAGACCGCGTTTCTTGACGACATAGACAACAAGCGCAAGGACGTTCCGATTGAAACCCCGGCGCACGTTGCCGAGGTATTAGCCGTCTACAATCTGAAAGCCGCGTTTATGTATGAAACATTCAACAGCGCGGCGGGAAATCAGCGGTTCCGTTTCTGCCTTGTATCGGATGAAGCATTTACCGACAAGGACGAGCGCGACCGGGTGCAGCTTGCCCTTATTACACTGTTTTCGCAATCCGATGTGACTTGCACCAATGCGGACAGGATATTTTTCGGAACCGATAAAGGCTTGCTTGACGATTACACGGACTTTGACGCGGTATGCAGGAAAGCCGACCTGTTAGCCCTTGCGGACGCGCTGAATATTCCCGCCTGCCCGGAACAGGCAGAAAAAGAACAGGCAGCGCAGGCGGGCAACAAAGCCCAATGGACGAAATACGGGGAAATCATTCCCGTAGGCGAACGGCACGGGACGCTTGTTAGCTTTGCGGCATCCGTATTGAAGAAATACGGCATTTGCGAACAGGCGCATGAAGCCTATATGCAGCGCGTGGCGCAATGCGAGGAACCGAAACCGGACGCGGAAATTGAAAAGATATGGCGTGACGCCTGCAATCATTATCAGAACAAGATTGCGACTGACCCGGAATATCTGACCCCGCCGGAATATGTGGCGCAGGAGTTCACGCAGAGCGTTGAACCGTCGGACTATACCGACGTGGGACAGGCGCAGTTATTTTTCAATCAGTACAGCGACGCGGTTCGATATAGCGCGGCAACGAAATGGCTTGTGTATAACGGAGTGAAGTGGGAAGAAAGCGAAATCAAAGCCCACGGATTAGCGCAGGAATTGACCGACAGGCAGCTTGTAGAAGCCCGCAAGCGCATGAAGAAAGCCCGCGCAGCACTGGACAAGGCAGTTGAAGCAGGCGACGAGGAAAAGCAGGACGCGGCGAAAGCCGCCGTAAAAGCCGCCGAGGGGTTCCGGGCGTTCGTGTTAGGCAGGCGGAAAACAAGCCGCATTTCGGCAACCCTGACAGAAGCGGAACCCGCCGCCGAAATCGCCGTTGCGGAACTGGACAAAGACCCGTTCTGCATAAACACGCCCGCCGGAATTGTGGACTTGCGCACGGGCGATATTCGACCGCACAACCCGGAAGATTATTGCACGAAAATAACCGCCGTCGCCCCGTCCCTTGACGGTATGGATATATGGCTTGATTTCCTTGACCGTATGACTTGCGGCGACCGGGAATTGCAGGAATATCACCAAACCGTTGCGGGCATGCAGGCCGTCGGCAAAGTATTTGTCGAGAACCTGATTATTGCAACGGGTATCGGCGGCAACGGCAAAAGCACGTTCTATAACGCGCAGGCGCGTGTTATGGGCGACTATGCAAGCAGCATTTCGTCGGACGTGCTTATTACCAACAGCAGGAAAAACAAGTCCCCGGAAATGGCGGAATTGCGCGGCAGGCGCTTTGTCATTGCGGCAGAACTGGAAGAAGGCAAGCGCCTTGACACGGGCGTTGTCAAACAGCTTTGCAGCGTTGACATGATACGCGGCGAAAAGAAGTTCAAAGACCCGTTCGATTTCATGCCGTCACATACCATTGTTCTTTACACAAACCATTTGCCGAAAGTGGGAACCAACGACAAAGGAACGTGGGACAGGCTTGTTGTAGTCCCGTTCAATGCCCGGTTCCGCGGCATGAAAGGCGAAATCTTCAATTATGGCGACTACCTGTTTGAACACGCGGGCGGCGCTATCCTGACATGGATTATTGAGGGCGCACGGAAATTCATTGCCGCGCATTACCGCATTGAACAGCCGGAATGCGTCAAGCAGGCAATCCGGGAATACCAACAGCAAAACGACTGGTTCCACAACTTCATTGACAACCGTTGCGAAATCGGCGGCAGCTATACCGAGGGGGCGCAGGATATGTATTTGAATTACCGTGCCTATTGTGATGAAGTGGGCGACTACAAGCGCAGCGCGGCGGAGTTCAAAAACGAAATGCTGAAAGCCGGGTACAAGTGGCACAAAAGCAAGACAGGCGCGGCGTATTACGGCATTCGGCTTGCGTCGGACTTTCTGCCAGAAACCCTTGATATTCCGCCGCTTGCGTGCAGCGGGTGACGGAGGGTGACACACGATTTGATATTGTCAATATTACTTGACACATTTTCCTCACGGAACTTTTTAAGCCGCCTGATCCATTGAGTCATAATAGCGCTGTCTCATGA